>Ga0163154_10002792_pt1 | contig 25007 bp, 21 predicted proteins | sample OliLakLV19MP9P1_FD_148649 | JGI IMG/M metagenome (GOLD analysis project Ga0163154, IMG submission 148649) | Freshwater microbial mat bacterial communities from Lake Vanda, McMurdo Dry Valleys, Antarctica - Oligotrophic Lake LV.19.MP9.P1 | ecosystem: Environmental > Aquatic > Freshwater > Lake >... | reverse complement strand
GCATCGCGCCGCTGGCACGAGTATTGCTGGGGTTCTCAATCGTATTGGCGAGCGCCGACGCCGACGGTATGAGCATGACCATCAAGGCCAAGACGATGAACAGCGGCACAATATCGCGCCGCCGCACGCTCCATACCGCCGCCGCGCCTAACCCGCTTACGAGTAATGCGCCGCTCAACGGGTCGAATACCGGATAGTTGGGGGCGTTATGCAGCCACGCGATGTCGCCGCGATAGGTGAACATCCCCAACGCCCGCACAAAATTATCGCCCAACACCGGCAGATTTTTCCCCAGCGCATCAAGCCGTTCAGTAATCGTCGCAGAACGTGAGATGCACCCACCGTTGGTGTCGTACTCACAAATGATGTCTTCACCCAATAAACGCCCAGACGCCCGCCGCCAGAAATCATCTGGGAAGTCATTGGCAAAACGCAGCAGCGGCACAAACACGGCAAAAGATACCACCCCCATCACAATCAGATTCATCAGGTAGGCCGTCCGCTGATGCGATGTGCGTGCCACGAAAATGATGCCCATGAACGCGGCCAATACCGCCAATACCGGCAGCAGTCGCAACGCCTGATAGCTGTATAGCCCCAAACCGAGCATCAGCCCCGCCCAAAGCGCATCGCCGCGCCGATTCCAGCGCACGAATCGCACCAGCGCCCACAGCAATAGACCGGTCACCAGCGGCGTGAGCATAATCCGCAACGAGACTCGCGTCACGACCAAATGCCAGTAACCGACGGCGGCCAATAGCGCAAATAATAACCCGAACGCATCGGCATGCCGTGTATCTTCCCCGACGACAGCGCGCCCCAAGAAATAAAAGGCCAGCACGCCCAACAAACTCTCTATTGCCGCCGCCAGCTTGAGCGTGTGGAAATTGAGGCCACCAGTCAATGACCCCAACATCGCCACGACATACATCTGAATCGGCTCACGCCCGCCGTTATTCGAGAAGAAAATATCGCGTGAACCGTCAGCCACACGCTGCGAGTCCATCAATTTTTCGATATGGTCACTGGTCATCTCGGCGGGGAGCGCGTCAAACCCGGCGAAGCGCATGTATCCCGCGATCAACAAGACTGCGACCAGACCAACCATCACCCACGGTTTCTGACGTGGCGCACGGGCAATGCGCGTCCAGAATCGCGAGAGGGCATACAGCGGTTTGAGGTCACGCGGCCAAAATGCGATGCACAACATCTCGACACTGAGAATCCAACCCACCACGCCCAAAAAGGTGAATTGATTGCGGTCTTGCCCCAGATACGCCAGCGCCATGAAGGGGAATGCGAGCGCAAACGCCAACCAGCGGAACGGCATCGACTCTGACGGCTCTGACCAGTTTGGCCGCGCCGAGGTCTGGCCGCTATACCACGCGACTCCCTCAGCCAACACGCCAAAGACCGCCGCCATAAGCCACCCCAACGCGCCAGCCGAAACAGGGGCAAACGATAACAAACCGAGTCGCCCGTTGACCATAACCGGCGTCGCCACCGCCCAACACCCGATTAAACCGGACAGCACCGCCGCCAGCCACAATACCAGCCGTGCCAGCACCCACCAATTCACTTGAATCAAGGCATCGGAGTCAACACCGCTTACCCCAGATACATACACCATCGGCGCGGGACGGCGGACGCGGGTGGTCGTCACCGCACGCAACGCCCCCAGCGTCGAACGCGGGGAACGGAATAATTGGCGTAACGCTTCAGCCAGCGTCAGGTCATCAAACGGGCGTTGTTCAGTCATGGGAAGCGTCCTTAGAGGGCTTACGCGCCTTCAAAGCCAAATTGACCGTCGAGCGACCCGGCGGCTCATCCAATACATTTTTCTTGTCAAACCAATTAAAGGCCGCCAAGCCGATCCGAATCGGGTTGTACCACGGGGCGTCGGGGCGGTCAAATTGCGTGCGGTCAGCCGTCTGCGCCATGCCTTTGGGCAACGCGCCGCGCTCTAAGAGGGGCTTGCCAATCCCATAGACCAAATTGTGGATGAATGGGAAGGCGTGATGCGTGAAAGCGCGTTCGGCCTCGACCTCAAAGCCCGCGCCAAGCGCCGCCGCCCGGAGTTGTTCCGGCGTATACAGGCGGACATGATTCGCCCATATCCCCGCGAAAACGCCGTGCTGAATATGCGTTTTGAACACGGTTTCGAGCGTCTTGTTGATCGGATCCCACCAAAATGGGTAATTGGCGTGTGGGACGGTCAGGACGGCCACGCCACCCGGTTTCAGTACGCGGAACGCCTCGCGCAGTCCGGCCACATCGTCGTCGATATGTTCCAGCACCTCGCTCAAAATCACCGCGTCGAAGGTATTATCTGGGAACGGTAATTGATAGATATTCGCCCGCAACAGGGTCGTATCGGACAGATGACCGACGTTCGCCCGCGCCTTGTGGATGACGTCTTCATCTAAGTCTGCGCCGATGAGCGTAGCTTTGCTGGTATAGCGCAGCATATTGAGGTAGAAGCCGCGTCCGCACGGCATATCGAGGATTGCCATATCATCGCGGGGGTTAACCCACTCAAAGATGGTCTCGACTCGCTTTTTGAAGGCCATATCGGCCTCATTCCGCGTCATGTATTGGATGGTGGATTTGTCGATGGGCATGGGTTTTCCGAAGTTAGAATAGACGTTGTAAAATTGGCGCGATGTCGGGTGGACAGGTGGTAATGCCGTTATCAACTATATCAATTAACCAGCTGTCTACAGATTTTTTGTCTTTACCTTTATTTAATACACGGCTCACCACAATTTGTCTGAAAAAGTTTTTCCCGTGTATGTGATGGGTATAGGCTAAATCACTGTGCAAAGTGAATTCATTAAGCCGTCGTTCATAGCGCGACAAAATATCAGAAGGCAATAGTCTTTGGTACCATAGGTCAAGTTGTGATTGAACCTGTGCTTTATTAAGTATTGGTTCTGCCAATAGAGCCATTGGATAGCCAGACTCATGTCCACGGCAAAAGTGAAAAGCACCGTTTTCATATAAAACTTGCCATAATGCCCCATGCTGAATCCAGTCATTCTTAGCAATGTCTATATCGCCCAGAGAAATTGCCGTTGTTATTGAAGATGGCAACATTTGCACCAATTCGTCTGGAACAATGAAATAATTTTCGACTGTCCAACGAGGGAGAACCAATAAATTAGGTAATTCCGTTTGTAAATCAATGATTTCCTGTGGGGTACGCGCATCGCGGTCAATGAGACCCCAGAGAGTGGCATCAGCACGCAACCGCCGAAGAATTTTCTCACTACTTTTAGAAGACTCAACCTGTATCGTACTTTGCCAAGTTGGATTAATATGGCCGAGGAAAGCTTCAATCACCTTACGGTCTAGGCCTAATTTAGCCCCATCTTTATTATCTTCGCCTTCAACCAAAAGAGTTTTTTTAGCAATAGGTTTGGAGACAAGGTTAAAGTCAAGTTGGTCAGACTGCATCGGGTTGCCAATCCTCTACCAAATTAAAAATTTGTCGATTTCCAAATTCTTGCCATGTGGTTGGTGAATGGGATGTGACAATCAATTGCCCACCCTTGCTATGAACGACTTTCTCCAACTCATGTATGAAATGGCGCTGGAGGGAGACATGGAGGTGCAAATCCGGCTCATCAATCAAGACGACTCCGCCCCGCATGAGCCACCGCGAGACCATGAACATCAGAATCACGCATTGACGCTCTCCTGCACTGAGTTCGTCAAGTAGATGAGTTATGACTTCTTTATCTTTAACAACTTGTATTAGTAAGCGAAGATTATCATCAAAATCAGTGATTTTCTTACTCACGCCTAAAAATTGATTGATATTATCGCGAATGATCTTGAAGTTCTCTGGGTCACGAATTTTAACATTTTGAAACATGGACTCAATATGCCCCTGAAAACGATCTTGTGCTTCATAATTCACCATCCAACGGTAAATAGTTTCAGGATAAACATCTCTAAATCCATGTTTAACAGAAGGTGATTTAATTGTACGGTTATCTGCTTCGAGAAAAATAAAATTGGGAAGAAAATCCGTATTGTTTGCACCGATCTCAAGGCGCTTCTTTGTTTCATCAAATCGATCTAACCAGTTCTCATTATCAAAGGGTATAGTTCTTTGAGGTTCAAAAGTGGATGATTTTCCATGTGGGCTTCGCACTTCGCCAATAAATTTCACTTGGCTTAAAACTCCAGTTTCTCCACTCATTTCCTGTAATTCATCCCTATATTTTTGGTTAGAAGCAACATACAACCATATGGGATAATTAATGAACTCTCGAATTTCAATGGCCGCCAAACCCCCTTCTAATAGCAATCCCTTTTGGGCATGTTGGCTAGGAGTAAGTGCCTTCCGCAAGCGCATCCACACTGAAAAATTTTCCCACAGCGCGGCAATCACGCGCAAAATCGTCGTCTTACCAGAACCATTGGGGCCGGTTAATAACACTGAGTCCAGTGGCTTGTCTGTCCAACCATTCCGCAGCGTCATGTCCAATTTCTCGAAATTCCGCACATCACGCAGGATGATTCGATGGATGTACATAGCTCACCTCATTTTCTTGATAACATGGACGCCCAGAAGGGCGTCCCTACGTTAAGTATACCTTGTTTTCCCGTACAAAGCGGATTATCCCTGCCGCCCATACTCGCGGAACAGCGCTTCATACTGATTTACTGTCCGTTGGAAGTTAAAGATTTCCTCAATTTCGGCGCGGGATTTGCGATAAACAGCCGGATCATCTAACACCGAGATAATCGCCTGACCGATGGCCGCAGAATCGCCGCGTGGGACGATTTTGCCCATCCCCGTCGCTTGAACCGGCACGCGCCCGCCGGGGGTATCGGTCATGACAACCGGAGTCCCGCACAACATCGCCTCGACCTGTACCAGCGCGAAACACTCGCTATCGCTGGTCAGCGCCAAGACATCTACGGCGCGGAAGAAATCGGCCATGAACTGCATATCGCTGTGCAAGCCCAAGAAAATCAGATGGTCGCGATATTTATCCACAATCGGCTTATACAGTTCCCACGTTTTTTCGTAGGGGATGTCATATTGCCCAGCGAACACGATGCGGGCGTTGGGATATTTCTCTAGAATCACGTCCAGCGAACGAATCAGCAAATCTGGGCGCTTCTCTTGGACGAACCGCCCCGCAAACCCAATCAAAGGGCCGCCCTCATGCTGCCACTCGGCGCGTAATTTGGCCGCGTTATCGGGATTCGGCTCCGGCATGGTGATGGGCGGGTAAATCACCTCGACCTTATCCAGAAACGGCTTGAGATAATACGAGTTCTCGGCGTAATCTTGCGTATAGGCCACAACTTTTGGCGCACGCCACGCCATGAACCGATATAACGCGAACATCGCCGACTGAATAATCCGATTCACCAACCCCGACGGCAAAATCAGGTCGCCGTGGTGGGTCGGGATAATGGGCGTGCCGGTGATGCTGCTCAAGACGCTCAACAGCGCGGTTTCGGCCATCGGCGTGTGCAGATTCACGACATCGTGTTCGCGCATCAGCTTATAGGCCGCCCACGGGTAAGCCGGCATAATCATGCCACGACTGACGGCAATCGGCGGCACATTCAAGCGGACGATTCGCACGCCGTTAACCATCTCATCGTTGGTCAGTTCCGGTTTGTGGCGGGCGCACAATATGGTGACGGTATGGCCGCGCCGCGCCATTTCTTCAGCGATACGCTGGATATAAAGCTGCATCCCCGTCCGGTGCGGCAGGTAATACAGGAGGCAGATTAGGATTTTGAGTTTACGCTCGTTCATAGGTTAATGATGTCCGTTCAGGGTGCAGACGCGGCTGGGTCGTCCCCGCCCTGCGTCAATTGGCTGAAGCTGACGCCCTCAGCCACAATGCCGATAATGCCGAGGACAGCATTCACGGCCAGATTCACGAAATGTACGACCAGCGCAAACGCCAGCGCCGTCGCCTTATCTTGTTCGCTGACGCCATACCCGAAAGCATACATCGCCACCAAAATCGCCCCTTCATACGGGCCGACATTGCCGGGGATAGCGGGAACTGCCACCGCAAACGAGGCCGACGCAATCAGCAAAAACACCGCCGCCGCGTCAATTTTAGGATAAAACACCAACATCAGCAGTGCGCCATTGAGCCAAGATAGCGCCCAACTGACCGCATTCCAGAAGAATACCTTAAACAGCGAGACTGGGTTGGTCAACGGTTGCAACCCGTCTAGGATTTGCTCAAACCACCCACTCAGGCGCGGCAATAAGGTCGGGCTGCGGAGGCCGGGGATTCGCCCCATCACCGCCCCGAATAAACGGGACGCCAGCCCACGCCGCGCCGCCAAGCCAATCAAGACGAGGAAACCGCCCAGCGCCAGCGCCCCAAATAATAATCCGGCGTTGCGTATCTCATCTGGGACGACGCCCTGCGCCAACCCCAATGCTAAGGCGATGAATACGCCCACGGTCAACAGGTCAATCAGGCGTTCGACGATGATGGTGCTAGCGGTCTTAAAGACCGGCACGCCGTCCTCACCTCGGCTGGCGAGATACGCCCGCGCCACCTCTCCCGCCCGGAACGGCAAAATACCGTTGGCGAGATAAGCGATATTCAGGATATGAAACGCCCGAGTCAGTCCTAGCCCGCCGCCCAGCAGCGCCTGCCAGCGGATGGCGCGGGTGAACAAGCCCAGCGTTGCGACAAGCGCCGTTGGGATGAGCCACCAGTAGTTGGCCGTCCGAAGCGCCCCCCACAGCAGCGCAAAATCAATTTGTCCGGCGATGAAGAAAATCACCACACCGCTGACCAGCGCACCGAGCGCCAGAACACGTCCGTTTTTACCCACGGTTGACTCCCGTGATTTGAAAGCTAAGGTATTATACACAGACGGTTTGATATTACGGCACACCTTATTGAGCGAAGCATGGGAGGCGATGGGATGCAGCACAAATTAAAATGGGTAATCGGCCTCATCGGGTGCCTCACCCTATGCCTCTTAGCTGGCTGCCAGCGTGACCCAGAGAGCGTGGCGACGGATACCCTCAACCCTAGTCCCTCGGTCAGCCTGACGACCACCCCTGTCGTCACGCCGCAGCCCAGCCCGTCCCCATATACGTTTCCGCCCACGGTAGAAGTGCCGTCGATCTGCGCCAGTGCGCCGCCTTCCCGCCTGATTATCGGGGAACGCGCCCGCATCACCGATGAAGACCGTACCGACTTGAATGTGCGGGCAGAACCCGGCGCAACCGAGGACAACACGCCGATTGGTAAGTTGCGCGTCGGTGAGGTCGTGATTGTGCTGGATGGCCCAGTCTGCTCCAACATTTATGCGTGGTATGAAGTCGATACCGGCGATTTGGAAGGCTGGATAGCCGAAGGCGACCTAGACGTATATTACGTCGAGCCGTTTTTAGGACAGTAGCACATCAAGTGATGAGTGATGAGTGATGAGTGATGAGTGCAGTATCGCTAAGGTGGTAGGTACGTCAAGTCGCAATCAAGTCTCAGGTTAAACCCTAAGATTGGGGCAGAAATCATAAGCTCCCCCGTTGAATCTTGATACGTTACCCGTTAGAATAACTTTCAGGATGATGTTTAACTGGTGACTCTCAGGACTCACCCCTCAAAACGCATCACTGATTTTCTGGGGCCGTGGTGGAATGGCAGACACGGGCGTCTTAAAAACTTCTGCACGAGAGTGCGTGTGGGTTCGAATCCCACCGGCCCCAAACCATCTAAAATATATAGCCCAAGTCATAATGCCCCAGCGCGATGCTCTGGGGTATACTTTTGCTACTGATAAGACCCATTAAACAGCAAAGTGAAACATGGCACTCCCACGCAATCGAGGTTGGACACCCACCGAATATCTGACCTTTGAACGTGCCAGCGAAACGCGACATGAACTCATCGCAGGCGATATTTACGCAATGACTGGCGCAAGCCGCCAACACAATCTTATCAGCGCGAACCTCACCGCCGCTTTAATCAACCGACTTCATGGGCAGCCATGCGAAGTTTACGTCAGTGATATGCGCGTTAAGACCAGCGCAACGGGTTACAGCTATCCCGATGTGGTGGTGGCCTGTGGCACGCCATCCTTTGAAGATACGCATGGCGACACATTGCTGAATCCAGTTGTGATAATTGAAGTTTTATCGCCATCCACTGAGCTTTATGATCGCAGCGCGAAATTCCAACAGTATCGCACCTTATCCTCATTGCAAGTTTATATTTTAGTGTCACAAGAGTCGCCGCGCATTGAGATGTATACCCGTCAAAGCGGCGACTTATGGGTATTGTCAGAAGTAAAAGATTTGACCGATATACTGGAATTATGGGTGATTAGCTGCGCCTTACCGCTGTCAGAGATTTATGCGCGGGTGTTTTAGGCATATTTGCCATGCGTAAAAAAAGGGCTTCTCTTTCGAGAAGCCTTTTTTCATCTAGGTTCCTATCTAGGGATTCGTCACCGGAGATGGAAGTGTTTCGGTGCGACTCGCATTTTCTTCGGCTGGTGACAGCATCGGATACCGATCGTTTGCTTCACTCGTTGTGAGCTGATTGGCTCCAGTCATAACAGCAATCGGCGGCGCATCAATCGGCAAGGCGCTAGTACTAAACAGGTCTGCGTTCGCTGTCACCTCCGACGTAAAGGCGAGGTTTGTGTTGCCACAGTACCAAGTCGGCGCATAGTCGTCTTCAGTGGTGTCAGTCACTTTCCGCGTGAGTTTGCTCGCCGTCTCGTAGACGTAGATGTCGTTATCACCATCAATATTCGATGTGTAGGCAATGTAATCACCCTGTGGCGAGATACCATGATCCTTGGCGTATCCGGCGGGATCAGACACAGGCTCGATATCCAAGCCATCTGCATTCATCCGGTAGATCACACTGTTATCTCCAGTGCGGAACGAGCGGAAGACGATGCCTAAGTTGTCCGGGGTGTACTGCGGATCAATATCGTTGCCCGTTTCATCGCCGATTTTCCTTACATCGCCGGTGGCAATCGTTAGCTCGAGAATCTGCCAAGCGTCTGTGCGATCACTTTGGAACAACAGTTTTGCACCATCACTCGACCAAGAAGCGTTAATATCATTGCTTGGCGATTTGGTGAGACGTGTCTCCACACCCGATGCGACATCGAAAAGGTAGAGGTTCCAGTTTCCATCACGGTTGGATTCATAAACAATGAAGTTACCCGTTGGAGACCAAGTGGGATCTCTATCAATAGCCGTTGTGTTATAGGTCACTCGCTGGATGTGATCGGTTTCAACCGCTGAGAGGTAAATTTCCCAGTTCCCATCACGGTTGCTCGTAAATACGATCCATTGTGCATCGGGTGAGCGGCTCGGGCTGATATCAGACACGCCAGCGCCGATACCACGCGAGAGATTGGGTTCAAAGTTACTGGCAGCACTATCAAGGCGGAAGAGTTCCCAATCGCCGGTGACATCCGTATGGTAAACCAGCCACTCAGTGCAAACAGCGCTACTTATGCTGACCATATCCCAAGATGGCCGCGACACAACACTGGTATCCGGCGGACAGTTATCAGTACCGATCACAGGAAAACCGCCATCGTTGTCCACGTCACCACATAGAATTGCCGTCGGTGTGACAGTGATAACAGTGGTTGGGCAGCCATCCGCAGGGGCGGGAATAATATCGCCATGCCCATCATGCCCATTCAGACCATTGACGGAAATCGTGATGAGCACGTAAGGATTCGTGGCACTACCAGTCGCATGACAAATGGTAATCTTTTCACCACCGTTATCCTCTTGCCCGTTGTCCTTGTCCTTGTCCTTGTCCTTGTCATTATTGCCTTCTGGCGTCGCGACCACATCCTGATAGAGAGGATTTGCTGATGCTGCGAAGCTACTGAGGGTCAGCAGAAATGATGTCAATGTAAAAGTGATGATAACGAACCATAGCCGCTTTATCCGGCGATCCATTGGATTTTGCATACACGTTCTCCTATTAGATGATCGGTTGACAGCAAACATTGGCTTGATATTTAATTTCATCATCCATGATATTGCCAAGCAATCCCCAAGTCCGTCGGGATGACCCTACTCGCCAACCAGCCAGCGATGCCGCCGATATTATTAAGTATAAATTTTAGTATTCACTCAGACATCAGTCTTTGTAGGGGCTATGACACCCTCCTAAAGTAGGATATTTGGGTTATAGGTGTTTCAAATACATGCGGGCGGGGACACGGGTTCGCCCGCCGACATTGGGGTTTTTCCAGCAACGTGAAATACGCCTCACGAACTAGGGCGAACGCATCAAATGATAAATCACGGCGGACGGCAAGAATGCCGTCCCTAGGAATCTCTGTGAGGGTGGACGCCCTTCTGGGCGTCCGAAAATTTCTCTGGCATATCTTCCTTCATCCAGATTTTGATGCGTTTGCCCTGCCTCACGAACACCCGAACACCCCGTCCTTGACTCCCGCATGTGCTACGTTATAATAGTTGTTGTGAGGCGCGGGTGTAGCTCAGCTGGTAGAGCGTTTGCTTCCCAAGCAAAATGTCACGAGTTCGAATCTCGTTACCCGCTTCAATTAAAATCGCCCGGTTAATCGGGCGATTTTGTTGTGTATTGCGGGCGCGGCATTGACGTTGCCCCATGCGGCGGCTAAAATGACGCCACTTACAACCTGTATCCCCCATATTGGAAATGTCCGCGAAGGCTCTTGAAACAGGAGTCGTGCGCCAAATTTCAGGAGTTCTTAAACCGTGGCCGATTACATCCTTGAAGCACAACACCGCACCGCCTTTGGCAGAAAAGTCGGCCAACTACGTCGCGATGGTTTTGTCCCTATGACCGTTTATGGCCCGAAGCTCGAACCTGTGAGCCTTCAGGTGGCCTATCGCCCGCTGGAAATCCTGTTGGCGAAGGCTGGCGGCACGCACTTGATCGAAGTTCAGGCCGACGGCAAGAGCTATACCGTCTTGGTGCGTGAAGTCCAGCGCAACGTCATCACCCGCCGGATGCTGCACGTCGACTTGTTCGCGCTTGACCTGACCGCCAAGCTCAAGACATACGTCCCCATCCGCTATGTTGGCGAAAGCCCCGCAGTCAACCTCAAGTTGGGCGTGCTGCTGACCGGCCCGACCAACCTACACATCGAACTGCTCCCCAGCCTGTTGATTGACTACGTTGAAGTAGACATCAGCAAACTGAAGGAAGTCGGCGCTGCGCTGCACGTCAGCGACCTGAAATTGGGCGCGGGCATCACCATCTTGAACGACCCAGAAGAACTGTTGGCACGCATCAGCCAGAGTTCGGCTGCACGTTCGGAACTGGACGAGGCCGCAGAATTGGCCGCGTCGATGGAGCCGGAAGTCATCAGCAAGGGCAAGGCGGACGAAGAGGACTTCTAATCCAGTCGCCTCTGAATCAACGAATATCCTTAACAGGGGACGCAGCCGCGTCCCCTGTCTGTTTTTAGGCTATAATCAGACGATGTATGTATAGCTCATTCCTTTCCTAGTAGGAGTAATTCGCCCATGTCGTCATTGGTGGGCCGTAAGTTAGGCATCTATGAAATACGGGCGTTGCTCGGTCAAGGGGGCATGGCATCGGTCTATCTGGGCTATCGCGCCGACGTAGACCGCGAAGTCGCCATCAAAGTCCTCCCGCCGCACCCCGGCATGTCGCCGGATACCAAACAGCGTTTCCAGCAAGAAGCGCGTACCATCGCCAACCTACAGCACCCGCACATCCTCGCGCTATATGACTACGGCGCGACCAGTGATGATGTCTTGTATCTGGTCATGCCTTATATCCGTGGCGGTTCGCTGGATAAGGTCATGCGACAGGGTAAGATGCCCACTGCCCGCGTCGAACGCATCCTACGCGAAATCTCGGGGGCGCTCGACCTCGCCCACAAACAGAATATCGTCCACCGCGACATCAAGCCCGCCAATATCTTGCTCGATACCGAGGGCAACGCGCTGCTGGCAGACTTCGGTATCGCCAAACTGACCACGGGCGGCGCAAATTTGACCGGCACTGGCGTGGTCGGCACGCCAGCTTATATGTCGCCGGAACAGGCGCAAGGGATGGATCTCACCCCGCGCAGCGACCTGTACTCGCTGGCCGTGCTGGTCTGGGAGATGATGACCGGGCGCGGCCTATTCGATACCGAAAACCCGATGATGGTGATGATGAAGCACGTCACCGAAATCGTCCCCGCCATCTCGGAACGCATCTCCATCCCGCCCGCCCTCGATGCGGTGATGAAAAAAGCCCTCGCCAAAGAACCCAAAGACCGCTACCAGACCGCCACGCTCTTTTATGATGCGTTCAGCAACGCGCTGAAAAGCGGCCCTGCCACGGCTCCCCAGACATCGGTGATGGAAGCATCAACGATGAAGATGCCGACCTTCACATCCGGTACGCCGTATCAAGGGGCGACTCAATACAGCTATCCGCAAGGGACACAGACTCCCCCGCCGCAACAGACCATCATCGTCCAACAGAGCAGCAACACCACGACGCTCGTGCTGGGCGGCGCATTATTGGTGATGCTGATTGCGCTGGTGGTGGTCGTCCTCGTCCTCAGCGCCCCGCCCGTCACACCGCCAGACCAGCTAACCGCCATCGCAGCAGGAATCGAACCGACCATCACCCCGGCTGCCGATACCATCACCCAGACATTGGTCGCGCAGGCCAAACCCAATTTTGGCCGCCTGAGCTTCCTTAGCGTCAATACCCCCGGCGACGGCGTGACCATCAGCCTGAAAGATGTCCGCTCAACCGCCCCCGGCACGGGCTATACCGCGTGGCTATTCAACACCCGCAGCGGCGATTTCCTGAAAATCGGGACGCTGGCCGTGGACGCCATCGGCAACGGTGCGCTGAGTTATACCAATCCAGACAGCTTGTTTTTGCCAACGTTGTATAACGCCCTGTTATTGACCATCGAATCAGACCGAGACGCGACCTCACCAGCCGAAGCGGTCTATAGCGGTTTGCTGCCCGTCGAGATGACCGACGCGCTCATCAGCATTTTCGTCGCCTCAGATTTCGGGATGCGCGGAAAAGGTTTGCTTGAGACGGCGTTGGCCGATGCGCGTTTCGCCACTCAGCACGCGGGTCTGGCCGCCCGTTCGACCAATGTCGCCGCCATGCGGACGCACGCCGAACATACCATCAACATCCTGCGCGGCGGGCTGCAAGACTATGACGGCAACGGGCGCGGACTCAATCCCGGCACGCAAATCGGCTTGCTCACTTCGCTCGATAACCTCAGCGTCGCGCTCGAAGCCGCCATCAATTCGCCCAACGCCGCGCCTTCTCTGCAAAGTGACGCGGAACTGGTGCGCGTCTGCATCGACAATGTGCGCCTATGGAGCGATGGAATCATCTCGGCGGAACAGACGATGTTGACTTTTACCTCGCTGGAAGAAGCCGCTGAACAAATGACCATCTCAACCGGATTCGCAGACATCCTCTCAACGGGCGTAGACCAAAACGTCAGCGGCGCGGTTGACCCCTACGAGGGCGAATGTGGGCTGAATCAAATCAGCCAATATGGGTTGGTGGCCGCCTCAATGGATGTGGTCGAAGGCGCGTTGGAGATTCGATGATACGCCGCGCCTACCTCATAACCTACCTGCTCATCCTGTGCGGAATCGGGGTCTTGGCCGCCTGCGCGCCCGCCGCACCGACGCCAGACCGTCCCCCACAGACCGACGCCACGCCCACCGCCCTTCCGACCCCCGGCGGTTGGACGCCTGCCGCTAAGCCCATCATCTTAGGCGGAATCAGCGGCCTGCGCGAGTTAGGGACGTTAGCCGTCCCAGAGCCGCCGTCCACGGTGTTCGCCCACGCCCTGACGCTGGACAACACGCGCTTATATGGCTTGAATAATGACCACCTGATAGGCTGGGATTTGCTGACCGGCCAGCGCCTGTTCAACGCCCCGCGTGAAGAGGCCATCCGAGTATTCGTCTCACCAGACCGCCGCCGCGTCTATACCCTCAGCGGGATAGGTCTCATCCGCGTCTATACCTCAGACACGGGCGAAGCCGTGGAAAATTTCCGTGGGATTGACACCTATAACGGCAGCGCGGCATACGACCCGCTCAACGGGATTCTGGCGATAGGTGGCACAGACGGCGCAGTCCAATTGTGGGATATGCCCGCCCGCGCCGGACTCGCCATCTTGCGCGGCACGCAATCGCCCATCACCAATCTGATTTTCAGCCCAGACGGTCAGACGGTCTTGGCCGCCGACCAAAACGGCACGCTCATCACATGGGACATCGCCACCCGTGAGATGCAAACCACGGCAGACCTGTCCCGCCCGGTCAATGCCCTGCTCTACACACCAGATGGCGACGTGATTCTGGCGGATACCCCCGACGGCACGCTGGCGCTATCCATAGAAGATTTGAGCATCCTCGGCGGGCTATCGGAGCAGCCCAACGCGGGGATTTTCGCATTCGCGGGCAGTTCATCTATCTTGATGGACGGCGGCGGGTCTGCGCCGCTGACGCTGTGGAATCTTGCGACGGGTGTATTGGCCGCCACCTTGCCAGACACCGCCGCTGACCGAGTGAGCGCGGCGGCCTCGCCAGACGGGACGCTGATGTTCGTCGGGGCATTGGGCGGCGGCGCGAGCCTGTGGAATCTGTCCAACGTCGCAGAGGGGACAGTGCTGCGCGGGTCGCTGCAAGTCACCGATGTGGAAATCCGCGAAATCATCTGGACGAACGACGGCTATCAGGTGTTATTTTTCTCGACACGCGGCCCGATTCGCGTTTGGGGCATCGGCGGGTAATCCGATTCGCCATTCAGGTCATACAAATAACCCGTAGGGACGCCCTTCTGGGCGTCCGTTTGCGCGAATTATATTTTCGCCTCGTTGGACGCCAGAACGGGCGGACAAGTCTCGCCCCTACAGGGCATCCGTTGACGCGATTTTGAAGATACATCATGAGAAATTTCATAGGGGCGACGCTTGAACGCCCGCCGTCAATCAACAGTAAATTTGGTGTGATGTCGAATATTCAATCGACATCTAAGATATGGGCTTAACTTGGTGCACGCCTACTTCGCCTCACGACCAAAAAAGTTTGCGCCCGCTGACGCGGGCGATTGGTGGTGGGGGCATTCGCCCCCACACCCCCTTCAGAAGAACAGAACTTCAGAAACCAGAAAATCAGAACTATTGAGAGCGGGCGAGACGAAACCCCCAAAAGTTGAACGTACTATCCGGGTCGTCCCAGCTACGGCACGCAGCGCGGAAGTTACCTACATCGCTGAAGTCCCACGACCCACCCCGTAGGACGCGCGGCGCATCTCCGCTTAAATCTGCGCTGCCGGTACGATAATCCGTCACACACCACTCCCACACATTCCCGGCCATATCGACTACCCCATACGGGCTATCCCCTTTGTCCTTGCCTTCATACAATGTGGTCGGAGTCGTTCCATCATGATTCTGGCTGTTATTACACTGCGCCCCATCCCACTCATCCCCCCACGGATAAACACGGTTGTCATCACCTTGCGCAGCGCGTTGCCATTCCTGCTCGGTCAATAGTCGAACATTTTTGCCCGTCTGAACGCTCAACCAACGACAATAAGCCACCGATTCATACCAACTGACATACACCCGTGGATGGTCTGGGCGGCTAAAGTCTGGTAAGTTACGAGGCGATTCAACTCGTAGCGCCAATCCATCCCACCATTTTGGGTTTTGATAACCGCCATCTTGGATGAACGAGTCGTATTGCGCCACTGTGACCGGATACTTGCCGATTTCAAACGCTGGTACATCAAAAGTAGTAGGCTTATCAATATACCCTCCATCTTCTAAAGTTACCTTCCCCGCCGGAATTTTAATCCAGACGTGCGGGCGTGGCTTGACCAGATAACGCGGGTCGTGGTCGGGATAGGTTTGCCAGAAATCGGCCAACGCTTCTTTGAGTTCAGGCACAGGCAACCGAACAGCCCGGCGCTCAACCGACGCATACGCTTTATCGCGGGCGGCATCGGTTTCAATTTTAGTGATGATACCGGTGATTTTGTCCCATTCCTTGTCCAACCGGAATCCGGGCGCAGTTTGCCCGCTGACGCGAATATCGTCAAGGATTTGGTGGGCATCAACCCATTTTTTAGCATCTACAGCGGCGTCATAACGGTCAATCGCGTCATGGATGTCAAAATCACTGCGCGGGGTCGGCTTGGGCGTCGGGACAACGGATGGGGTTGGGACAACCCACGTCTTACGCAGAATATCGGCAATTTGTGAGACAGAATAATCCATGTGAACGCTTTTCACATCGAAAACATGCACGCCATCATGAGACAATAAATAGACTACCGCCGGATCATCTCCGCTATACGGGATGTATTTCTCTTGAAAGACGGGGATGCACGGTTTTTGAAGTTCATAGGCACGTCGAATCTCTTTCAGCACCCATTCGCTGTCGAGTGTCCCCAATCCCAATAGGCAGATGAAGACCGGCGCATCTTCAATCGCCTGCATCAAGCGTTCAGGGAACTGCACCTTTGCGCTGTCGGCGCGCGTCGTATCAACATACGCATCAAGTTTGTGGGAATTTTTGAGTTTTTCTTGGACAAGTTGCGCCAATGACCCGCTGGGGTCGCGTCGATAAGAAATAAATGTATCCGTCATCAAAACACCATCCACATCCGAGGATCATCCACAAGCGTCGGATTATGCCGCATCGGGTGGGATGGGGCAAATTATCCAGAATACGAGCAACCCATACGGGTATCTAAAAGCCCTCACCAAAAGGGCGACCCATGGGTCGCCCCTACGGGTCGCGATGGTTTTGGAGGGCGGGATGTGTCCTTGTTTTACGATTCTGATTCGGCTTCTTTTTCCTCGCCGGGGCGCTCTCCAGCCTTCCAAACTTCTTCGGCGATGTCGATGTACAAGCGCCCGTCCAGATGGTCAATCTCGTGCTGAAACACCCGCGCCAGCCAATCTTGCGCCTTGATGCGGATGTCCTTGCCGTGGCGGTCTTGGCCGGTGATGATGACTTCCTCATGCCGAAACACATTCCCAAACCAGCCGGGGATGCTCAAACAAGCCTCGACGCCATCGACCAAATCTTTGCTGGCCTTGATGATTTTGGGGTTGGCGATCACGAACAATTTACCGGCGTTTTCGCCGTGATCCTTCTTGCTTTCCTCGTCATCAGGCAAGCGGACGACGATCAGGCGTTGGCTGACATCGACTTGTGGCGCGGCCAACCCGACGCCGGGCGCGGCAATCATGGTCTCGACCATGCTATCAATCAGGGTCTGAATCTCTGTGCCAAAGTTGGTCACTTTGACCGCTTTTTTACGCAAGGTGGGGTTATCGGGTCGGATGATGGGTAGGAGGGGCATCGGTTTTTAGCCTCATTAAACTGTTCTTATGGCTAACAATTGTACACCAATCCCTCAACCCTTAAAAGTTGTGACGATGCTATACGGGATGTCTAGCGCGGTACACGCCCGCCGCCAAACGAGGCGCAAGACGACCTCATGCACCGCAAAAAATAGTGCGACCAACAGCCAATACGCGGTCCAAAATTCCAGTCCTAGCGCCAACGTCACGAGCAGCCAGACCAGCGCCCCGCCGAGTTGTTCATCATCGAGAGGCCGCCGCCGAGTACGGTCAATAAGCCGCCGGCTGACAACATGACCAGTCCCAACCCGACGATGATGGTCAAGACGTTCTGGGCGCTCTGTACCGCCCCTGCAATCGGGTGGTGATTTTCTTTACGCAAATGATAATAAACGACCATCGCCCAACACGCCTGAAATATCCCGCCGGGGGTTAATCTCAACAGGTCAAGCCGCCCCGTCGTGCGCTGATTCGCCAATAGACGCGCCACAATCCCCGCCGTCAGAGCGCCGCGAACGACCCCCGCAATCAGGCCGCCCACCGCCAACGCGCCCAGCAAGAGTGGCCCTAACAACAATAAAACCACTGTGATGCCGCCCAATTGCAGCAAGTCACCCGCCCCGAATGATTTGAAGCGCTCGGAGCGAAAACGCGGCTCAATCACATTCATCCAGTGTTCGGCGCGGTCAAGCGCAGTAGTGTCCCGCCACAACGCCCGCCACAGGCGCAAACTCAAGGGAGGCCAGCCTAAAACGCTCATATCAACCTCAATTCACTGCCATCAGCATTCATCCGGCGGCGCACCAATGTCCACATGCGACGTATCGCCATCTCGCGCAGGCCAACCGTGATGACGGGGAACATCAGCCAAGTCGCTATATACACCCATAGACTCGAATTCGGTGCGGAAAGGGTTAGCGCCCCGACCAGCCCGATCAAGAGCGATGTCCCTAACGCGCATGAGAACATAAGTGTAAGGTATACCCCAATTGCCACGGCTGACGCAACCATTGTCCGCGACCCGGTGGCCGCCCCCCATAACCCGCACAGCACGCCCAATATCGGCGCTTGTAGGTTATCGACTACCATCCACAAAATGATTACCCCAGAGCCTAAGATTGGGAATATCCATGCCCGCCAAGTGTAGAACGATTGTGTAGCGTAATTTGAGTCAATCAACGCGGTCATGATGCTGACGAGGCCAATCCCAGCAAACAGGAATGTCGCGCCGCCGACCAACCACTGGGCTAACCGTATAACCAGCGTGAAAGTACGGTTGGCGCGGCTCAAGCGGACTGCCCGCACCCCCAACAGCCAAGCAATCCCCAATTGACCCGGCGGCATCATCTGAAAGAGCGCCATCCGCGCCGAATCTTGCCCTTCACGGTGGATACCGCGAGCCACCTCTACCGAAAAAACGAGGCCGCGCAACGTCCCGCCGAACGGGATGCACAATATCAATGCGAAAAACAGCACGACCAATATTTGTATCCAGACGAACATCGTGAGAACGAGGAAAGTGCCAAGCACTGTCACCAAAACCGAGTTCAACCACGGGGGGCGGTGGCGTATCGGCGCGAGATGGCGGAATCGCATCACGAACAGCGGATGGCGTGGCGTGCGTCCCCAGAACAGCGCCCAAAGACGCGCCGTCAACAACCATTTTTGCAGCCACGTTTTCATGCGTTATCCTTCGGGTGGTTCGTAAACGGTTCATATTATTACTCGTTATGGTGGGCGACTCATGAGTCGCCCCTACTCATCACGCAGGACTCATCACTGTTTTCTTAAATGCTGCGGCGGTAGATGGTCAAGACCTCGCGCAGCGTGGCACGCATCCGCCAAGCAAAGACGAGGCATAGCGCCAACAGCCCGCCCTCACGCACGCCGATGAACAGCCCGCCCCATAACAGCGTCGAAAACCACGGACGAAGCAACGGGTCAAACGCCGATTGCGTCCACAAAAAGAGGATGAAGTGCAGAATCAGCACCGCAGCTGTGCTTAATACCTGATAAGTCACAAATAAAAAAGGCGCGACCACTTGTGCCTCAAACCGCGAACTTTGGAAAGTCGGGGCAATCATGCCCAACACCCCGCCCGCCGCCAGCGCCTGTGGATAGTCCAACACCATCACGCCGAGGATGAAAAAACCGTTGAAGGCCGACAGCGGATGGTTGAACAAGTCTTGCAGCGCCGTCGAAGTCACGCCCGCCCCCTGACACATCGACAAAAGCATCAGCCCGACAAACGGGAACAACCCCATCAGCCAGACCAAGCGCAGATATTGCGCGGCGAGTTGTAGCCCTGCCAGCGCCGAATCACGCCGGAAATAGCGCGTCGCCACCGCCCACGCCCCGGCCAACTCGCCGGAAGGCGTCACGCCCATCAGGTCATACACGCCGCGCCGCCGCGCCAGCGCAATCCCCCCGGAAACCGAGCGCGAAGCGGTCATGCCGATATAGCCGTGCAACAAGAACACCAGAATCAGGGGTGTGACGCCAAATACCGCCCATGCGACCAAAGTCACCGCGCCGCCAACCAACATCAATGCGCTAGGGATGACCTCCCCGCTGGTAGAGGCTTCTGGCAGTAAATCATCTTTCCCGCCCCACGCAAACCACAGCAACGGGTGGCGCGGGAGCGCATTGTTCAGCGCGTGCCACACCTCCCGACTGGGCAAAGGGGGTAAATTCACGGGCGCAGACCCCACGCCAAGACGTTGGCCGCGCCCATCGCCGGGTACACCCCGGCGCTAAGTTCATAGAAGATGCCAGTTTGGGTGTCCAGCGCCAGCAACAGATAGCCGCGTGGGTCATCATCAACGTTGCCGGCAAACGCGATATGCGTCCCGTCCGGCGACCACATCAAGCGCGGCGGGTTGGGGATGTGTTCCACAGTTGAATACCCGCAGTAGCGCACGGTTTCACCGCTGGTGATGTCATAGACATACAGGAAAGCCGCGCCTGCCGTCTCTGGTGAGTCAGGGTCAGTCAACGGCGCTGCCCAGAACGCGATTCGAGTCGAATCAGGCGACCAACTCAAGCTATTGGTCGATGTCCCGCCGATGCGCTGCCCACCATATTCGCTGGTCAGGTCGGTCAATTGGATGGGCGTGCGGTCAGACGGGCGGACGAGATACAGTTCCGCTGTCGGGTCATTCGCGCTGACGGCTTGGGCATAGGCCAGCGCCGTCCCATCTGGCGACCACATGGCCGCATTCGCATAACGCGCCTCGACGCCAAGCGTAATCGCTGGGGAATCCGGGGCGTACCTGAGCGCGGTATTCACCAACTCGCGACTAAATACCCCGTCGGTATAGGTCAACATCAACGCCCAGAAACCGCCCGGTTGCACGCTGACCGCGCCTTCGGCGTCAAGGTCATAACGCGGCTGAGTCGCGCCTATCAGGTAGGGGCGCTGCCCCGGCGTCCAGACCAGCAGCGTATCGTTCGACCAGAAAAACACATCTGACGCGGCATCCGAGATGACCTGTTCGCCCGTGCCGTCTAAGGCGCGGACGTTATATGTCCCCTCGTCTCCGTCCAGATAGGTGATAGTTTTGGCGTCTGGTGATAAGTGACAATTCGAGCCGCAGATGACCGCGCCTTCAATCGGGTAGCGCGTCCGCGCCGCGACATCGACCACCCACAAATTGCGGCGGTCAAACGTGGTCAGGATGAGGCCGCCGGGGGGGAAACTCACCGGACGGTTTTGGATGGGGTCAGCGGGGCAAACACTGCCCGCAGCATCCTGCGCGCCTGCTGAGGATAAGATGCACAGCGCGAGGGTCAATACAAATAAGAATCGGGTCATCGCTCATCTCATACGGTCATTCATGCGATAGCCCAGCCCACGCACGTTAACGATTAAATCCGGGCTTTGTCCGGCGGTCTTGAGTTTACGGCGCAGATTGGAGATGTGCGGGCGGATGACCTCCCGCGCCTCGGCCTCATCTACCGCGTAGCTGCGGACTTCGCGCACCAACTCATGGCATGGCACGACCCGCCCGCTGTGTGCGCCTAAGTACATCAACAATTCAAATTCAGTCGGGGTTAGGTCAATCGGCTGGTCGCCCACCGCGATCTGATAGCGCCCCGGATAGACAGTCAACGTCCCCAGTTGCATCGACACCACCGGCACTTCCGGCTCGCGCCAGCGCCCGCCCTCAAATGCGGCTTCCATCGTCACCGCCGCGACAGCAGATGTCTGTGTCGCCTCGTTGGAATCGGAACGCGCCAATTCGTAGATGTCGTGGCGGATAGCATCTAACAACGCCTTACGCCGCTTGAGGCTCTTAGCGCGTTCGACTCCCCGCCCGACGGTGTTCCGCAAATCGTTAATCGAACCCGGTTTGATGAAGTAATCATGTGCGCCCAAGCGGAGCGCCTCAACCGCTGACGGCAGGCTGGCGTAACCAGTCATGAGGATGACCACCGCATCCGGTGAATCGGTGCGGATGTGCCGCAGCAATTCCACGCCGTCCATGCCCCCCGGCATTTTGATGTCGGTCAGCACGACCTCATACTCGTGACGGCGCAGCAAGTCTAACGCTTCAATCGCGTTCGACGCCTCACTGACCGTATAGCCCACCTTTTGCAAGTTCTTGCTGATGGCATAACGATTCAAGTCTTCGTCATCCACAATCAAGATATGTGCGGAAGCGGTCATCATGGATGGGGTGGTGGGGGCTGGTAACATGGGTCACGCTCCATAAGGCATGATAAAGAAAAAGTGGTCAAGGCTATTTTCACTTAATTATAACTATAGTGATTATAAGGCGCAACCTGTCATGACGAAAGATTACAAAAGTTACAGACGTAATCTGACCATCAAACTGTGATTTGAGTGGAAATCCGCCCCAAACTGATGCCACCGCTTTCCATCCCAGAGGGCTACCGGCAAATCATCAACCGTCAGAATCGGAAGACGCGCCCGCCACCGCTGTGGGATTTTGTGGTCAATCAGCCAATCTTTCAGAGATTTAGAATGGCCGCCCACCCCCAATAGCTTGACTCTTTCCCCACTGCGCGGCGTCCTGAGCGCCACAGCCTGCCCCGACGCGGCGTAGAACTCGACCCCGCCCGCGCCGGTCTGCCCCAGCCAACAGACCGCCCCGCCATTCGGCAAGGCGCACCATTCTCCCAGCGTCAGCGGGTAAACCATCCCCGGTTGCACCTCTAACCCCGGCACGGAATCGCTGTCGGGCGCAGTAACACGCTCTACGATGAAGGCGTCATGTTCGAGTCGGGCGCGTAAGCCCCCCGGCAATTCCCAACGCCCGCCGGTCTGCCCATCGGCCAGCGCCGCCGCCCCGCGAAGACGCTCAAAGGTCGGCGGTTCAGATGAGTCAAAACGCCCGCATGCCCACGCTACGGCACGCACCCGCAACGCCGCGTGTAAGGTGCTGAACGCTTCTCGCGGGAAAATGACGCGATGTTCCGTCACCGATGCGACCTGAATCACCGGCTGCGTGAGGGTTTCTAACAAGGCCTCATCCAACCCCGCCGCGTCGGACAGCCGGACTAGCGCCCCGTTAATGTCTGGGTTGGCTTGCGCGAGGGTTGGTAAGGCGATATGACGTACCCAATTGCGCCGATAAACTGGGTCGTCATTGGTCGGGTCATGTCGGTAAGGGACATCGTTCAGCGCACAGTAGGCTAATAGGTCAGCGCGGCGGACGCCCAAGAATGGGCGGACGAGGGTCTGGTTTGGTTCATTGGGGACGGACGAGACCGATTTCATGCCGCGTAATCCGCGCACGCCAGAGCCGCGAATCAGGTGCATCAGGACAGTTTCGGCTTGATCATCGGCGTGATGCGCCGTCGCCAGCCAATCCGCGCCGACTGCACGGATAATCTGAGCGAAAAAAGCATAGCGGGCGGCGCGGGCGCGGGTTTCTACCCCCGGCGCGGCGGGGTCTAAGTGACCTTGCCCGATATAATACTGTGTTCGCCATGCTTGACTCATCTGGCCGACAAAAGCAGCATCTTCGGCGCTTTGCTGGCCGCGCAAACCGTGATCAAAGGTCGCCACGTATAGAATCATGTGTTGTGTGCGGCGTAGTTGCACCAGAGCGTGTAATAAAGCCATACTATCCGCGCCACCGCTGACTGCTACCACCCCAACGCTATCCTTACCGATAACTTGGGAACGTTGTAAATGAAGTTGGAGCAAATTTGATGGGTTCATAGGGCAAACATCCGGTACAATCTGCGGGGCGTAGGGAACTTGCGGGTTTACGCACCTCACCCCACGCCACTATAGTAACGTATTGGGCTGGCGCGGGGAAATGGTTTACGGTTCGCAGTCGGCAGTTTGCGGTGGGCATTTTTCGGGTAACGTGCAGTGCGCCAAGACCGGATTTACAGTTTCCATCCGCCAACTTCTAACTTCATAACTGCCAACCTCTAACCGCGTGTTATAATCCCGCCCGATTGTGCCAGCAGGGGGTCGTGTGTTAAGTCCGCTTGATTACCTATTCGGGTTATTCTCACTCGACATCGGGATTGACCTCGGTACGGCCAATACCCTTGTGGCGGTGCGCGGCAAAGGCATCGTGATTAACGAGCCTTCGTTTGTGGCGGTGGATAAAAAGACCAACACCCCATTGTATATCGGCGCGCAAGCCAAAGAGATGTGGAGTAAAAGCCCGAAAAACATCTTGATTGTTCGTCCCTTGCGGGACGGCGTTATCAGCCGATTTGAAGAAACTGAAGCGATGCTCGACCATCTGATACGGAAGGCGCACGATCAGTCGTGGGTTCCGATTCCTCGGCCACGGGTGGTCATCGGTATCCCGTCCGGCGTGACCGAGGTCGAAAAGCGTGCCGTCTATGACGCTGTCGAGAGCGCGGGTGCGCGTCAGGTCTTTTTGATTGAAGAACCCGTTGCAGCCGCGATTGGGGCGGGCTTGCCCATCACCCAAACACGCGGCAGCATGATGATTGATATTGGCGGCGGCACAACCGAAGTCGCGCTGTTCTCATTGGGTGGCGTGGTCATCAGCCGGTCTATCCGCGTGGCCGGTGACGAAATGGACGAGGATATCGTCCAATATATGCGAACCAAACATAATCTCTTGATTGGTGAACCTACCGCCGAGCGCATCAAAATTGAAGTCGGTTCGGCTTATTCTTTGCCTACTGAGCGCGTTATCCCGGTCAAAGGCCGCAACTTGATTAACGGCCTGCCGTCCACCGTCGAAGTCAGTTCCATCGAAATCCGCGAGGCGGTATCGGGGTCGGTCAATATCATCATCGACACCGTGAAAGACGCCCTCGACGATACCCCGCCGGAATTGGTCGCCGACCTCATCGAAGCCGGTATCTGCTTATCGGGCGGCGGCAGTCAACTCAAAGGGCTGGCCGAACGCCTACAAGATGAACTCCAAATCCGTTGTTATGTCGCCGATGACCCCATGACCTGCGTCGCCCGTGGCGCGGTGCGCGTGCTGGAGGACTTTAAGGAACTCAGCAGCCTATTGGTCGGGTTACAGCGCGGAAGCACCTCGCACTAAGCGATACCGATGCGCCGCCGTCCTGTCAACCGCACCCCGTTATTACTGGTCACGCTAGGCGTGTGCCTGACGCTGATTGTCCTCAGCGGCGGCGGGACGTTGCGCCCGCTG
>Ga0163154_10002790_pt1 | contig 25024 bp, 43 predicted proteins | sample OliLakLV19MP9P1_FD_148649 | JGI IMG/M metagenome (GOLD analysis project Ga0163154, IMG submission 148649) | Freshwater microbial mat bacterial communities from Lake Vanda, McMurdo Dry Valleys, Antarctica - Oligotrophic Lake LV.19.MP9.P1 | ecosystem: Environmental > Aquatic > Freshwater > Lake >... | reverse complement strand
CCATCCTCCTCAGCCCATCCCTCATTGACTACCTGACATATGTGAAAGCTACCTGGGCGGCTAACGTCCTCCAAGCACCCACGGCACGGGCTGTCACTGCTGCCATTGATTCGGCTATCGCTAGTGCAGCCGCACCCACCAGTCTCGCGGTGTCCACCTTCCTGACAGTAGGCACGACGGGTGCATTCACGGGGGCGTTGTCTACAGCCAGCACCTTCCAAGTGGGTAGCACCAGCCAGTTTGCGGGGACGGTCAACATCACGACTGGGAACCTGGTAGTGGGTGCGGGTAACTTGTCCGTCACGGGCACGGGCACATTCAGCGGGGCGGTGGGCACGGGTGCATTGACTGTCACGGGCACACTAGGTACGTCCGGTCTGGCAACGTTGAACACCCTAGCCAGCGGGAACACGGCAATAACCGGAACCCTGAGTACCTCTGGTCTGGCATCACTAGACGCTGCCACGGTCAGCAACACCACAACACTCAACGGGTCTACCAACACCCTGACGACAGCACCCAACCAACTGACGGCGGTGGGTACGGAGATGGTCAATGCCTCCTGGGTTCGGAAGTCTATCCGTCCTTACATCAGGGCATTCGCGGCGGGTACTCAGACGGTAGCTAATAACACCGTTGCCACTATGCTGTTCGCTACTGAGACACACGACACGGACAGTAACTTCGCATCAGGTATTTTCACGGTGCCTGCTGGCGCGGGTGGGCTGTACCTGGTTGATGCATTCCTAGAGTTTACATTGGGGTGTACAAACATCACCCTACGCTTTAACATCAATGGGGTTACGTACCGGAACACTGCCCCCATCGCCTCCTCCGCTAACAACCAATTCCGGGCTGAGACTTGTAGAAAAATATACCTGGCAGCGGCAGACACCCTCATCATAGAGGCTTACCAAACCAACACGGGTTCAGCAGACAGGACGATTGCTGCCGCGTCAATGGTAGACATCAACCGGCTAGGGAATATCTAGTGGCTCCACACTACCATCCGGCATCCGGTAGCCCGTCACGTAGCTGGTCATCTTCCCATAATTATTCCTGGACTCAGTGACCTCGTAGATGTGGGGGGCTAGTTGCTTGTCGATGTCCTGTGGCACCTTGAAGTTCCCCGTCATGCCGTTCTTATACTTCTCCCCCTCTGGTGGTGGGGCGCAGAAGACATTGAATACCTCATCCCATTCCGTAATCCTTGCGTACTCTGCGATGACTTGCTCTGCCCGTCTGATGAGGTGCTGGTTCTCTGCTGGGTCGAAGGCTTGGAAGGATATCTCCGAGGTGTCCTTGTTGTAGAAGCACCAGTAACTATCAATGCCTAGACATTGCTGGTAGAGGGCAAGCTGGGTGCGGTATACCATGGGCACACAGTTGATACCCTTACACATCTGGGTAAACTTGTGACCCGCACACGTCTTCAGTTCCAGGAGAAACCGCTGACCTATCGCGTCGCAGACTATGAAGTCAGAGTGTCCAGTCACCCCATTAAACGACACCACCTGCTGTGTCGCCTCAATCTCATACCCAAAGCGGTCGAGGTGAACATACATATCAGCCTCAAATGTGTCACCCGCATGGAACAGTTGGGTGAGGCGCTCAGTCTGCCAGTCAGTCGTGAACCATTCAGGGTGAAATTTTCTAGCAAAAATATCCAGGGCAGGTTTCCCCAACCCCGACAGCCGAAGACCTTCCTTCTGTTGACGGTCTACATACTGCTTGATAAGTCCCTGCCTGTACATCTCTGCTGCCATAGCCAACGCATCTGGTGAGGGCATATAAACACGGCGCAGCGGCTCATCCCAACACTTAACGATATGCTCAAACAAAATGCTCACCTTATTTAATACAAAAAAAATAAGGGGGTGCTGCCTTCTGACGACAACACCCCCAACACCAGATTAGAACGGGACTTTAGCTGAGACGTTACCCTCTAGGAGGATGTCAGAACCCTTGGCATAGAACAGGTTGAGGTTAAACTTCTGTTCCTTGTCAGCAGCCTTGGTCAGTTGTAGCTTCAGGGCTACGGAACCGGAACCCCGATAAGCCTTGACCCAAAAGGCAACACCCTTGCTATCCTTGGCGGAACCACCGGCGAAGGGGGCTTCATAACGGTTGACTTCAGCATACTCAATGTCCTTGTCGGTAGCGTAGAACAGGGCTAGTTCATAACCCTTGTCTTCAATGATGACCAGACCCTTGACTGCCAGCTTGTCATTGTCCTCAACCTTGTAACCAAGGAACCGACCAACGTTTGTGTACTCTTGCGACATGATGATACCTTATAATTTTTGTATTGTAGCACGGACTAGAACGTTTTGCGGTTGACCTTAGCGGAGGGTGCTGCTGCCTTGGTGTCCGGTGTAGTGCCCCGACCCATCGTGGACTCACCGTCGTCATCCACCGCTGCCAAGTTGAGTGCAACCTGTAAGAGGTAGCGTCGTTGGTAGGTTGTGGATGCACCATACTGCTGGGCGTTCTCACCATACAGGGGGGCGGTGTGGTCTTCATGTTCCCCTGATGGGATGTGAACCAGGCGTAGGAAGATGACATCGTTGGACAGGAAATACTTTAGGCTGACTCCCTCTTCCTTCAGTGCAGGCTCAACGGCTTTGAGGATAGAGGATAGGCTGGAGTACATCTTACCAAAAAACGGATTGAGGGTATCCTTAAGCACGGGGTCAAACTTGGCGGATGCCCTGTCGATTGCCTTGTAAAGCTCAAGTGGAATCTCTGACATTAGTTATTTACCTGCTCTGCTAGTTTATCTGCGGCTGACTCGTACATTGAATCCAGGACTTGCAGTCTACTTCGTATCTCATCCATCTCACGGTACTTCTGATTAATCTCACCCTGAATATCTTCAAGAATCTCTACCAGTTCCTTAACAGTCATAGTACACCCCCGTGTTGTAGGTGGGCAGCAAAGTAGAGGCGAACGATAGCGTGGGTCAGGTCGTTCGTATCCTTGTGCAGGCGGTACTTGCTGATGTGATTTAGGGCGTGACCAATGTGGTCTGAGATAGGTAGCTTCATCCAGTTACCCTCACCATACTTGTGTTCACCATGAGCCAACACCTGCCCAACCATATCATGAATCTCTGCGGGGAGCAAGTCGAAGCGGGTATCAATGCGTGATTGCTTGCCGCCTGCTTCGTTCGTGATAGTCTCGTCCTCACGGAGGTCAACAAACTTCCCGTCTACGTACCCGGTATTGATAAAGCCGTCAAGCCATGCAGCATCGGCATCGAACACCTTCATGTCGGCATCCACTACGTCCTGGCTGGGTGGACGCAACCCCTGAAATTTTCCATCATTTTTTTCAAAGTCTTCCAGGTCACCGACGTACTGCGTGTAAGTTGTCATGTCTCTATCTCCTAAGTATTCAACGAAACCCTTTAACCACTCAAACATCTAGTGAATCTCCTTGATGCGCTCGACCCAGTAGTCCATGTCCCATCGGCGAATAGGGTCTGTTTTTTCTACGGCTGCTAGTGCCATATCCACTACAGGCTTACTTACATTCCGCTCAGTCATCTCGTAATCCCTGAACTGGCAAGAATCCATAAAATCTAAAGCCAGTAAACACAGATTAGCTATCTCTTCTTCTGTAAACATTTAGTGAATCTCCAACCAGGTATGTCCAATCTTGGCACTGCCAGCACAAGGCAAGTAAGGTAGAAGCTTGGCTGCGAATGCCTGTTCTAATAAGTATGATACCACCACTGCCTGCCCCTCGTCAACACACTCGACCAGCAGTTCATCGTGTACTGATGCACACAGCTTGGAACCCTCCGGCAACACGGGCACCACCAGCAGTTGTACTATCTTGAGTAAGTCGGCAGCACTGCCTTGAACAGAAGCGTTGAATGCCTGACGCTCCGCACGTAGCCTATCCCACTTGTTCTTTGCCAGTAGGTCTGGGTAGAACAGGCGGCGACCAAAGAGGGTATGACCCACACCACCACCAGCCTTCATTTCCACAAGCACACGGCTATGGAAAATGTTGAAGGACGGGTTGGTCTTGTCTGCCAGGTCGAGGATATCCTGCGCCTGCTTCTCGGTGATGCCCATCATGACGCTTGCCTTAGCCGCCTTGAACCCGAACATCCGACCGTATGAGATGTTCTTGCCCCGCTTCCGAGCTAGCTTCCGGTCAGGCTCATCACCCAACCACAGGTCAGCCATTGCGGTGTGAATGTCATCCCCCTTGATGAACACGTCCATCATGAACTGAACATCAAGTGGTATGGCACCCTCATACCTAAGGAAAGAGTCAGCCATTTGCGCAGCCAACATCCGATACTCAATCGCCTGGAGGTCACACGACACCAACCGCTTATCCCCCTCTACCCCGATGAATCCCCTGATGATGTTGGATACCTCATCGTCAGCATCAGCGGGCAGGTTCTGGAGGTTAGGGCTGCTGGTTGATAGCCGTCCGGTCAGGGTCAGGGCGTTGTTGTATGAGCAGTGGAGCCTGTGTCCTGGGGTGGTGTTGTTGACGGCAGCCTTGAGGAATGTTCCCATCACCTTCTGGGCAGATAAATACTCAGTCACCACACGAGCCAGCGGGTATGGTAGTCCTTCCAGAATCTCACCCGTTACCTGAACGTTACCCTTTTTTGTTTTTGTATTAGGCTTCCAGCCGTAGAGGTGGATGAGGGCTTCGCACACTTGTTGGGTAGAGCTGGGCTTGAAGTCATCAATGACTTTGTACATAAATTTCCCAGTATTTTCCTCTACTCCGAGGAAATGATGGTCGCCCCTTGAGGTACCCGTCGGCTTCTCTTTGACCAGTTTCTTGATGGTGCCCTGTGGAATGAGGGGGAAAATCTCACGACACTTGGCAAGCCTGTCCTCAATGATGCCTTGGAGGGTGGGGATAGCAGCCAGCACCTTAGTGGGGATGATGGGTAGCCCATTAGCCTCTAATGTCATGAGGATTTCGGAGTACGGGAGGTCGATGGTCAGGTAATGCTCCCAGGCGACCGCATCGGCTTGCATTTTGGGCAAGAGGTCAGATACTACAGCGAGGGTAGTAACAACGTCCTGACGGGCATACACAGCCATCTCCTCGTTGAATTCTTCCCAGTCCCCATCATACTCAGCCTTCTCCTCGCCCACCCGGCTACCACACGCTGCCAGACCGTGCTTGCTGCCCTTGATGGGGTCAACGTTGGCATGGTAGCAATTGGAGAGGAGCATCGAATCGTAGTAGAGGTCTACCGTGTACCCGAACAGGCGCAGGACGGCTATATCGAAGGCGGCATTGTGAAAGTAACACCCCCAGCTCAGGACATTTTGGACTTCCTGGTTAAGCTCAAAAATTTCCCCTAAATTATGGTTAAGCACAATGACTTCAGTATCACCCCTGCTGGTTGCATACTGGAAGCTGTGGAGCTTAGTCACCTCACCCTTCAGCCCGTTCGTCTCAATGTCTGCACATACTATCACGTGTAACTCCGTTTAATACAAAAAAAATTAGGGGGTGTTGCCGGATAGCGTGACCTGGTAGCGTTCGATGAATTCAAGTCTACCAATCTCGTCGATTAGTTGATTTGGTCGCAATGGGTTCCAGACTAGGTACTGGATTCGGTACTTCTGGCACCACTCTTCGTGGCTCTGTCCACCTTTTCCGTTGATTGGCACGTTCGGCTTCATCAGCACTAGCAGGTATCTTTTTCTTAGGCTGGGGTTTTGGTTGAGGATGCGGAATATTTTCCCCCTCCAGGTTGAATCCGTCACGGCTTTCGTCTCGATTACCCAGTCCATTAGTAGGAAGTCCGGCTTGTAGCTCTCCGTCTTGACTGCCTTGAATGTTAGGCTCTGGTTCCGCTGTAGTTGGGGGTTCAACCTGTGGCAGTTCATCTCGTACAGGCTGTCGTAGTTCCCCAGTTCCGACTGGCACTTCTTCCCCTTTGGTCGTGGCATCTAGCCCCCCACCAGCAGGGTCAGAACTATGATTAAAATAATCCCAATTGTGTCTGTCATCTATCCACCCTTGTGTGCGTTTAACGAGCGTTGTCTTGTAAGCCTCATCCATCATGAGTTTTGAGGCAGCCTTCACGTATCCCCGTCTGACCAAAAGTGGGTAGCAATCCTTTGACTTACCCACCTCAAATGCCCATTCCCGACCCCGTGTTCTATGCTCCTCACCAACCGCCTGATATTTACCGTGTTCCGACTTGCCCCAAGGTGGTAACAAATCCCTAACTTGTTGCGGAGTCCAGGTGGCTGGGGTGTTGCCTTCTGGTAGCGTTAGGGGGAACTCGTCAGACGACAACCCCCGGAGCGCTACGAACTCACCCTCTTTACGTAGCAGGTCTATGAATGCCTGCTGTGCTGTCGTCAGGTCTACCGATTCCGGTTTCGGAGGAAAGAATTTATAGCTCTCGCCCCCACACAGTAGACTGGGAGAATCACAAACCTCAGTATCAACCCGAACGCTAGGGCTATCATCAGGGCGTTCCAAATTACCATCTATTCCCCCTTCATCATTGGCAGAATCACGAACACGAACAGAATCACCAACACTATCAGAATGTACGTCATTCCCGATATCAACATAAGGCTCCTTGTAAAATTCGAGTATATCACAGTATGTCCTGTGTGTGGGGTTGAATTTGATGGTGAAGTTGTCACCCGCCCTACACTTCTTCGCACCACGAGCCTTCAAAATGTGCAGCTCGGTGCCACCCGGGTGAACCCGCCGCAGGGCTAAAAAATAGTGTGCTAACCTCTCTATCGAACCCGTCCCGATAGCCCCAATGATAGACGGGATAGGCTCATTCCCTTCCTTGTCAAGCCCCTGGACTGCACGGTTCATGTGGGTCACGAGCATACAGGCGAAGTTCAGTGACCGTACCAGCTTGTTGATAGTGCGGCATCGGCTGGCAATCTCACTAAACTCGGTTTCCATGTCGTTAGATATGGTATCGACCACAAATAGGTCAATGTGATGCTCAATGACCGCAGCCCGGACGTTGGTGTAGAAATCCTCATCAGAAAACCTTTCAATCGGTTCCAGGAATATCACCTGCTCCCTGAAGGTTTCATAGATAGCCTCCGCCTCAGCAATCGTATCCAGGTCGCTGGGGTCAACGCCGTATAGCGCCTGAGCCAGGTTCTCCATGACGGTGCCCATGCCCTCCTCGGTGGCAGACATAAGGACGGTTTTGCCCTGCTTGATATAACTGGAGATAATGCCGTTAGAGAGGGAGGTCTTACCCGTTCCGGTCGTGCCCATCACCACGATGTACTCACCAGCCCGAAATCCCCCGTTCATAGCCTTGTCTAGGGCAGTGTTACCCGTTGCCACGAAATCTATCTTGTGTCGGTTGTAGGTGGCGAGAGCAGCCTCCATGCCATCCTTCAAGAACTCAGGTCTCTGTCTCTGCGCAGCCCATACCAGGTCAGTGAAATACTTAGTATCCTTTGCCAGAAGACACTCTCCCGCATCCTTATAGCGGTCTAGCACTACCACCTTGGCACGAGGGTACAGGGCAACAACCTTAGCAGTGGCTTCCTTACCAGATTCATCGCTGTCGAAACAGAGATAAACTTCCTCGAACGCATCTAAGAGCCTGATATTCTTCTCAAAGACCTTAACCGCTGCCCTATCACCGTTCGGGACGGACACACAAGTGAAATACTTACCGTGCAGCATCTCGTGCGCCGCCATAGCATCCCACTCACCAGTCGTCACTAGTAGTCGCTTATTATTTGCCGATTTCGTGCCAAAGAAGTTGTCTGTTATCTTGCCAAGAATTCCGAAGTGCCCGTCCTGAGTCTTGGGGATATCTCCGTTACGAGTTTTGTACCCGACAAGCTCCTGACTCTGGTTGTAGAACGGGAAATACGCCTTACGTCCAATGTGATACCAGCCGTAGCTTTCCAGAGTTTCCGCAGAAATCCCCCGCTGCGACCTAGGAACCTTACGCTCACCCGTTATTGTGTCAGAAAACAATACCGCACCTACCTTTATTTTTTTTGTATCAGCCGAAGGCGCATCCACCCTCGCTGAGTGACCGCAGACAAAGCACGTCCCAACAGAGCCTGACTTTCCCGAATAGACCGCAAACCCATCAGAGGAGTCACATTTTGGGCATTCCTCATGGTGAGAAAACTTCCTGTCATCCATTTCAGTACCAATCTCCAGCTTCCATAATCTTGTTCATGACCTGACATGGGTAGGGTAAATATTCCCCAAACACAATCTCACCAACCAGGCTAGCGCACGTGTTCGCCTTAATCCCTAATCTCACCAGTAGCAGACTCTCCAGTGTAACCCTCTCACCACAACGCTCAAACGCCTCATGGGAGTAGTAGTCAGGGTCATAGGTGTAAAACCAGTACATAGACTCTAACACACAGGATTTAATGTCTAGAACTTCTAAGCCTCGGCGGGTGAAGGTGTAATAATCATCATCAATCCCGAATGAAACGTGGAGGTAGGGTGCCCTGAAAATTTCTGGAATGAAAATTTGAATGAAGCGGTCTTGTAGGCTATCGGACGGTCGATGAAACAATACTGCGATGCGTCTCATTATAATTCTTCCTGAGTTTTGTCGGTGTATGAGTCGAACGAGCCTGCTCTCTCCATAGCTGTCACGATTTGGTAGCTATGCAATTTTGAGTCAAGGGCTAGCAGGGAACGCTTGGTAGGCTTTTTCAAACAGGATGTGTAAATCAGGAATAGCTCTACCGGCGTAACTTCCTTACGAAACTTCCGATAGATGCCATTGACTAGCTGCTGAATTTCCTTATAGGAATCAACTAGGGTGGGTCGAACAGGGTTAGGCTTGACTCCCTTATAGGTGCCATAATCCCAACTCTCGTCGCCCATATTCATATTCACATCAATCGTAAACCCGAACCCGACCTTTGTGCGCTTCTCCAAGACGTTACGCTGCTCAAGTTGACCAAAGCGTGACTTGAAGGATGAGACAGCCCACCCCATGCCACGAGACGGGTCTGTGTTTTTTATGTGAGTAGCCAGCATGAGGGCGCGCTCTTCTACCTGTTCATAGCCCAGCTTCTCGTACCCGTTCATCTTCTGGTAGGGAGTATTTGAATCCCGACATACTAGCTGCCGCTTGCGGTAGTAGTTGTTCGCCGCACCCTTAACCACATCCGTTAGACTAATCCACATCAGTCGTTTACACAGGTCGTCCGGCTTTGAGGGTGGGCTTCGGTACATCTCTAGGTAGAAATACCTGTCCTCCTTCGTAACTAAGTAAGTTTGTCGCAACTTGTTGTCGCTTATCATCTATATCACCGTAATGTACAAAGGTACCTTCCGATACTAGCACACTAAGCCGCATTAAACCTAGGGTAGCACTGATGTGGAAGTGTCCCCTGGAGATTTGCCTAGCCTGCTCCGCATCCGATAGGGTAGTTACGAACATCTTGTACTTCGGCGGGAGCCGGCGGCACAGGTAGATGGCATTGCCTACCCTGAACAGGTAGACTCGAGCCTCAGAATTGTGATACCAGGAATTTTTCCAATCACCCGTCCGTAGCTTCACCATCAGCTCAAAGACGATGCGACCTGACTCCTCTGCCTTAAAGTCTGTCTTGATAGAGCAGGTCAAACCATCCACGATACAGTCAATGTCCTTATAGATGTTGTCATGGAGAGTAGATGGCTCAACAATGTGCCCAAGGTCACGTAACCAGTCCATAACCTCTTTCTCTGAGTCCAATCCCGCCTGTGCTAGATTATCCATCTTGCTCACCTAGGTGGTTGACGACAACTATACTCATCCTTGCATTGTCTTCTAAAATCTCTGTGTTTCTGTACTCTAGAAGCTTTACCCGTCGCACTAGCTCACGGTTTTGTGCGAACACTTTATAGTTCTCATCCTGGCAAGCCGTAAGGGCTGCCGCCTGCTCATCGTTAACCTGCTTCAGACGCTCGATTCGCTCAAAAAGTTCAAATATGTTTGTTGCGTGTGTCATGTATTCCTTCCTCATTTTGTCAATCTGGGCTTGAATCTCAGCTTCTACTTTTTCTTTGTGTCTGGGCATAGCGTCGTCATTGCCATCTTGTAGGTTACGTTCAGGCGGGTAGTGTTGACTTCCTCTAGGCTGGCTGGGCTGGCGGCAATAGATTCCGCAGTCTTAGCCTGAACCTCAGCAGCAGTATAAGTTTCACGCATAGTGCAGAAGTATTGACCATATAGGTAGACATCCTCATCCCCATACAGGTTTTCATCAATCAGGCGTAGCTCGTAACTTACGTCGTTGTTGAAACGTTGGCTCAGCGTCATCTCCTTACGAGAGGTATCAATAGGGTCTACTTTCACGGGAAAGGCAGGCATTGATAGCTGGGCAGCACCAGGCGGAATTGGAGCCTCAGGTGTAGCGCACCCGCCGAGCAACGCTACGCTTAATACAAAAAAAATAAGGTGGGGGGGTGTTGTCTTCTGATTTTTCATTCGACATACTCCTGCCTTAAAACGGTATCGAGGGTCACTAGGTGGTACTCTGGGTTAGCTGATAGAATACCACTAACAATCAGCTTGTCGTAATTGATATCGAGTTGGAACCAGACGATGTGCCTAGCATTAGCGCGGGTAAAGGGGGCGGAGGAGCATGAGAGCGGGTCTATGCTTAGGGTAATGCTGGTGGACACGGGGCGCGGGTGGCAGAAGTACCAGGCTCCAGAGTGTATTGCCCAGATGGCAACACCCGCCTTATTCAGGTCAATCCCGGCATGAAAGCAGAAATCTGTGATTTTAGGCAGCATTGTTCTTTCCTTCTACTTTGTGGACTATGTGCGGATACATTTCGTTCAGCTTATCTGCCCAATCTTGTGCCTCTTCCAAGGAATATTTCCATGCACTGTAGCCATCGTGACTATTGAGCAGGTTACTCCAAACAACACGGTACATCATGTTCTATCCTCTGCCCATATAATACTAATCCGTACATCCTCATCTGGGTGCTTACCCTCTGTGAATTCAGCACCCGCATTCATAAAACACTCAACACCAGCAGCGATAATTTCATCCAGGGATACGGATACCTCGTACAGCTCACTCGGACAGCTAAACCGCATAACCACTCCCACATCATCCTCACTACGCTCCGTAGCGAACTCAGAAATCCATGTCAAATCATCTGCATCAAGCATAATTTTTTACCCAAAATTCATTAGTTGGTCAATCAATTCTAGCACCTCTTTCGTGGTTTCCCATTCTAAATGGTATTTGACGATGGAGGTCGTGTCGGAATTGAGGACGGTGTAGCTGGAATGGAGGGCTACGCTCAAACCCCATTCAAAATTGCGTAGCTCTGTGTTGCTGTGCCCGTAGACGTTGAGTAGGACGTGCTGGAGTAGTTTGTCTGGTTGAGCGTCGTATGCCTCCTGGAGGGCTGTATTCGGGTGTCTCTTCCCACGTAGCCACATTTTGTGTTCCCTCATCCTGACAGCGCTGCGCTTCGTAGAGCCAATGTAGATACAGCGGGTACCAGGAAAACCTAGGAGGTAGACACAACCTGTGAGTACCTCCAGGGATTTGCCCAAGTCAGACTTGTAATCGCTGTTGCTGACTCTAATGGGTTTTGCCATTTATATCTCTCCCCTTGCGTATGCTTCTTCGTAGTTTTGAAAATCGTTCGCTCGGTCGATACCGCGCTTGTCATTAAATTTTTGGCGGGTATCTTCAACAATCTCGTGGATTTCGTGGTAGATGGTTGCTCGGATGCTCGCTAGGCTGCGTTTGTCCCCAGCCAGTTCACGACACCCGACCTCACAATCGATGTAGTTACTGAAATTAATCAATCGACTCACAGAACCCAAACCATCTAGGTAGAGGGCTGCTGCATTTCGGATGTTATCGTTTGGCACTGTGTCCCCTTGTTGTGTTGGATATCATAGATGGCTGCTGTGATGGCTACCACGCTAATCAGGAACCACCCGATTAGGAAGATTAGCATTAGATAGGTCAGTTGTTTCATGTAGCTCCTGAATAGCCTGCTGTTGGTTGGTGGTGACTCTGGTTCCGTTAAGCGTTCTGACTAGGTATACCATTACATACTCCTGAATGTACCGTTGTTGAATGCCTCATCTTGGAGGCGCTTGAACTCATCCGTATCTGTATACCCTGGTTGCTTGACAGCCCACTCACAGAGCCAGGTGGCGAGGACTATGGCATCATCTACGCTGGCTGGTTCCACCGTACCGAGGTGGGTAACGATGTAGGATTCCTCTGTAAGTCTAACCGTATCTAGCAAACCATCCACGATAATCGCAACACTTTTCATAATTTTCTCCATCAGAATTCGATTAGTTTGATTGTAGCATGAGAACTAGTGAATCGTTCCGTCAGTTGCTTGCTTGAGTAACTCTGCTGCCCTCACATCCTTACGCGCATCACCCTTACAGGAGGGTGTAGTGGCATTTGCAACCCGCTTGTCCCTAGCAGCTAGGGAATTGGACAAGGATTTCGATAGTCTCTCTAATTCGTTAGGTGCTGTGAGATTAAGCATCATTGGATTTACTCCGTAACTTCTAATTATGTTTTCCTCTACAAAGAACATATCGTAGAGGGTTGTCTCTTGCAGCACTTCAAACGAGGGTCTATCGTCTTTTGCATAAGCAGCAGTCAGAAGGGAATTTCCGTGTCTATCCTTATGCAGAAGGTTGAGATGACTGGCTAACCTATGACCTATGCTGTAGCTGCAACCAATGTAAAATTTACCACATGAAAATTTGATTTTGTAGACTCCAATCATTTAAGTTTTCCTTACAGGGTATCTGGGTTCGCTTCGCTCTCTACGATACAGCATAGCATTAATACAAAAATTATAAGGGGGGTAGGTTGTATTCTAATCCGGTTGTTAAGTAGTTTCGTTGGATGCCGCGAGCCAGTGTCCGATGAAGTCGGTAAGCTGGTGACATCGGCAGGAAATGAAACGGTCAGATGGCAACACACCCTTATTTTTTTTTGTATTATGATTTTAAGCCCTCGGCGACTGAGATTTTGTACACGAGATGAGGGTATGAAAGACCCGATTCGCTCAAGTAGTATTCTCTTAGTAGTAGAATGCGGGTTTCAGCCATTTAGGGTAACGAGAGAATGCACATCCTAGCCTTTCTTAATGACTCTATTCTCAATAGCATTGCCAACCTTAAAGGGAGCGTCAAAGCCATAGCTCAAGGGAGTTACAGCTTTGTATAAAATGCTCTAAGTACAGCTATTTGGGGTTGACTGATAAGCCTAGCTTATAGAATAGAGTAGGTGGTCGTCCCCTTCATACGTCTCGACAATGCAGAATGAGTCAGCGATATCCGTTAAGACATTCCCTACCCCTTCCCCGTAGTCACAATTCCAAAATCCAATACCGTGCCCATTGCGTGTGTACCAGAAATCGTGAACCACTTTCCTTAGACCGTTGGTATCAACAGCGCGCTCGACTTCAGGGTCATCTAGAAATTCGGCAAGCTCTGTCACCTGCTTTTTAATGAACTCAGGTGAGAAGCCAATGTAATCATCAGACAATTTATCAAAATCAGTAAATTCAATGGCTTCGCTGTAGTAGTACCAAGCGTTACGGTTAATCATTATATTCTCCTTTGATTGTAAGGTAATGCCATCTGCCAAGGTATCGATAAAGCTCCATCTCCTCATCTGTTAATTCATCGGGGAGGGGTTCTCCCCAACGAATCAACCTCTCCGCCACTTTCTTGTCATCTGCCATCAGGACACAATACCTCCGAAGCGTAGTAGAAAGAAGTACCGACTACCGCAGCCACGTACTGCCTCTGCTTATCCGTTAGATTAAGAGTCTGGAGGGTATTGTACTCTAGTTCGTTGGAGTAACGTCCAGCCTCAGAATATGAGTAACCTTGCCGATATAAATCACAAACCACGTGTGCGTAGGGTAGTGTCTTCTGAATGAGGGAAGGAGTCATATCAACATTGTTCTGCTGCTCCATAGCCTCTAGGTAGTTTATCTCCTGCTGTGTGTAGACCTGTGCGTATGCTGGTTGTGTGACTGATAGAGCGAGCGTTGCCAATAGAGCGGTTAGAAATTTCACGTTAGTTTCTCCTGAATGTGCTGATAGTTGCTGCTGCTATCAACAGCAGAATGATTATGATGTTGAAGCCTGCCCCTAGATAGACTGGGATAGGCACCTCGATAGGTTGGTAATTTTTTACAGTCAGAATTTGATTATTCACTCAATCCCCAAGGGAATACTTCCCCATAATTTTGTGTGGCTAGAGCGGTCAGCATCTCCAATTTGTTCCCGTACCTCCCTACCTCTATATCGTTGACTCGTAAGACATACGTGTTACGTTGCCCCTTAGTGTGAAGCCGCGACCTGACGGCATACCACTCCTCACCCGTAGCCTCAATATACCCGCCATACGCCCTACCATCTGACCACGTCTGACTCACACCCTCGACGATTACCTGCCCACCACCCCCACGGTAGGTTTGTGTATGGTATCGCTGTCTACCATTCTCATCCTTCACTACGCTTCACCCTCCTCACGATAATTCTGTAAGCACCCGGTTGATTGTCTCGGTAATCCCTGACAAGCTCCCTTGCTTCCTTCCGGCTCGTGCCCGTAAACACAACCTCCCAGCCGATTTGGGTGAATTGCTTGATGTCAAATTCATCCTCTGTCTTGCGAACGTAAACCATATTAACCTCCCTCTTTCCTGATTTGAATCCACAAAATCGCTTGCATATCCAGCGCCCTAAATCCATACTTAATAGCCAGCCTCTCAACCTCAGCCTTGATAGCCCGACGCTCATCCTCATTCTTAATGGTGCCTAGAAGGTGCATGTCATTGTAGTACGCCCTCACCATCCAAGAATCAATAGTCACGTCGGTTGATGATTGGGGGTAAAGGATGTTATCGTAGAACGCCCTGACCTTCGGTGCCCGCTTGCCTAGCAACAGCTCGGTAGCTACGTTAGGGTTGCACAGGATATTCCAAGCCTTGACTACATTAGACTGGAATGCATGCACCTCAACCTCGTAGATTTCTTTACCCTCAAAATGGGCAAGTGTCAGGTTCATAGCGCCTGATAGGTTCTGCTCCCACGTGATGCGCGGGGATAGTACCGCTATTACACCTGCCGCCTGCTCAATAGAGATATGGTAGGTGAAGCTTAGGAAGTGTGCGAAATCGTGTGCTTCCTGGTACCAACTGATAGCGACGCTCCTGTCAGATGACGGGATACGATTAAATAGATTCTCAAGGTGACTCATTTTTTCCTCGTGAAAATTCGATTGGTTTACTCCCGTGGGTGAATAACCTGAAGCCATCACCCACTTACCTTATTTTTTTTGTATTACCCGCGTAGCGTTGTAGCGTAGAGAGCGAAGCGAACCCAGTCTCCCTACATCAATTTAGGTAGGTCAATGCAGCACTTGTTCGCTAGGTCATAGATAGCAAGCTCACCGTTCTCTTGAGCCAGTGCCAAAGCATCCTCTAAGGATTCGACTTGCTTGATGTTGTCTAGATAAACTAGACTCGTCTCCTCATCAATCCACGAGCCTACACCGTCATATTCACGAGCATCACTACCAACTTTATGCGGCTGTGCCCTCTCAAGCGTTTCAAGCACCTGATACCGACCCAACGCCATGCCACCACCACCACCAGGGATAAGGGGATTAGTGTTATCCCCTACAACATAGCCAGTAGTGCGTTCAATTCCGTCATACCATAGGGTGCTGCCCCCATTCACGAACGTCTCGTGTACCATCTTGATACGTTGTACGGCTGTCACTTGCCACGCATCCATTGATTCAGTTGTGTATTTCATGATATACCCCACGTAATGTATTTCTTCTCTTCAATGTCATAAACCCGATTGCTACCGTCAAGCATAGCCGTAGCCATAGCCTCAACTGCCTCAACATTGTAGCCCGTACCCGTTATGAGTACCGTAGCCCCTAGCGTGATTGCGTAACTACCTGATGTGTTGTCAATGTACTCCATAACCTCATTGCGGCTATAGTTGCGGGTTGACCATCTACCCTCCGCCACGTAACCAACTGTCTTTATCTCTCCATCTACTATGTCCACCCTACCGCTATCGTATAAGCGGTAGACTGCTGCCCAAGCAAAGTTAGTTGCCATTACAATTTCTCCCATTAGAATTCGATATCACGTAATCAATTGGGACTATCAGGAGCGATACCCCATGCCGACCCAATACACTCACCGTCTCACCCTCGCTAGGGATTCTACAATCTGGATACGCAAGGGCATACTTCCAATAGACTTGGTTTTGCAGGACGTAGCCATGATTAGACATCGTTGCCTTAGTCCTGTGCTTTGCCCATTCGGGCTTGGGTGTGAGATTAGACATTGTTTAAATGCTCCACAATAAAGGACTGTAAATCAGACTTGTTCAACTTGCCGTAACCCTCGAGACCTAGCTCTTTGGCGTATGCCTTAAGCTCCTTAACTGTCTTGGTGCCACTCTCACGGATATATGGTGTATCATCCCACGTAACCTCATCATCCGATGCCGCTTTGAGCAGCGGAATCTTCGACGTAGGCGGAATCGGCACAGGCTCCACATAAGTAAACCTTATGCCGTTGTCTGTCTGTACGCTGGGCATCTTTAGCTTGGTATGGACAAAGCAAGCGAATGAGTTTAATATGTATCCCGTAGCCAGTACTAAACCTGCTTCGATAATCACTTCGCTCGTCCTCATAGTATGTGTGTAGTGTGTAATGAGCGGACTCGTAATTTTCTCCAGTAAAAATTCGAGTACGCTATTGCACTCAGTCTAGGGAGCCTACCCTAGAGTGAATGAAACTAGAGGACGTTTCTAACTGATGCGTCAGTTCTGTCAGATGGCACTACGATAAAGCCCAAGTCAGGGTCACTGCTATCATTTCTTTCCTCACAGAAATCAATTGCACATCGTAACTCATCAAACACCTGGCTTGCTGGTTTCCACGTCTCACCGTCATCCTCTGTAAAAAAGATAGAGAATACTCTTTCAACCAACACAGTTTTGGATACTAGCATAGTAAACCTCATAATAGAATGCGTTATTGCACTCAGTCTAGGGTAAGTGCCCTAGAGTGAATGAAACTAGAGGACGCTTGTGACCGATGCGTCAGTTCTGTCAGATGGCACTGCAATGTAACTACTGTCAGCGTCAGCTTCATTGTTTTCATTACAGAAATCAATTGCACATTGTAATATACCAAACACTCGGTATGTATTGTTCCACGTCTCACCGTCATCGTCTGTAACGTAGATAGAGAACACTCTCTCGACCAACACAGTCTTGGATACTAGCATGATAAACCTCATAATAGAATGCGTTATTGCACTCAGTCTGACGGGATACGCCAGAGTGAATGAAACTAGAGCGTGCTGGCATACTTGAATAGTTTCTCAAGTGAGGCTTCGCTCAAATCTGCCATTAGGTTGAGCGTCTCATCATAGTAATCAATCTGTGCCGGCTCATCCTCAATATCAGGAGTAGGCTGTATGTAGTATGGTGACGTAGGGTCAGCCACCGCTTCAAACATCTCTTCCATCGTCATGTCCTTTAGCTCTTTCATTGTGTATCCCTTTGATGTAGTGGTTAGAATTTTCATAGTTAAAATTTGAACCTGGTAAAGAACTCAGTCTCACCGTGCTATGAGTGAGAGTGAGGTCATTATCCTCTCTGTCGTCTCAACCGATATGATGTGAAGTTCATCAAGCACCGTGAGCGAATCAGCTATTTGGTTTTCAAGGTTCGATGTATTCAATCTATCAGATGCATTCGGTGTGTGCAACCTTTAGGCTGTGTGTCCGTCGCTCTTCTGTTTCGATACAAACAATCTACCCCCTAAGCTCGGCGTTGTCTAGTCTGAATTTATCCCAAGTAGAAATTTGATTTATATATAGATAGATATAGGACAGGCTGTGATGGCGTGGAATGGGAAGGAGTGCAAAAGAATATTAAAATGAAAGAGATTATGGTAACATTCACCAATAAGCATTTATACTCATTATATAAATGATAATAATAGCCATTCTCACCCATTAGTACTGCAGTATTATAGTACATTTGTTTTTTATCCCGCGAAAATTTGATTGAGGAATTGAAATGCTTTTGAAAAAGAATATACGGGAATATGTTAAAATGTGGGGAGGGGATAATGGGGGGGAAAGGTCGCACTCGTTAATTATAAAAGACACCTACCATTTTTTTGCCATAAAAAAGGCTAACCCTTACATATCTACCGGAGAACCTATGCCCTACGCGACCGCAGCGCGCTACCCCACGGCTAAGAAACAGCGATTCCACACCTCCTACCAGGCACAGGGCGTAACAGCCGCACAGGTAGTCACGGTAGCCCTAAACTCACGAACCAACCGTGTCCGGGTTACTACCACTGCCGGAGTTGCCACCTGTCGTCTGCGTAATGCTGCCAACGTAGTGATGTTCGACACCAGTGCCATACCCGGACGGGATGCCCTAATTTTCGTAGGCACCGGAACGAACACCCTAGAAATTACGAACTCCGCAATTGCCACACTCGGAATTAGTCAGCAGGGCTTCACACACACCATACCTGTCGTCGTTGCACCAGCTTTTGACCCAGACGCTCAGACGTTCTTCACGACAGCAGGAATCACTGACCCCACACAGCAAGCCGCTGTCAGTGCCCTAGTGGTAGGTCTGAAGGCTAACGGCACATGGTCTAAATACCATGCTATCTACCCGTTTGTTGGTGGTACAGCCTCAAGGCATTCTTTTAATCTGAAGAATCCCGCTACATTCCAAATTACTTGGGGTGGGACAGTCACTCACGATGCCAACGGTATTACAGGGGATGGTTCTACAGGATACGGAAGCACGGGTTATACACCTTCTGTATCTGCTACTTTGGGGTCAAACAGTGTCTCTCTATACTGTAGAACCGCCAAAGCAGCTACCCAAACGATTGAGATGGGGTGTGGGGCTGCGGGTGAATGGGGACTCGCACTTCGATATCCTAGCGATGAATGCTACCCAATGCTCCAAGAGGGCGGTCAATATCCTAGCGTCATCCTTGCTGCCACTACGGGCTGGATTTTAGCATCCCGGAATAACATGACGACTGTTCAGGGTTATCGTAACGGAGGCTTGGTGTTAGACGCAGCACAGACACAAAATGCAATAAACGGACTCAACACGCAGATAGCAGTATTGGCTTCTCGCAACGAAACAGTCTGGAATCGATTTTCGCCTGTGAATTTAGCCTTGGTAAATATCGGATTAGGGCTTACAGCAGGAGAAATAACAGCAGACTACACAACGATTCAAGCATTCCAAACTGCCCTCGGACGGCAAGTCTAGGCTAACCCATACCCATAATCTGAGTAACACCCAATGCCCTACGCAACATCTGAAGCCTACGAACAGGCTAACAAGGAACGATTCCACCTTATCTACCAAACCCAGTCTGTCGCAGCCGCAGAGGTCGTTACGATAACCCTGAATAAGGACTGTAACTTCATCAACGTCACCACAACAGCCGGGATTGGTACTTGCCGCCTGGTCAATGCCGCTGCCCTCACGATGTTCGACACCACGGTCGTACCCAACGTCCCCGCCTCTATCTTTGTGGGCACGGGCACCATAACCCTGACGATTACGAATTCCGCCATCTCAACCCTCGGTGTCAGTCAGATGGCGGTGTGGGGGGATTTCTCATGAGGTGAGGTAAGATGGGTAAGGAAATCATTATGATGGTGGTGGCTATCCTGTCCTCCCTGACTGCCATCACTGCCATCCTACTAGGTCAAATGGCGGAAACGGGCAAGGCACGGGATAGTCTATATGAGAGGTTGATACGGATTGAGGAGAATCAGGGGGCAGTCCGCCGGGAGATAGATGCCATAGAGAATGATTTAACACACGAAATAAGGTCAAACCGCGATGCCACTAGAAAAATCGGACAGCAGCTTGAACGCGAATCAACTGGTGAGGAAGCACCAGAGGGCAAATAAGGAGTACGGGTGCCGGGAGATTATCAGTCTGATGAAGCAGCACGGGGTGTCTGTTTCCGACCTACAGGCACACCTCGACCAGCCCACCAAGGAAGCAGCCCTGCGAGAACTAAAGTCCAAGCTATTTCATTCTAAAGAAGAGGAGGTCGTGAGTGGGGTACCGGAAGAACATGGACGCACCAGTAGCCGCGCCACCGAAAGCGCAGCCGAAGCCAAGCCCAAAGCCCAAGCCCAAGCCCAATCCAAAGCCCGGACAGCCCAAGCCAAAGCCAAATAGTGGACTACTGGGTGCGGGCGCCATCGACAAAATGGGAACCTTCGGGAGCAACAGATTCACGGGGTTCGCTGAGGGTTCGTGGTGGATTGATGGGAAGAAGAAGGGGAAGGATTTGAGCGCGAGTGACATGGCTAAGTTATCTTACTCACAGGGGGTGGTATCTAATTCTTTGGCTAACCAGGCACTAACAGCACAAGGCAGGGAGCAAGACATCGCACTAAAGCAATCTCAGGCGGCATACCAAGTGAGTCAAGATAACTTAGGTATCTTATCTCGACAGGTGGAAGAAACCCGACTGGCATCCGCGAAGGCTACGGAGCTGGCGGCACAGAAGACCCTCATGGATGAAGCCCAGGCTAGAACAGCCCAGGCGGAAGCTAATAGGTCGGGGGTTCTCAGCCAACAGGAGGGCAGAATGGCGGTAGCTAAATCAACCAGATTACGCAACAGGTCACAAGCCAAACAGAACTCCCGCCGGGGACTCCTCTCCTCCAGCAGCCGTGCTAGATAACTTACCTTACCTTATTTTTTTTTGTATTAAAGGAGCAACGCGACAATGCCTACGATTAATTATGGAACAGCCCGGACAGTCCGGCAAGAGTTTGAGAAAGCGGCACTGGGGGATATCGTAGGGAACATGTCCTACACCAAGCCCGTGGCTGAACTGTGTTTCCGGGGTCAGACCATCGTTACAGCCCAGACGGAACTATTCATCAATGGTAAGGGTGCCATTACGGGTGTGACTGACTCTGCTAAGCGGCTGTATATCGGGGAGAACTCCGGTCACGCATTCACGATACAGTTCATGGCGTTCAATACTGTCTTGAAGACCGTTGTTGCTGCTGGCAGTGGTTTCGTAGCCTGCTCCCGACCTAATGCGGGTAACGTCACCCTATCAGCCGTGCAGACGGGTACTCCTGGTGTGGGTAACACCGGAACCACCAACCCCAACTTCCTCTACAACGTAGGGAACGTTGCGGCTTTTGCTGTTGCTATTGATGCCGATACCACCAACCAGTCCCTCCGGGTACGAGTCACTGCTGCTGACACTGACTTGACTCAGTGGAAGGTAATCCTCGTTCCCGTCTTCAACATCACCGACCGGGCAAGCTCTAGCTTCTTTGGCGACCGGGGTGCAGGAGATAGTGTAGAGATATAGAGAAAACTCTATGGTTGTTTTTGCCACAACTGTGCTATACTTGATTTGATTGGTCACACGGGGGGAGTTAGTAGCTCCCCTTTTCTTTACCTCCGGGTACACAACCGTGCTGAAAAAGTTCCTCTGGCTTTTGCCCGTTTTCACTGCTATATTCTCGGCTGCATCCCCCGCCAATGCAGCACTCTCGTTTATTGACCAACCCTCATTTGGTCAGGCGGCACCACCACCCACCTCCCTCAACTTCACCGACCCCTATGAACCAACACCCGTCGTTAATGACATCGACATACAAGACCCGGTACCTCAAGCTGGGGCAGATTCGTCTGGAGATATATTCGCTGGAAGCCAAGATAGCCTGGTTTCAATCGCAGTTGGCTCTGCTGAAGGAACAAGAAGACCTGACGGAGGGTTTAATGATGCTTACGCCGGGCACACTGACCCTGGAAACGGAGTCTGGAATCTAGGAAGCTTCTCCTACCAGCACGGGGCTGACTCACCGGAACACGCCGATGACAAGCAACTAGACCGTCTCAGAGGTCAGGACGCGACCCTATCCCAGATTGCTGCCAGCTACTCCATGACCCTCAACCTAGAGGAGCGGATGAACGGGATTGACCTGGCAAACCAAGCACCCCAGGCAGCGCTCGACCGGGGTGGGTATATCGACTGGCTGGCAGATGCCAAGCAGAAGGGGTTGACTGGGGCAGCGGGTATCCTGTATGCTAGAACCAATTCCTTCATTAATCCCAACACGGGTAGATTGGATGCCAGTGGACTTGGTAATGACTGGGATAGGGTCGCGGCTGACCAGATGCGCCGGATGGAAATGATTTGGGAAGCAATACAAAAAAATAAGGTAGGGTAAGTTATGGGAAGATGGAGCGTCGGTATTGAGGGGGTGGTGCGCCCTGATTATCTAACGACAATGAGCGCGGCGGACGTGGCGGATGTCCTGGGTCAAGTTCTGGGGGGTACGCTGGAAACCATAGTGGTTCCACGGCACATCACCCAGAAGAAGCCCCGGAAAGGCTGGAAAGGTAGACCACTTGGCAGCAAGAACAAGCCGAAAGACCTGACGGCACCACCCAAAGCACCACATATCCCCCACAGGTTGATGACACGGGATGAGCGGGATTACATGTGCATCCTGCGTAGGGAGGGTAAAACGTTCAAGGAAATTGCGGAGGCTGTTGGGATTGGTACGTCCACTGCCCGGAGGTACGTGAACGCTGAGGGTGTTAGTTAGGGGGCTAATTGAATAAAGTAACTCTCTCTGATAAGGGGCTGGGCAAGTTACACCCACCCCTTATTTTTTTTGTATTAACCCGAAGGGTTCACTTGCTAAATAAATATGGCAATTAAAACACAAGGCAGGCGCGGTCAACCCAAGATTCCTACCAGGGCACAGAAGGTGCAGGCACTCACGAATTTCTGGGTGTTCGTTGACATGATTAACTACCAGGGAAGCTCCAGCCGTTTCTCCCAATGCCATCGGGACTTATGGGATTTCTACTGGAACTCTCACAAAGAGCCAGGAGTCAACCGTCACCTGACCTTGATGCCACGAGGTCATCTCAAATCAACCATCATGTCGGTCGGTCGAGTCCTATGGCGCATCTATCAGAACCCCAACATCCGCATTTTTGTGGGTACATCCAAGAACGAGCTGTCTTCCGCCTTCGTCCGGGAGGCAAAGGCATACCTGGAGAACGACTGGCTCCAGGAACACGTCTGGAACTCCCGACCGCACATATCCGGCAACCTAATCCCCACGATGGACAAGCTGGGACGCAGCAGGCGCAAGGCTTTTGAGGAGGATGGTGAGTATACCGAAGCGGAGGACAAAAAAATTATCTGGCGTTCCAATGCCCTCCAGGTCAACCGGGAATTTATCCTGAAAGAGCCTACCCTCATGGTTGGTTCGGTGGGTTCCCAGGCTACCGGGATGCACTTTGATGAAGCCCAGTTCGACGACATCATCACCTACGACAACATCTCGACCCCAGAGAAACGTGCGAAGCTGATGTCCTGGATTTACGACATTGAATCCATCATTGACCCTGAATACTACGATGATTGGCTGGAAGACCTGCTGAAGAATGGTGCCAAGCTGACTCAAGCCTCTGCCGATGTCATCTGCCGGACGGGTGGTGTCTTCAACATTGTGGGCACACGCTACGACCTGGACGACTACTACGGGTACATCATCGACAACCAGGATGAGCTTGGATTCAAGGTATTCCAGCAGAACATCTACAAGAATGGGGTGGATAGCGGGGATGGCTACCTGTGGCACGAGAAATGGGATGAAGCCCTGGAGAAGAGTACCCGCAGGGCGATGACTGCCCAGAGATTCGCCAGCCAATACCTGAATCGGGTGCTGGCTTCTGAGGATGTGCAACTGAATTGGGACAAAATCCGACCGCTGGGGTATGAATTCTTTGAGAAGGCAGAGCAGGGGCAGGCTTGCTGGGTTACAGCTGCTGGCAGCACCAAGAAACTCCTAGTCCGTCTGGTGATGACGGTAGATACGGCAGCCTCCGTCTCGGATACCGCTGACTATACCTGCCTCTGCGTGGGCGGGAAGGATGAGGTGGGGAACTTCTACCTGTTCGACATGGCAATGGGTCGGTGGAGGTCTACCGAAATCCTGGAGAACATCTACAGGCTGGCTGACAACTGGAATATGCGGCAGATTCACGTAGAAACCGTGGGGGGCTTCGGGCACTTCACGCAATTCATCCGGGATTCCTTCGACAAGTTCCGACCAATTGGGGTAATCCAGTACATCCCCAAGGGTGAGAAGACGATGAGAATCCTAAACGCCCTGGAGCCACTGATAAACAACCAGCAATTTTGGATGGTACGCCACATCTTCGGTAACAAGGTGGCGCAAGACCAAATCATGTTCTTCCCCCGCAAGACCATGCACGATGACTTCCCCGACTGCCTTGCTATGTGTGTTGAGCTGGCTAAAAGACCAGTAAAACAAGCCTACAAACAACGCTACGAGGCGAACTCCCGATGGGGTGGCACCCGTTAAATACAAGCTTTATCTTCCCTTCGGGAATAGAAAGGTCAGAAGACAACACCCACCTAATAATTTTTTGTATTAATCATGAAAAATCTGAACTTCGACAAAGAACACCTCCTGATGACGAGCATGAGTCGCCCAGGAATCCCCATGAAGACAGCGGCACAGCGGGGGAAGGAGCTACACAGCATCCTCCAGAGCATCCGTCTGGACTACAGCAACAAGCGCCAGCAGATGACCCAGCGAATGCTTGAGTGCTGGGCTGTATACTTAGGCACACCTGAATCCCAGGACTACTTACGAGCCAATGCTATCCACAAGACTGTGGGCGATGTCCAGAAAGACTGGCGACACCGCGTCAATAATGGGAAGGGGTACGAGATTGTAGAGACGGTAGTGGGTTATTTGATGGCTGCCACCTTCCCTAACCTTGACTGGTTCGACATGATACCTGAAACCCCCATGCCGGAGGAGGTTGACTACATCAAGTTTATTCGCATCATGAAAGCCTTCCTCTCCTCCAAGCTGGATGCTGCCCACTTCCGGGACAAGTACGAGT
>Ga0163154_10002789_pt1 | contig 25035 bp, 26 predicted proteins | sample OliLakLV19MP9P1_FD_148649 | JGI IMG/M metagenome (GOLD analysis project Ga0163154, IMG submission 148649) | Freshwater microbial mat bacterial communities from Lake Vanda, McMurdo Dry Valleys, Antarctica - Oligotrophic Lake LV.19.MP9.P1 | ecosystem: Environmental > Aquatic > Freshwater > Lake >... | reverse complement strand
ATATACCCGGGAATAAACAATAGGAACAGGAACGGCACAGGATAAATGAATTGGGTTATAATTTTCTTAAGCAAAAACATGGACACTCCTTTAGTCGAAAGCATGATGCCATAAACATGACACTTGGAAAACGACTACTTTGTATCCTCCTTTTGGCCTTCCTCTTGATAGGTGATCCCTGTCAAATATGGGCGGCTCCCACGCGGTTGACGATCACTGAACATAAGTCACTCAAGACCCGGACTGACTGGTATGGGCTATATATAAAAGGCACAAAGTGCGGTTATGCGGCTGGTGAGTTTAGGGTGCCCACCGAAACCACGCCCTATTATGAAATGGACACCAAATTTGTGATGCAACTGACTTCTTTGGGACAGAGGAGCAAGGCTGAGTCACGCGAGTTATATCGATTCAACGGGAAAGCGCCTTATGAGCTTGTTTATGCCGAGAGCGTGCTGACCCAAGAGGGCGTTACGACAAAAACGACTTTGACAGGAACCACCTCCGGCTATAAAGCGGAGGTCACCGAAGGAAATAAAACGCGCAAACTTTTCGTGGGTAAAGTGGATCTTACAGTCGAAGATTTGATAACCCCAGAAATCTGGTGTCAAAAAAAACCTGCCAAAGGAGATTCGATAGAGATTCGGATGTTTGAAATCGATGACCTAAAAAGCCGCATTCACACCTACACAGTCAAAGACGTGAGGGAAGAAATACTGCAAGGTGTAAAAACCCGGATACTTGAGGCAGGAATTAATTCGTCAGTGGAAGGTGAGTTGGGAGATGCCGTATTTGATGGGGAAGGGATTCCGTTAACAATGAAAATGGGGCCCCAGTTTGAATTGCGGTTGGAGCAGGAAGTGACAGCAAAACAGATTGAATACAGTGCCGATTTATTTTTAGGCGGTTCGGTTGAAATTAATAAGCCACTTGGCGGACCATCAAGCGAGCTGGCTCGGTTGACGATTGAAGTATCCGGGGCGGGGGTAAAACATTTATTATCAGGCAGCGGTCAAAGAGTGACCCATCTACCAAATGGCACGGCCCATGTTCAAATGACAGGAGTTGACCCTCACACTGTTCCCGTGGAGTCAGGTGAAATTGAAAAAAACTTAGAGGAAACCCCGGAGTATCCTATCGAGGATCCCATCATAAAAGAGATGGCTGCACAGGGAATAGGGACCGCAACGACGACCGCAGAAAAGGTGAAGAATCTGACGCATTTCGTTTCTGAATATATCAAGGACACCATTGTGACCAAGAAAGTCACAGCGCTCGAAGTTGTTCAAAGTAAAGAAGGTGATTGCACAGAACACACGCTCCTTTTTGTGACACTTGCCCGTGCGGCAGGAATTCCGGCCCGTGAAGTAACAGGGCTTGTGTACATGGGTGATTCCACCCGTCGGTTTGGTGGTCATGCGTGGGCGGAAGTAGCGTTAAATAACCAATGGGTTTCGGCGGACGCAACGTTTGATCAAGTCCCTGTGGATGGTGGACATTTTCGGATCGACTCGGGTCCCAAAGGGCTTGCTAAAACCATGCTCGTTTTGGGGGATTTAAAGTTTAAATACATCTCTCACGAACTCGGAAGACCGGGTGGCAAAAGCCAGAATCTACGACAAGGAAAAGTGGAGACCAAGTAGATTATGAACTCAAGTGAAACCGACATTCTCATCATTGCTGATAGCGACCGTAACGCCGACATGCTCTATGCCAGTGGGATTTTTATTCCGGACGCCTTTACTTTTTTTCGGGTCAAGGGAAAGACAGTGATCATCGTGAATGACTTAGAAATTGATCGAGCTCGCCGAGACGCCCGAGTGGATCTTGTTCTTTCATATTCGGACTTAGAATTTTCTTTCAAGACAGGTCAGAAAAAGAAGCGACCTTCCTATTGTGAAGTGGTTGCTGCGTCGTTAAAATATTTTAAAGCGAAGCGGTTTTTTGTCCCGCCGACATTCCCTTATAAGATGGCGTTGGATCTCAGGAAACAGGGTATTGTCACGGTTCCTGTCGATGCCATTTTCCCAAAGCGTGAATTTAAGACTGAAAATGAAATCAAACTCATTGGTGACTCGTTGCGCTTGACCGAGGCCGGGATGTTGGCCGCGTATAACCTCATCAAAAACTCATCCATTAAAGGGCGCTTTTTAGAATATAAAGGCGAAAAAGTGACATCCGAAATGGTCCGGGCTGAAATCGACACCACCATTGCGCGTCGCGGTGGCTTGGCATCTAACACCATTGTCGCTTGCGGAAACCAGGCCTGCGATCCTCATGAGCGGGGCCATGGATCGCTCTATGCGGGGGAAACAATCATCGTTGATATATTTCCGCGCCATCAGGGATCAGGCTATTATGGGGACATGACCCGAACATGGGTGCGCGGGAAGGCTTCCTCAAAACTTAAAAAAATGTATAAAGTCGTTCGCCAAGGTCAGCAAATAGCATATAAAGGGATGCGCCCCGGACAGGACGGAGCGTTGGTCCACGAAAGTATAAAAGCCTATTTTGCGGAACAAGGATTTCCTACGGAGAGAGTACAAGGACGGCAATCTGGGTTCTTCCATGGGACAGGGCACGGGCTGGGGCTGGACATTCATGAGGAACCCCGATTTGGGAAAACACAATTTAAGAAAGGCCAAGTGATCACAGTCGAGCCGGGGCTGTATTATTGTGGTTTAGGTGGAATCCGGGTGGAAGATGTGGCGGTTGTGACCGGAAAAGGGGCAAAAGTGATTTCAAAGTTTCATTATACTTTTGAAATTTAGGATAGAAAATGGGTAGATTACTGATTTTGAATTTGGTTATAAAACTTAGAAAATGTTGACAAGGACCCCTCGTTCTACTAAAGAAATGGTGTAATATCTTTTATTGAGCCTTAATATGTCGCTATTTGGGAAAATTTTCACCGTCATTGCACTTCTTACAAGCGTGGCCTGTCTTTGGTTAGGGTTCCAGCTGAGTTCTACTCGGAAACAAGATAAAGCGAAATACGTTGAGACAACGACAAAGCTTTCCAATACGGAAGAGGAAAAAACAAAAGCGGAAAAACTGGCGGCCGACACACAAACTTTAGTGGAACAAAAATCCAAAGAAATTGAAGAAGCTACGGCTCAGGCAGCAGCGCTTAAAAAGGCTAAAGAAGAAACCGAAGGCAAGCTGACAGCGCTCCAAGCGGATAAATCAAAAATTGAAGCCGATATTAAAGAGAAACAAGCTGAGCTTGAAAAATTGCGCGCCGATGCAGAAAAAGTGCCCGGCCTTGAAACTCAGATTGCTGAGAAAGAAATTCAGATCAAACTACTTGCAGAAGAGAAACAGTTGGTCACTGATGGTCTTATGAAGACCCAAAAAGAATTGGAAATTCTTCAGGATAAAGAACGCCGTCGCCTTGCGGGGGTGCTTCCCATTGGGACCCGCGGGAAGATTGAACAGGTCAACTTACAGTGGAACTTTGTTGTGCTTAATATAGGAGAAGCGGATCAATTGGTGGAGGGCGCGCAAATGCTCATTTATCGCGGTGCAACTTTATTGGGAAAAGTTAAAATTAGAAGTGTTGAAAAAAAATCCAGCATTGCCGATATTATTGCGATTACGGACGCAGCAAAAACTAAAGAAGGCCGCGTTATCATTCAACCCGGTGATGAAGTTTTATTTTAATTATATGAATCGACGTTTGTTTCTCCTCGCCTTAGGTCTCTTCTCCGTGATTTTTTCGGGATGCGAATCCGCCCCTGAACGCCAGCGCGAAGTAACGACCATTCCTTGGAATCGCCCCCAAAAATGGGAAGGCACAGGCTCCCTTGGTGGAATGCCTGCCAGCCAGTAAGCGCACGAAAAATTCCGTGTGAGGGATGCTGCTTTATGTTCAGTACCCGGAGGTGTCCGGAATAAAGCGTAGAATAGACAACCCTGTCTGTTCCCCAAAAGAGCACAGACAAGATTGTCTATGTCATATTGCCCCGGAGGGTCTTGGAGCGAGTTTGGGCTACGCCATGTTGGGTTGGGCTTCAGTTCTTTGTTTGATCCTCTGTATTGCCCATAACGCGTGTTCGACAACGAGGGGATCGGTGTCTGCGCTCGCTTGTTGGAGTGCAGGGAGGGAGGTGGAATCACCTACATTTCCCAGAACAACGCAGACATTACGCAGGAGTCCCCGGCGTTTGATTCGTTTAATGGGAGAACTCTTAAACATTTTGGAGAACTCTTCGTTGGTTATTTTTAACAGCGCTAGTAAGTCAAGTTGATCCAAAAAAGGCCTAGGTTTGAATCGGACTTCATGGGCCATTTGCGCAAATTTGTTCCATGGACACGCCTGCAAACAATCGTCACATCCGTAAACACGGTCGCCGATCAATGGCCGCAGTTCCTCAGGTATCGACCCTTTAAGTTCAATCGTCAGGTAAGCAATACAGAGGCGAGCATCCATCTGATAAGGTGCCGTAATAGCACCTGTGGGACAGGCCGTTATACATTTTTCGCAGGATCCACATCTATCTTTGGCGGGGGCATCAGGCTGAATATCGAGAGTGGTCAGGATTTCAGAGAGGAAAAAATAGGTCCCATGGTCCTTTGAAATCAGCATCGTGCTTTTCCCCTGCCAACCGACACCAGATTGCGCTGCCACCGGACGCTCTAAGACAGGGCCGGTATCGACGTACCCGCGTGTCACGCCGCCGAATTGATCCTTTATCCAATCTTCAAGTTGACGCACACGGGGAGTAATCACTTCATGGTAGTCATCACCTCGGGCATACATGGCGACTCGCCCCACATGCGTCCTTTGAGGTTTGGTTCTATCGAAACCCAAGAAATAATTTGATCCGAGTACAATGACAGTTCTCGCTCCTTCCACAATGCGCCTTGGGTCAGAGCGTTTTTCGGGTTCCTTTCCCATCCAAGTCATCTCTCCGTGGCGTCCATCTTGTAACCAACCATTTAAAAATTCGGCATATTTCCCCGGTTCCGCTGGCGCAAACCCGATCATATCAAAACCGAGTTGCTTTGCCTTTGCGATGATGCGCTTTTTGATATCTGGTTGAATGACGGCAGGCTTCATTATCAAAACTAGTCCTGAGGAAAGTTCCTGAGAATGTCCCGGACAACCTCTTCGATGGATGATGTGGAAGTATCCCTAATAAAATCAGCTTTCCGATAGTGAGCTTCGCGTTGATTAAGTAATTCAACGATTTTTTGCATTGGATTGCTGGTCTGGAGAAGAGGACGGTTTTTGTCGCCCACAGACAAACAAGCCAAGAATTTTTCCTTAAACAATCAATGTTTGATTGCCGGATCAAAGCTCCGCCGCCAGTCGAGATCACCTGATTTGATCCCAAACAAACGCGTTCGATCACTTTCTCTTCGATATCGCGAAAGGGTTCTTCGCCCTGTTCTTTAAAAAGGGCCGGGATACTCTTTTTTTGTTCGTGGACAATTTCAGCGTCGATATCCACAAATTTCCAAGCGAGGCGCTGAGCAAGGGTGTGACCCACGACGGATTTGCCCGAGCCCATAAAACCGACTAATGCGATGTTCCGATGTGTCACTTAGGTACAATCGCAGAACGATAAAGTCTTGTAAATCGCGGAAAAGGAACGTAGGTAAAACCTATGCCTGCAAATACTTTCGGGGAAGCATTCCGTATTACCACTTGGGGAGAATCGCACGGTGGCGGCGTGGGAGTTGTTGTGGACGGTTGTCCTTCGCGCCTAATTCTCTCCGAAGAAGATATCCAAAAGGACCTAAACCGTCGACGGCCCGGCCAAAGTAAAATCGTGACGCCCCGCAAAGAACTAGATATGTGCAGGATCCTTTCCGGTGTCTTTGAAGGTAAAACACTTGGCACCCCGATTTCAATCATGGTCGACAACACGGACGCCCGTCCGGAAGCGTATACAGAAATGGCCACTCATTTCCGTCCTTCTCATGCGGATTACACGTATCAAGCGAAATACGGTATCCGCAACCATCATGGCGGGGGGAGAAGTAGCGCTCGGGAAACCATTGGTCGTGTGGCTGGTGCCGCTGTTGGCAAAAAAGTGTTAACCAAGTTTGCGCCCGGCTTAGAAGTGGTTGCTTATGTTAAACAGGTGAAAGATATAATAGCCGTGGTCGATCCCCAACGCGTCTCTCTAAAAAAAGTCGAGAGCAACATTGTGAGGTGTCCAGATGCACCGATTGCAGAGAAGATGATTAAACTTATTGAGGATATTCGAAAAGAAGGCAATTCCGTCGGCGGGATTATTGAGTGCGTCATTCGCAATTGTCCAGTGGGTTTGGGTGAACCTGTTTTTGATCGGCTTGAGGCGGATTTAGCAAAGGCCATGATGAGCTTGCCGGCGTCCAAGGGCTTTGAAATTGGATCAGGGTTCTCGTCTGTCCAATATACGGGTCTAGAACATAACGATCTTTTCCACATGAAATCCGGACGCGTCCGAACTAAAACAAACCGTTCCGGTGGTGTTCAAGGTGGGATTTCAAATGGGGAAAATATCATTTTCAGGGTGGCATTTAAACCCACTGCGACTGTGCTCATCCCTCAGAAAACCGTAACCGTGAAACATAAGGATTCGATCCTTGCCGCACGTGGTCGCCACGATCCCTGCGTGCTTCCCCGGGCTGTCCCGATGGTCGAAGCCATGGCGGTCCTCGTGCTCACCGATCATCTATTGCGATCGCGTATGGTACAGGACTAGTTTACTGGGCTTTACCGAAATTCGACTCAAGCCACTCGTGCAAGATGGATAGCTTAAACGGGAACCTGTTTAGGGTGTTTGACGCGGTTTCCCTTTTGGATAAACGGTTCTGCGAACGCCCATGGTTTAGTGCCTTCTGCGTTCATGATCACCTCAGGAGAATATTGGGGGAGGTAAACTCGGCGCATCTTACTAGTGCGATTGAAGCCGGAACGATGGAAAAGTTTACTTGAAAAAGCGACCACGCTACCCGCAGGACAAATAACGGGGATCCCGGGGTCGTTCCCTGTATAACCAATCAAGTCGTTTGTCCCTGCTTCCTGCAGGTGTTTTACTATTTCGCGGGTGCCAGCTCGGCTGTAAGGTAAAACGTAGATGGTTCCGTTTTCTTCCGAGACGTCATCAAGGGGACACCAACAAGTGAGGTAAGCCTTGTGCTCATGGCCGACATACCCGGAGTCCTGATGCCAGGCGAACTTCATTCCTTTTTCGGCGGCTTTAATCACGTACTGCTCATGAAAAAGATAAGCATTGTCACCTAGTGTAGTTTTGCAGACCTCGTACATGAGGTCGCTGTACAGAAAATCGGTGAGAATAGGACTGTCTTGGTGTCTATTATAAACGAAATAACGGCTTCCTCGGTGGTTTAACCCGATCACATCAGTTCCAGACTTATCCATTTCGTCGTGAATAATGGAAATATAACGGTCGGTTTCGTCGCGTAACCCTTGAAGTTGGTCTCGGTTCATGACGCCTTCGAGGATAAAATAACCTTCTTCATGGAATTGAGTCAGTTGTTCTGGTGATATGAGCATAAGTGAAAAGAGTTAAGGGTTTTCATGAATGTACTTGTTTCTCCGAACAAATTCCTTCACGATAAAGTCATTCGTTAGCACAATCTGCGCATGATCCGAAGGTTTGATTTTAAAGAGCTTGGAGTCACACAGGACTTTCCATTTTACACAGGAGCCACACTTTTAGATAAAGCGGACTTCGCGTATCACACTCATGAATTCTCTGAAATTGCTCTGATAACAGGAGGTTTATCGCGACATGTCGTTAATGGTAAATCGCACAGGATAAAAACGGGCGACCTTTTTGTGTTCAATGGACAGGCGGCGCACGCCTTTCTCGACCCGCGTTCGCTAAAGGTGTTTAACCTGATGTACAGTCCTCAATTCTTTTTGAAAGAGGCCCGTGACCTATTAAAAATGCCCGGGTACCACGCCTTGTTTAAGTTGGAACCTCATTTCCATGGCAAAAGGGAATATCGTAGTCACCTGCAATTAAGCGCGAACGAGTTGAGTCAAACCGAAGAACAAATGCGCCGGATCGAACAGGAGTTCCTGTGTGAACGCGATGGGCGCGAACCGATGATCCGAGTCCTATTTCTGGAACTGGTCATCTCGCTTTCCCGGTTGTACTCCCAAAAGAAATTATCTGAAAACAGGAGCGACCGCATTGGGCGTATTGCAGAGGCGGTCGCCTATCTTGAGAACCAGTTCAGAGAACCCATTAAGCTGGAAACTCTCGCACATAAAGCGAATTTGTCTGTCAGCCAATTTCAACGCATTTTCAAGGATATTTACGACGTCCCGCCCATGGATTATATCCTCCGCAAAAGAGTCCGGTTGGCGTGCGAGATCATACGTCAAAAAGACGATAAAATAATTTCCATTGCCCATGAATGTGGATTTTCGGACAGTAACTATTTCGCCCGGCAGTTTCGAAAAATCACAGGGCAAACTCCTAGTGAATATCGGGCGTCACTCAGGTGAATTATTCCGAGGATTGTTGGATGAGTTTACTCGTCTCATCACCTGTCTGGCTTCCGTCAGACTTATAATGGGTGAAATCAAACATGTCAGATTCATTTAATGAAACCTCTTGGCCCTCTTTTAAGGATTTAATGAAGTGCGGTTCGTTGAGGAGGATTCCTTTGATTTTCCCAGCCGAGTCCCATGAAGTGACTTCGACCCACATGTATTCGGAACCTCTCTCGTCATCCCTTGGAAAAGGAAATTTCAGATGAATTTTTTCATTCACCTCATAACCCTTCTCCAAAACAGATCGCAAGAGAGGAATTTGCTGTTTGGCCCGCAGACTTGCATCGGTGATGGCTTGGTTATGCTTTAACATGAGGACCTGGTCTTCGTTTCCAATCAAATCGCGAATCATACTATTAAACTTCGCGAAATCGTCCGGGCCCTCGTATCTGCTCGTTGTGAGTGAAACTAAACGGTTTGGTGCGTCACCTTCGTGTACCGCATTAAAACGGACATCAGTTTTGGCGATTCCTGTGGCGTTGGAGTATGATTGATCAAGCACATATTCCTTCAGGCTCTTATTGAAAATCTTAGAAGAATCAAAATCAAACGGCCCTTCCTTTATAGGACCTTCTCCTTCTACCCAAACCTGACAAAAGGCATTAATCAACGTACCGACATTATTGTTATGGGAACTGGCGAATTTATCTATGGAAACATCGGGCAACCCAAATTTGCCCATTCCAAGAGTGACCGCGCGCACATAAGAGTCATCCTCGCGGTAAGAGTGAATAGTGATGTGTTTCCTTATATCAGGGGTTTTCTCGACCCAGTCGTCAATGCGCCGAGTTTTCCATTCCTGTAATGAAAAAACCTGACGAGTTTCTTCGTCCCACAAAAATCCGCCCACTTTTTCAGTCAATTGCGCAAGTGCCGCGCAACTCGCTTTAGCCGCTGTCATGACTTCGGCCTGGGGCGCAACAAACGTGATCACGATGGCTTGAGTTGATTGCTGTAAAGCTGTCGCGTCCTCCTCCGTTAGTCCAACCCCGGAGTATTTAAGACTCTCTATTGTGGGTGGGGCATAGTTCTGTTGGATATTCGTATTCAACACAGCGAAGTAAGCGGAGGCAGATCCATCAGCTTCGGCTTCCGTAACGGCGTGTTTAATGCCTGCGAAACTCAAGGTTTCATGGACGACCGTGAGAGGGTCTCCCGCAGGGGAGTTGGTTAAATAAATCGCGAATTCCCAACTGGCGATATTGTCCCTCGGAATATCCCGGGGTTTAATGACTGGACTCGTCGCCTGCACATTTGGAGGTGGAAGAGGTTTTTCTTTCTCAGGCGCGGGTTTACGGCAGGAAACGGTAAGCAGGATTAAACATCCTAGCAGCATTAGATTGATATTTCCTGCGTTGAACATAGCAAAAGTGAGGGGCTAACTGATTTCTATAATCCGAACAAGATTTTTTTTGTAAATGCCTATGCAGCTAGGCGCGAATCGTTTCCTTTGTACCAATGGAGAAGGTTTAAAGACAAGCCAAAAAGGCCCAGCGCAGATGTTAAGGACCTGTTTGGTCCCTGAACATTTCCGGCGGTCGGTGGAAGAACTTTTTGAAGGCTCTAGAAAAGTAATGAGGCGTGTCGTAACCACACAAATCCGAGATTTTTTTTAATCGTTTGATTGGTAGATTTGAGCAGCCGAGAAGCGCGGTGCATTCTCTTCGCGAACATAAAGTTGTCTGGGGTGTGTTTAAATGCTTTTACAAATTGTCTATGAAAATAAACCGGATGCATGTGAACCGTTTGCGCAATTTCAGCTAAGGCGGGATTTTGAATATAATTATCTTCTATCAAGCGCACAGCAGGCATTAACTTTTCAATCTGTGGATTCGTTTGATGAGCTAATTCCGGATGTTCCTCAAGGATATTGCAATGACATCGAATACGAGAGCGTACAGACGCCATTCCGTTGCTGCGTCAGCGTCAGCATTGAGATTTTTGAAAGAAGTATAAACCGACCTCCAACTTGAAAAGTGTTTGAAAGTTGTTGAAAGAGGACCACTGAAAAAAGGGAGTGCGGTTGAATATGTAACCAACTGACCCTCATGGACCTCGCGCACTGGTGCCGATGAAGTTGCCAGCCAGGTAACAAATAAACGTGCCCTTCCTTAAGTGGGATCAATTTGTCATTAATGAAAAATTCCCCTTCTCCTTTTAGCACAAAATACAGGCGCCATACGTCAGTCATGGCATTTTTGGGCATGTACCATTGCGGAGTACAGCGAGTCGTAGCCCCATCGATGATACGTAATTGAGGTGCCTCCATGGAAAACCAACCATATCAAAGACTTGCACAAATGTGAGCAAGCTGGCATCGAAATAGCTAATTAGTAATTGTTCTTTTTGGCCGGTGCGATTCGGGGGGATCGTACTGGTCAAATTTACTTTTCGGGGTTGGAAGGCTGACGATGGTTTCCATCTCGAGTTATCCAACCAGTGCGCGGAACTTTTACCACGCATTAGATTGAAGTGGCTCTGGGCTATTGCCTGGGGCCACTTTTATTTAGTACGTTCACAAGGAGGATCTTTAGATTGGCGATCTTCCAACCGCCCAATTAAAAAACGATTGCCAGAGTATTCATGAGGGGTAAAAGTTGCGTTGACTCAAATTTTAGTGGAATATCAGAATTTATGAGTAAGTTTCCAGACAACTTTCTTTGGGGTTCAGCCACGGCATCGCACCAAGTCGAAGGCGCATGGGATCAAGACGGAAAGGGGCCATCAATATGGGATGTGTTTGGTCATCGTAAGGGCAAGATCAAGGACGGAAGTAACGCGGACGTTGCCTGCGAACAGTATCATCGCTTTAAAGAAGACGCGGCGTTGATGAAACAGTTGAACCTTAACGCTTATCGTTTTTCTATTTCGTGGCCCCGCGTGTTACCTAAAGGCAAGGGGGAAGTTAACCAAAAGGGACTCGATTATTATAAGCGTCTGGTTGATGCCCTACGCAACAATGGAGTAGAGCCGATGGCCACGCTTTATCATTGGGACCTCCCGTATGAACTTCATAACGCGGGTGGCTGGTTGAATAGGAAATCGATTGAATGGTTTGCAGAATACACGGAAGTGGTGGTTGAGGCCTTGAAGGACCATGTTCGGTACTGGGTACCTTTCAACGAGCAAAACGTTCATTCGGAACTTGGTTATCGCCATGGTTGGCATTGTCCTGGTGCTGTTGGGGGCGCTATACGGCGTTGCAGGTGAATCATCACATGAATATTTGCCACGGCGTCGCAGCTCGTATTATCCATGATCGAGTTAAAAATGCACAAGTCGGTACGGCATTTAACGTGGCAGCCTTTTATCCAAACTCGGATAGTCCTCAAGATTTCTTGGCCTTGGAATATGCGATGGAGGAAAAAGTTACTGGAAATGGGAATACCATTTTCCAGAATGGCTTCCGAAGACATCGACGAGTGCTTCATTTTATGGGCGTGGGTTTTACGATTGTTTTAAGCTTCTTCAATCACGATATGGGAATGTGCCGCAAATCATCACTGAGAACGGCATTGTGTCTCCTGATACCGTCGGAGAAGACGGTAAGGTCAACGATACTGATCGGACTCGTTACATACAGGAATATCTGGGAGCAATGAAGCGAGCAATGGCTGAGGGCGTGCCGGTCAAAGGATATATGCACTGGAGTTTTATGGACAATTTTGAGTGGGCTGAGGGGTATTCACAACGTTTTGGGCTTGTGCACACGGACTTTGAAACGCTTAAACGAACTCCAAAAGAGTCGGCTTATTTTTATCGCGATACGATTGCTCAAAAAGGGGCTAATATCCAACATCTTAAAGATTAACAATAAATATTATGCCTCAAAAACTGCTGATCACCGAGCCGTACAAGATTGATTTTTTCACCTCTGACAGGGCGCCCATAAAGCCAAACGAAATCCTTATTAAGAACACGACGTCGGGAAATTAGCCACGGGACTGAGATGGTCGCGTTTGCGGGAACAAGTCCTTATATTAAAAAGAATTTTTCCGACAGGCTCATGCAGGATAAAAAGGCTGAGGACCCCGCGTTTTATCCCTTTTGGTATGCCGGATATGAAATCAGATCCGGGTCGGTACATGAAAGTCGCGTTGAAATATTAGAAAGATAGGAAGTTATTCCAACGCACTTCCCTTAAAGCTTTGAATCAAAAGCTTTTTTAAATAATCGGCGTACGATGTTTTCCCGAGTCCTTTAATGCACGATTCAAGTTGCGCTTCGTTAATCCAGCCTTGGCGGTAAGCAATTTCTTCTATGCAAGAGACTTTTAAACCTTGTCGCTTTTCGATCACTTGTACAAAGGCGGAGGCTTCGAGTAGCGAATCGTGAGTTCCGGTATCCAGCCACGCTGTTCCTCGTCCCATGATCTCGACATTGAGTGTACCTTTGTTCAGGTAGACTTGGTTGAGATCCGAAATTTCTAGTTCGCCACGCACAGAGGGTTTGAGCGATTTGGCGTAGTTGACGACCTTGGAATCGTAAAAATAAAGGCCTGGCACCGCGAAGTTCGATTTGGGTTGAGCCGGTTTTTCATCGATGGAAATGGCTTTACCGGAGGCGTCAAACTCAACCACACCATATCGTTCAGGATCCGAGACATGATAGGCGAAGATTGTGGCGCCTTGAGTTTGGGCGCTAACTTTCTGAAGGGATTTCGCAAGGTTATGCCCATAAAAAAGGTTGTCACCTAGGATCAACGCGGTGAGTTCGTTCTGAATAAAAGATTCCCCAATGATGAACGCTTGTGCGAGACCTTCTGGCTTCGGTTGGACGGCGTACTGAATGCGCAAGCCCAAGCGTGAACCATCATTAAATAGCCGCTGAAATGTGTGTGTGTCTTCAGGGGTGGTGATAATTAAGATGTCCCGGATCCCAGCGAGCATAAGGATGGAGAGGGGATAATAGATCATGGGTTTGTCGTAAACAGGCATTAACTGTTTACTCACCACATACGTACAAGGGTAAAGTCGGGTTCCCGATCCGCCGGCGAGAATGATTCCACGTCTGCTCATATTATTTTTTGGGTTGATTTAAACCGAGCCGCTCGCGGTTGTATTTGTTTGAGGAAATATGTTCACGCCATTCGCGGTTGTCTAAATACCATTGAATTGTTTTGCGTAATCCGGTTTCAAGCGTCTCAGAAGGTTGCCAACCGGTCTCAAGTTGGATCTTACGGCAATCGATAGCGTACCGTCGGTCGTGCCCGGGCCGGTCTGTGACGAAGTGAATCAAATTTTTATGCGGAACAAACGGGGAGTTGGGAACAAGTTCATCGAGGAGGTGGCACAAAGTGTGAACCAATTCTAGGTTTGTTTTCTCGCATAACCCGCCCACGTTGTAAGTCTCTCCGGGTTTGCCTTGGGTGAGAAGCATGTGAATCGCCTTGCAATGATCTTCAACATACAGCCAGTCGCGGATGTTTAGGCCATCTCCATAAACCGGTAATTTTTTTCCATCAAGGGCGTTGAGGATCATGAGGGGGATTAATTTTTCTGGGAATTGCCAAGGGCCATAGTTGTTCGAGCAGTTAGTGGTAAGGACAGGCAGATGATAGGTGTGAAAGTAGGCGCGCACGAGATGGTCACTGGCCGCTTTTGACGCGGAGTAAGGGCTGTTCGGACTGTACGGAGTGGATTCGGAAAAGGCGGCATCATTGGGCCCTAAGGATCCGTAAACTTCGTCGGTCGAAACATGGAGAAAACGGAACGTTTCCTTTTTGAGGGGCTGCGAATCGTAATAAGCCCGCGCCGATTGAAGGAGTTCGAACGTGCCAACGACATTCGTTTGGATAAACTCGCCAGGAGATGTAATGGAACGGTCCACATGTGATTCCGCAGCGAAATTAACAATGGCGTCTATCCCGTGCGCGTTCAAGATTTGAGGAACGAGAATGGCATCGCCAATGTCACCTTGAACGAACGAGAGTCGTAAACTCCCCTTAAAAGCTCCAAGGTTCTCCTTATTGCCTGCGTACGTAAGTTTATCAAGGACCACCACATCGTCCTGTGTGTTTTTGAGGACGTGATGAACATAATTTGAACCGATAAAACCAGCACCGCCGGTTACAAGAAGTTTCATACGTTTTTTTTCCATCTGGCGAGGGCCGTTTGAACTGCTTCGCGTACGGGCGACATAATGATACCCACACTTTTTGCTTTTGTGGTGTCGAGTACACAATTTGAGCGCGGGGTTTTGGCTGCGGTTTTCATGAAGTCGTCCTCCGAATTAAAAAATTGAAAATCTTTTTTAATTACCCCTGACTGAACGACAAGCTCGACGACTTCCGAGGTGGTCATTGAGCCGGGGTTTGTAAGGTTGTAAATTCCGAAGGGCACGGCCTTTTCATGACATTGCCAAGCAGCCGCGACGAATTCGTCCAATTGCGAGAGTGAGTTTTCTGCTTCCAGGAGCTTTGCGTAACTCATGACTTTAGTAAGGTAATTTCGTGGGCCATCGATTTCGTTAAAAGGAATACGCAAACGCCAAATGTAGATGTTTGATTTTCCGGCTAAGGTTTCTTCGCCTAAAGCCTTGGAGCCACTGTAGAAGCTGCAGTAGTTTGACCTGAATGAAAAGTTTGGAGCATCCTCCTCTGTAAACGCACTTCCATCCGCCTTACGTCCTGAATAAATGCATCCCGATGAAACATGTCCCCAGGGAATATTTAAGTCAGCACAAACTTCTGCAACGTATCCTGGAAAAACTGCATTCCCAAACAGACACTCTGCCTTGTGTAATTCACATGCGTCAACGTTCGGTTTGCCTGTGTACCCAGAGCAATTCACGAGGAACGCAGGCTTATGTTTTTTAAGTGCGGCGGCGAGTATTGATTTATCGGTATAATCCACTTCGGATCGGGCCCATGATTGGTAAGGCACTTTTTTAGTTTTAAAGAGTGCTCGAAATGCTTTGCCCACATATCCGGACCCGCCAAGAAGAACGACCATGCGGATAGACTATTCCTAAGAGGCTCATGAAGGCAAGGCTCGGTTTTAAGTCCTGAATCCTTTAAGCCGGTTGTAAAACTTGCAGTTCAGAAAACTCACCGCGCGCAACGGTAACGGCTTTGCCAGTCAAGAGAACCCGGTCTTCAACAAACCCAATTTTCAACGACCCCCCTCTTTTTGAAGCTTGATAGGCCATGAGATCGCGCTTGTTGAGTTTGTTCATCCAAAAAGGGCCAAGCGCACAATGAGCCGAACCCGTGACGGGGTCTTCACTTATGCCAAGCGACGGACAAAAAAAGCGCGAAACAAAATCATAGCCAGTGTCTGGGTCCGATTTGGCGGTTATGATTACGCCCCGCGTAGGCACTTTTTTTAATAGGAAAAAGTCGGGGTCAAGTTCGCGAACTATTTTCTCGGTCTCAAAGAGGATTAAATAATCAAAGTTTGTTTTCCCGACAAATTGTGGAATGTGCCCTAAGGCTTTTGCGAGTTCGAACGAGGCGCTGACCTGTTGAACGGGAGAAGACGGAAAGTCGAGTTGGATACCTGCCGCTGTCGTACGCGCGGTGAGTAGTCCGCTCCGCGTATGAAATTCAATTTTTCGAGAGGTGTTCACGACTTTCATTTCGAGAAGCATGTGAGCGGCAGCCAGTGTGGCATGCCCGCAGAGTTCGACCTCTGCCAGTGGAGAAAACCAGCGAAGATCAAACGCGTCATCTGAACGTTTCATGATAAATGCCGTTTCGGAATAATTAAATTCACCGGCAATGCTAAGCAAAACCGAGTCTGGTAAATTCTTTTCCAATGGAACAACAGCAGCTGGGTTCCCCGAAAATATTTTTTCAGTAAAGGCATTAACTAGAAAAAAGCGCATCGCCGCAGCTTAGGAGAGGCAAAAGACATTACAAGCTGTTAAAGGGGTTAGGTGTGGTCCATTACTGGATGAGCAGCCGTGAAAACTTATTAAAACTGACTGGCGTAAACACAAATATAGCTTCAATATCGCAATCCATGCATTGGTATTACATTCACGCAGGAGAGCAGGGTGGGCCCATTGAGGATGCCTGTTTTCGTGAAAAGATGGATCGAGGCGAGATTTTCCCAGATGACTTCGTGTGGAACTCAAACTTCGGACCGGAATGGAAGCTTCTGAAGGATGTGGTTCCCCCGCCAACGCGGACTTTTGTCACGGTACAAACACCTCCTTTAGACGGGACACCGTTGCCGCCTTGTGAGGGTGATACTTCTCCGCCCCAACCGCCTCAGAGTATTTCTTTGATGAAAAAACTCAAATCACTTTTGGGCAAAAGTTCGAATGGGTGAGTTAGAAATGTATTTAGATTAGAATATCGATTGTTGTATGGGCCCTTATTGGTTAAAGCGTCATCCCTTTCCTGTCGTCGCACACTTTGAATATTCCCTGGTGTTGACCTACGCTTTTGAAAGGGCTTTTTTGCAAAGTCTTATTCCTTCCGGATTGGAGTTGGACACGTTAGGTGATAATGGATTTGTGGCGTTAGCGTTTGTTCAGACAAAGGGCTTAAGGCCCGCCTTTTTACCAACATTTTTTGGCCGCAATTTTTTTCTAGCCGGGTTTCGTGTTTTTGTTCGGCACCGCACACGAAATGGAAGGAGATTGCGCGGTTTGCGCATACTTAAAAGCTTAGCGAATCGCAGGATGATGTGTTTTGCAGGTAATTTGCTGACTCATTACAATTATGAATATGCCAAAATAAAAGAAAGACGTGTGGATCAACATTTGGAAATTGAGGTTGAGTGTCCTCGAATGGGTGCCGGTGAAAAAATGAACATCAATGTGGACTTGAGTCCTTGCGAACAATTGCCACCTCAATCACCATTTGAGAACATGCACCAAGCTCGGTTGTTTGCGGGACCCATGCCGTTTACATTTGATTACGAATCAGAGACGCATTCCATTGTGCGCATAGAAGGCGTGCGATCAGAATGGCGTCCAAAACCTGTGCAGGCCACCGTAACCAATAATTTTTTTCTCAATTCTCCACCTTTTAAGAACAAGGTGGGAGTGCTCGCTAACGCTTTTATCGTGGAAAACGTTCCTTATCGTTGGGAACGAGGCATCCGTGAAAAGTTGCCAGAGACAGCAGCCCGTTGATCGGGATATCTTTGGCAAAGATCATTTCCCGCTGGTTTGGCGACTTCCAGCAAGAATCGGGTGGGAAGGACTTGGATGCGATGGTAGATTCTAATCATAATGAATGACTACGAACGCATCGCTCAGGTCATACGGTACTTGGATAGAGATCATATTGATCAGCCGGATTTGGAGACTTTGGCGGCCCAAGTGAAACTCAGTCCTTCTCATTTTCATCGTCTTTTTTCGAAATGGGCAGGAATAACTCCGAAGGATTTCCTGCAATGCTTGACCCTTGCACACGCAAAGGAATGTTTGCGCGCTGGACAAAATGCACTGGAAACCGCCTTTGAAACGGGGCTCTCAGGTCCCGGACGCCTTCATGATTTGTGCGTAACCCTTGAAAGTGCATCGCCCGGCGAAATTAAGTCCGGCGGATTGGGTTGGACGATAAAAGCTGGGTTTGCGGAAAGTCCTTTCGGCTCTTTTTTAATCGCTGAGGGGCCAAGGGGAATTTGTCACCTCATGTTTTTAGAGGTGGGCACAGAGAACGATGCTTGGAGTCATTTGCAGGCATCTTGGCCCAAAGCCAGTTTGACCCGGAATGATACTCTGGCGAGCCAATGGGCGCGTAAAATTTTTACATCTGTCCCTAACCAATTAGGGCTGCGCGCTTATGTGCGAGGAACCCCCTTTCAGATCAAAGTTTGGCAGGCTCTTCTTAAAGTGCGCAAAGGGGAACTCGTTAGTTACGGAGCGCTTGCGCAATCAATTAAAAATCCCGCTGCGTGTCGTGCGGTGGGGACGGCGGTTGGGCAGAACCCTATTGCGTATCTGATTCCATGTCATCGGGTTATTCGCGAAACAGGGGTTTTGGGGAACTACCGCTGGGATCCCATTCGAAAACGGGCCATGATTGCGTGGGAATCGAATGGAATTTAGTTGGTGAGGAATGTCAGCGCAGTTAAGCAGCCGCTTTTGATTTTTCGCGGGTGCGCTCAGATTGCAATGTGACATGGTTCACCCAAGCGGGAGGGAGGTTGCGAGCAATCAGTACCGCATCGTTTTTGTGTTTGGCGCTGAAACGTTTAAGGCTTTTCCCCACTGAAGCCAGCCTGAGTTTTTCCTCCTTTGGTGACATTGGGGATTTGAGTTCACGAACGGCGGCGTACTCAAAAAAACTAACAGTCCCACCTGGCTTCACTAACAACTCGAACTTCCTCAAGATTGAGCGAACAAGACTGGCAGGAAAATTATTGAAAGGGAGACCGCAGATCAGGTAATCGAATCGACCATCTTCGGTTAATTCCTGGACGGGCCCATGAATAAGATGAACCAGAGGCGCGACTTTTTTCCAGCTCGGCTCGGATTTAAATTTTTCCTTCAGGTGCAAGTAGAAAGCTTCGTTAAGCTCTACAATCCAGGCATCATCACCTTTGCCTAATGATTGGATCAGTTCTTTAGTAATGGCCCCAGTGCCCGGTCCGACTTCGAGAATCGATGCTGGTTTTGTACGGTGACTCCAGGGTTTGAGGATTTCACGACTCAAATAACGGCTGCTAGGTATAAAGGCACCCGTCGTGTGAAAACTCTCACGAAACTCTTTAAACATGAGTGCTAATTCTGAATACTTCATGGAACGATGTGGCGGTAAAGATAACGATGTTTTCTTCTTAAGAAAGCTAAAAACTTCGGCCCTGAAGGAGGCCTATGGGACGCATATGTCCCATATGTCTTTCCACCCCAATCCTCAAAATTGGGGTGCTTCTTTCCTATCTGAAGTTAACCTAGGACGTCATGCAACTTCCTACACGTAAATTTACCAAGTTCGTTTTATCTGAAAACGGTCTCTCACAGGGAACCCCTGACGAGGTGCCCACAGAAGAACCACTGGAGATTCGAGTTAGAGGGAAAAGCATCGCCGTTATTATGAGAACACCCGGTCACGACAAGGACTTGGTGGCTGGTTTTTTAGCTACCGAAGGGATCATTCAGAGGGCGGGTCAAATCATTGAAATGGAATATTGTCAGCGGGGCGAGGAAGGAGCGTCTGAAAATATTATGAATGCCTTTCTGACGTCCGATGCCGTTTTTGATGAAGAAAAGAACAGGAGAAACTTGTACGCGAGCTCCAGCTGCGGCCTGTGCGGGAAGGCAACGATTGAGGCGATCCACCAGAATTTTCCGCCGGTTGAATCCCGAGAACAAATCGATAAAGCGGTCCTTTTCTCGCTGAGTGATAAACTAAGGGCGGCTCAACCGATGTTCGACAAGACCGGGTCGTTACACGGGGTCGGGTTGTTTGACTTTCAAGGGAACCTCCTTGTCGCCCGAGAAGATGTGGGTCGTCATAATGCGGTGGATAAAGTGATGGGTTGGGCTTTGCTAAAAGGTCGGTGGCCGCTTCCGGGTCATGTGTTATTTGTTAGCGGGCGGCTGTCTTTTGAAATTACTCAGAAAGCGCTCGCCGGCGGGATTTCTATCATCGGAGGTGTTTCAGGGCCCACGAGCCTTGCGGTGGAAATGGCGCAGGACAGCGGCATAACACTCTTTGGATTTTCGCGTGGGGGTCAAACAAATATTTATAGTCACCCCCATCAGATCCGGGTCTGACCTGCTCCTATGTAGTAAATATTGCTTCATGCTCGCTCATGGAGCGAACTCGAAGACGGTATGCCGTTTGCTCTATTCATCGGGCCCACTAGACCTGTATTCAATAAAGTATTTGGCGATGAAGTGTACGGTGACACCCTTTTTGGGATATGCGCGGCTGGGATTTTTAGTATTTAAAACGGAAACCTCGTTGATTATGGAACTTGAAACAATCGAAAAATATCAAGGCGCTTGTCTTGGGGAGAATGGTGTTCATTATTTTATCTGGGCGCCCACCCACGACGCATTGGAAATTCATGTGCTTTCGGAATCTGGCGAAATGATCCGGCGTCTGGCTTTGGATAAGCAGGGAAGTTTTTTTGTCGGGAATGATGAGAAAGGCTGTGCGGGTCAATTGTACAAAGTTTTTTTCCCCTCCGAGAATGCTGCTTATCCGGATATCTATTCAAATTTCCAACCCTATGGTGTGCACGGTCCTTCAGAAGTCATTGACCATTCGGTTTTCAAATGGTCCGACAACGATTGGGAAGCACCGCGTTTGCGCGATATTATTTTTTACGAGATGCATGTGGGAACTTTTACGGATCAAGGCACCTACAGAGCTGCCGCAGAAAAGCTTTCCCATTTGAAACAATTGGGAATTAACGCCATTGAAATGATGCCATTGGCTGATTGTTCGGGCGAACGAAATTGGGGTTACGATGGTGTGGCCCTTTATGCTCCCACGCATGCGTATGGGCGCCCGGACGACTTAAAGTACTTCATCAACGAAGCGCATCGGCACGGAATGTCGGTATTTTTGGATGTGGTGTTTAATCACATTGGTCCGGACGGTAACTATTTCGAGAAGTTTTGTCCGTGGTATTTTAATCCTAACCAGGATACCCCATGGGGACCGGGCATAAATTTCGATGGCGAAGGTAACAAAGGAGCCCGGATGTTTTTCCGCCAGAACGTGGTTTATTGGATGGACGAATTTCATTTTGACGGGTTCAGATTCGACTCGATCCAAAGCATCCGCGATAACTCACCGGTCAATATCCTCACGGAGCTTACTGGTCTTGTGAATGCACGCGGGAAAGTAGCAGTCGCAGAGGACGAACGGAATTTAACGTCCGTGATCGCTTCACAGGATATCGAGGGACTTGGCTTTAACGCTGTCTGGGCGGAGGATTTCGCGAATCTCATACGAACTTCGTTTACGGGCGAGACCCACGCGCATTTTATTAATTTTAAGGGAACTGCGGTCAATATCCACGATGTGCTGAGTCATGGTTGGCATTTCCGTGGGCAATGGGTTCCAAGTCTTGAAGAATATCGGGGGGCGGAATGTAGTCATATTCCCCCAAAACGGTTTGTTCATTATATCACGAACCATGACCTTGTCGGAAACAGGCCGTTTGGACGGCGCTTAAACTTGAAGGTGTCACCGGAATCGTACCGAGCTGTTTCCCTTTTATTGTGTCTGACCCCCTACACGCCTTTCCTGTTCATGGGCCAGGAATTTTCAGCTTCGAGTGCGTTCAAGTTTTTTACTGATTATCCTGCGGGAGACTTGGCTAAGGCTGTGACGGAAGGCCGTAAAAGGGATTTGTTGAAATACGGGTTGTTAACCGATGAAGTGATTGCTGAGGAAATACCCGATCCGCAGGATGTTCATACCTTCACTTCGTCCAAGCTCAATTGGATGGAACTGAGAGCCAGTACTAACCGCGGAGTGTTTGAACTTTACCGTGCAGCCCTCAAAACTCGCTTGAAACATATTGCCTTCAGACCTAGGGATCGAACTTCATGGAAAACTCACTTTCATGAGGCTATGACTATCATTGAATACGGCATTGGAACGGATGAACATTTTCTTCTCCTCTGCGATAAGCACGGAAAAGGAAACTGCATTTTTGATTTTAAAACGATCCCAGGTCTATCAAATGCCTCAGCCACAATGGTCATAAGCTCAAACGAGGTCCGTTTCGGAAGTCACGGTCAATCAAACTGCGATCCAGCGGCGGGTACTTTTACGTTCAGATCCCCGGAGGCCGTGTTATTACGATTGAAGGTTGGACCGTTGTTCTAACTCTTCTCCAAATCACGTCCCCGTTTTGAGGCTTTGGAAGATAACGCCTGGAATTTTGTGAGCGGAACTGCATTTGGAAAAGAGAAAGTCACGCCAAAAGTTAAGAAAGTGCAACATCTCGTTAAGTTCGTCTATTGTGGTTTAAGCGTTCGGGGTGGCGGTCTTAAATAATTATGATAACCACTCCTTCCTCTGACTCCATGATCTCCGCGCAAGACCTCAAATTTTTTCGCGACAACCCCTTGGCATCAGGACGCAGGTTATTGGCAAGGTTTACCTGCCGCAAAACGTGGGATCACCTGCTGGATCGCGCTCTCGCAGGTCACGGAACAACATGGGTGCATGGAGTTTATACCAGGGAGTCACCTGGAAGGTATAAAGGTTCACAACAATGTATCTCACAAATCTGAGATTAGGGACGCCCTTGCAGTGAGTGCCGACAGCTCCCGTGCGGTCAAGATCACGAGGTCAATCGGTGACGTTTCCTTTCACCATTGCCGCACCCTCCATTTTACCAATGGGAATGTTGCCGACACCCCCCGTCCCGAGCCTTATTCCTGTAACTTTCTGTTGTCTTCCCTTGGTCTTCGGGCTAAAACCACTGGTTTTTCGTGAGGACATAGTGGATTTGAAATTTTGAAAGCTGCGATGCAAAAGATTAGAATAGGATTATTAGGTTTGGGGACCGTCGGGGGCGGGGTGTATTTGCACCTGAAACGCAACCAAACTCTTTTGCAGCATCGCTTGGGATTTAAGCTGGAAGTCACGCGGGTTTTCGCACGGAACAGGAATAAGAAACGACAGGTGCGTATCCCAGACAAATTATGGGCAAAGAGTTGGCAGGACGTCGTTAAGGATCCCGAAGTCGATGTAGTGGTTGAGTTGATTGGTGGAACCACCGACGCCAAACAGATTGTTGTTGAGGCGATGAAAAATGGGAAGGTCGTCGTCATCGCAAACAAGGCTCTCTTGGCCAAGCACGGGGAGGAACTCTTTGACCTTTCCAGAACCCTTCAACGCCCGATTTTCTTTGAAGCAAGTGTCGCGGGGGGCATCCCTATTATTAAGGCACTCCATGAAGGATTAGTGGGGAACCGGATTCTTTCAATGCACGGTATTGTCAACGGGACTTGTAACTACATTCTGACCCGAATGTCTGATGAGGGCTTGGCTTTTGACGACGTTTTAAAACAAGCTCAGGATCTCGGGTACGCGGAAGTGGATCCCACCTTGGATGTGGACGGTTGGGACGCCGCGCACAAGACTGCCATTCTGGCTTCCCTTGCTTACGGATTTTGGATCAAACCAGAACAGGTGGAAGTTGAAGGGATCCGAAACATCACGGCCCAGGATATTGAGTACGCACGGCAATTGGGATATCGGATTAAACTTCTTGGGATCGTCAAAGCTGACAATAAAAATAAAGTTGAGATTCGTGTGCAGCCGACGTTGGTCCCCAAGGAACATGTGCTCTCGAGAGTGAACGGCGTTTACAATGCCGTGGCGGTGCGCGGGGATATTGTGGGTGAGACCCTTTTCTACGGACGCGGAGCGGGGCAAGACCCAACCTCAAGCGCGGTGTTGAGCGATTTGGCTGAAGCGGGGTTGATGCTTGAAGGGATTAAAAAACACCGGATTTTTACCCCTCACAAGTTGTATGGGAAAGTGAAGAGGAACAACGAGATTGTTTCCCGTTATTATTTACGTTTGAGTGTGCTGGATCAACCCGGAGTCCTAGCGCAAGTGGCCACTATATTAGGTAAAAACAAAGTGGGCATCTCGTCGGTGATTCAACCCGAGAGTACCGAGCCTGGGGATAGCGTGCCGTTAGTATTGCTTTTGCATGATTCCTTAGAAGCGTCCTTCCAGCGTGCTTTGAGGGCTATCAGTCGTCTTAAGAGCGTGAAAGGGAAGCCGCGGATGATCCGCATAGAAAGCTTTGAATAAACTGTGAATATTCTTCCCACATACCAAGGAGTAATCAATCGGTACCGCGAATATCTGCCGGTGACTGATAAGACCCCTGTGATCACATTGCACGAAGGCAACACGCCTCTGTTGCCTGTGCCCAATTTTGTAAAGGCCATCGGGGGCGAATTTTCGCTCTACCTGAAGTATGAGGGGTTAAACCCGACCTGTTCTTTTAAGGACCGTGGCATGACCATGGCGATGTCTAAAGCCGCTGAGTCGGGAGCAAAAATTGTGGTGTGCGCGAGTACGGGGAATACCTCCGCTGCTGCGGCTGCTTACGCCGCTCGGGCGAACATTCAGTGCGTCGTGCTTATTCCTTCCGGAAAAGTGGCATTAGGAAAGTTGGCCCAAGCGTTGATGTACGGATCAAAAGTTCTCGCTGTCGATGGGAACTTTGATGAGGCACTTCTGCTGGTGCGCGAGCTCGGGAAGTTTCCTGAAATTGCGATCGTCAATTCTATCAATCCGTACCGTTTGGAAGGTCAAAAAACGGCGGCATTTGAGTTGGTTGACTCGTTGGGAGAAGCGCCTGACTTTCATTTTATTCCAGTGGGAAACGCAGGGAACATCACCGCTTACTGGCGTGGTTTTAAAGAATACAAAGCGGCGGGAAAGAATAAGAAGTTGCCCCGGATGTTTGGATGGCAGGCGGCGGGCGCGGCTCCTATCGTGTTAGACAAAATCGTTGAGCATCCCGAAACCATCGCTTCTGCGATTCGAATTGGGAACCCGGCGAGTTGGCAGGGGTGCAAGGACACGGTGCGCGAATCACAGGGGTCTATCGGCT
>Ga0163154_10002787_pt1 | contig 25051 bp, 28 predicted proteins | sample OliLakLV19MP9P1_FD_148649 | JGI IMG/M metagenome (GOLD analysis project Ga0163154, IMG submission 148649) | Freshwater microbial mat bacterial communities from Lake Vanda, McMurdo Dry Valleys, Antarctica - Oligotrophic Lake LV.19.MP9.P1 | ecosystem: Environmental > Aquatic > Freshwater > Lake >... | reverse complement strand
CGAGCTTTCTTGTAAGGTTGATTGGCAATTTACTACCGCAGATGCTCGCATTAAATTAAAACGCCTCTACCCGTCAATCATCTCTTGATCGTCTACTAGTTTAGACTCAGTATTGCTTTATAGTCACCCACGCAACAACAATTCTCATTATGAAAAACATGGTCTGTCAAACCCCTAGCCAGAGAGGGTTTGATATTTCTTTGCAAATGAGTAAATTGCTGAAACCCATTGGATTCGTTCCATAATTATAATTGCTGCCCACGCAACGGAACCAGTGCCGAAACATTTGTATATGTTAAAATCTAAAAATTGATTATTTTACAGAGAAGAGTCTTAATCTAAGTATCATAGTTTTTATTTAAGTCTTATATTAAAATAATTTAATCTACTCGATAATAATTTCTACCTCTTGAGTCTCTTCCGATCGCTCTTCTGAAACGATATTTTTTACCTTCCGAATTGGTAAATTAGCGATAAGGGCTGTCATCCGTTGATCCGATTCTAAAGTGATATCTAAACCATCTTCATCTAGTTCTACATACTTAGAAACAACTGCCATGATCTCATTTCGTAAATCTTCCAACATCTTAGGAGTCAGAGCCGCGCGATCGTGTGCCAGTATAAATTTTAACCTTTGCTTGACCTGTCCTCTGCTATTAGATTTTTGTCCAGAAAATAAGCGTTCCAGAAATTCTGAAATGTTCATGAGTTACCTCTAAGCCATCTTCCTAAACGGGCTAAAATTGAATCGCTCGGTGCGCTCAAGTCCATAAATTCTACTTCTTTTCCATCCAATCTCTGCGCGGTATTATCGTATGCGATTCCTGCTAAAGACATTTTTTCGGCTAAAACCAAAGGTTCTCCTTTATTAGTCGAGACAATTACCTGCTCGTCTTCAGGAATAACTCCAATTAACTTCACCGAGAGAATTTCCAATACATCTTCAACGCTCATCATATCGTTATTTTTAACCATTGTCGGACGCAAGCGATTCAAAATTAGCTTTATATCTTTGATCCGATTTGCCTCAAGTAAGCCGATTACCCGATCTGCATCTCGTACCGCCGAAATCTCTGGAGTAGTTACGATTATTGCCTCTTTCGCCCCCGCGATCGCATTTTGAAATCCCGTCTCAATCCCCGCAGGGCAATCTACCAATACATAATCAAAATGTCTGCTTAAAACTTCAACTAAAGCTTTCATATGGCTGGCAGTGATCGCTGTCTTGTTGCGAGTTTGGGGTGCGGCTAAAAGTGAAAGATTGGGCTGCCGTTTATCTTTTACCAATGCCTGATCGAGTTTGCATTCACGTGCGATTACTTCTAGGGCAGTGTATACAACTCGATTTTCTAGTCCTAAGAGTAAATCCAAGTTTCTTAAGCCAAAATCGGCATCAACTAAAACAACCTTACGACCGAGGCGAGCAAGTGCCATCCCCAGATTTGCCGTTGATGTAGTTTTGCCTACCCCTCCTTTACCAGAGGTAACAACAATGGTACGACTCATTAGATCTCATAAAAAATTACTCTAGATTATAGCTGTTTATACCATAAATATTCATAAGGGTTTGACCCGTAAACTTTAAGTACGAGTTAATTAAACCGTATCTTAAAGTTTTATTACTAATGTGCCATGAGGAATGGGCGATGAGGGACTCGAACCCCCAGCAAACTCGGTGTAAACGTGGTATCACCATTGACTAGGAGTATTGACAGATAAAGCTTTCAGGCATTGCCAATAAATGAGCGGGGTAGATTTCGGGGTAATCCTAAACGACTAACTCTACCTTTGGCTGAGGATATGGCAGTCCGTCAGCTTCTAATAAAAGTTCTAAAACTTCTTTGCCGTTGCGAGCAGCATCTTCATAGGTATCCCCGTGGGTACGATATTTTTGCTCTGGAAAGTCTGGGAGATGAACTAGATAGCAGTTATCTATATCTGACCAGAGAATATCCATCTCATAGTGTAGTTGGGGCATTATTTCTTATCCTTAATTTATTGGATTGCATCTTTTACTTCTTTCTCTTGATAGGACTTGGCATCATTCCCATCTTTCCCTGATAGTGTTATCCGTCCCATAAATAAAGGGTGTAGCCACTTTGTATGACTGCCTTTACCAGAGATTTCCTTAAAACCAACTTTTGTAAGTATTGACTTTAGCTCTCTAATTTTTTTAGGCATCGCTTACTGGTTGTTTGCACTCAGTAATTCTCGCCTTGCTGCTTCTGTAATGACTCTGCGTAACCATGCGGATCGATTAGGTAGCGATCGCACAGCAGCATCAATATCTAAAGCAACTAGCCCAACAATCTTCAGCCACATCATTAACAATTCGGATATTAGCGTTGGTATAGTGGTCAAACCCTACATTAGTGAAATGCTCATCTTGCCAATTCCGATTGATAATAGCTGGATAACTTGGCTCTACTGCTTCTTTTACAATCTTAGTCACGCCATCACTAAATAACTGAAAAATAATTACGCGATCGCAGTTTAAAAGTCTTTATTCACCGCAGTAGTTAGAATCTCATCAGGATTTAAAGATTGGCGAATCTGTTGCCTAATATTCATTAGGAATTTTGCAGAAGTTACTGAGGTTCTCTTACCATCTTTCTTTTGCCCTCTCAGCTATTATCTTTATGTGACATCTTCAGCCACATTCAAGGCTAATTGAGCGCTGTTTCACTCTGTTGGTAGACAGACACATAAAAAGGAGTAATGGCAAGGTTTCTAGCTTTTATAAGTACATCACTGCTGATAAGTCTGCGTAAGTCCTAATATTATCGATCAGTCGATCTTATCAAGACTCTTCTAGAACAATATTCCTTTTCTCAATTTGTTCTATAAATATCTCAAAACTAGGATTTATCGTGCATAGTTGAATTGAATCTTTTTCCTTCCAATATTTGCGAGATATCTTTCGGTAATAATCAGGATTCTTATTATTAGGATCGATTGTAAAGCCCTCTTTTGTTAGAGCTTGATTTAATGTAGACAGGCAACTTTTGATTTTAGATTTTTTACTGTCAGTATAATAAAACGGAAGTAGCCAGCATTCTGTTGAATGAACAGCGATCGCAAAAATAATTCTTTCATGATATTTGCTATAAAATTCCTCGCCAATAATAATTTTGAATTTTTCTGTCACTAACTCAATAATCTCTCCAACAGATAATTCTCCATTCTCATTTTGATGAGGTACACCATAATATTCATCAGAAACATCAGTATCGATCTGAATAATCATGTACTGATTTAATTGAAATGCTCTCGCTAAATGTTCGGGCTTACAATGCTCAAATACTTGACTCCAACCTCCATAGTTGCCAGATTTATTTATATCAGTTTGATCTTGCGAAGGTTGAAAGTAAGTGATGCTTATATCCTCGGACTTAAAGTATCCAGCTAAAATATCATCAATAATAATCTGGTCAGTTATCCCTTCGGCAATAATTGCGAATTTTCTCATACTAAAAGTTTTTAGGAAGTCCGCCGATATAGCCTCTCATAAAAGCTTCTGATAATTTGAATGGCTCTTCGCCCGCTAAAGGTTCTGGTTTAGTAATACGTTGAGCTTTTGTACTTCCCGATTTACTTCTATATATTTCAAATAGTCTCTGCTCATCATCTCCTAGATTTAGTCCATCTAAAATAGCAGGATTATGGGTTGTTAATATAACTTGCTTGTTATATTTTTTTGCTAGTTCTACTAACTCTTTGATTAATCTTGTGCAAAGTTTAGGATTGAGAGAAGCATCAATATTATCTATAGCAAAAAACTTGGATGTGTAATTACTAATAAATAATGTGAAATAAAACATTAAAAATAAAAAACCTTCATTAGAACTTCTTTGATCGAAGAATGGTAAATTCTCATCTAAATATCTATCTCTAATTTGAATTCTATTCTCAGAGCCAAATGAGCCTTGGGCAATTTCAAAATCCTCAAACCAATCTAGAAGTTTGAGCTTTTCTTTGATCTCATTAATTTGATCTTGATTTTCGTCACTTATAACTTTTAGAAGCTTAAATAAGCCTTCACCTTTAATTCCAAGAGGTCGAATTTGCCCTTCTTCCTCAAGTTTGCGTAATGAAGTATTTTCAGGAGAGTATATAAAAAAAGTCTGTAGATTTGGAAATCCACTAGATAATTCTTGAATTATTAGTCTTGAACGCTTGTCATCATTTATAAGTTCTAAAAGTTTAAGATCATGAGGAGATTTTTTCATAAGTTCATTTAAGTATTTTAAAGAACCAATATAACTACTATGAGGTATTTCTCCTTTATCTACCCATTTACTGTAGGGCTGATTATCATGATTTAATTCAAATTTCAATTCAAATCCATCATCCACTTTTAGGTTTATTTTGATGTCATTCTGAAGATTCTCCTCCTCAAAAGCCGATCGCATAAATTGAGGTTCTACATTACGGATACCTCTAGGAGCTAAATACTCGTTATCTAATTTGTTATTTGCTGCGGCTGAGGCAAGGGCGATCGCTTCTAGGATATTACTTTTGCCACAACCATTCTCCCCAATAAACACATTAACTCGCCCCAAATTCATCTTCAGGTTTTGAATTGATTTGTAATTCTCTATTTGAATTTCTGTAATCATATTGAGGAGATATTGTTTAAATTAGATAGAAATCGAAGGCGATCGCTTGTGCCATTCGGTAGTTTGCTCGTAGGCGAATGCGGTTTGAAATAAGATATCTTCTCTGAGCACATTACTAATCATTTGTAAGCCAATGGGAAGTCCTTGGGAATCAAAGCCACAAGGTAAACTCAACCCTGGCAATCCTGCTAAATTGACGGGAATGGTCATCAAATCCAAAAGATACATACTCAAGGGGTCTTTAGTTTTACTACCCGATGCAAAAGCAGTAGTTGGTGCAGTGGGCGAAACCAGAATATCTACTTTCTTAAAAGCTTCATCAAAATCCTGCTTGATTAAAGTTCGGACTTTTTGTGCCTTGAGATAGTAAGCATCATAATAACCAGCCGAAAGTACATAGGTACCAATCATAATTCTGCGCTTGACTTCATCCCCAAAGCCTTGTTCGCGAGTTTGGCAGTACATATTTAGTAAATTTTCGGCATTCTCATCTCTCAATCCATACTTCACACCGTCATAGCGTGCCAAATTAGCCGAAGCCTCAGAGGTTGCAATAATATAATAGGTAGGAAGCCCGTAACGGAAGCGGGGACAGGATATTTCTTGAATCTCGGCTCCCATACTTTCCAAATGAGCGATCGCCCCTCTCACCGCACTATCTACTTCCGAATTTAAGCCAGTCCCAAAAGTTTCGGTAATTATGCCAATTTTTTTACCCTTAAGGGATTCTTTTAAATCTGGAGTGAGCAGTTCAGAATATTTAGGAATAGTAGTATTGATGCTAGTGGAATCTTGAGGATCGTAGCCCGCGATCGCCTCCAATAAAATTGCCGTATCTTCCACATTGCGTCCAAAGGAACCAACTTGATCCAATGAAGATGCGAAAGCCACTAAGCCAAAACGTGAAACTAATCCGTAGGTAGGCTTGATCCCAACTACCCCACAAAAAGCAGCAGGTTGACGAATAGAACCACCCGTATCCGAACCAACTGAAACAATGCATTCTCCTGCCGATACTGCCGCCGCCGATCCTCCCGAAGATCCACCGGGCACCCGCGAAATATCCCAAGGATTAGCCGTTCCACCCATTGCCGAGTTTTCGGTCGAGCCTCCCATGGCAAATTCATCCAGATTAGTTTTACCAATAGCGATCGCTCCTTGAGCAAAAAGCTTAGATGTCACCGTAGATTCGTAGGGCGGAATAAAGTTTTGCAGCATTTTAGAGCCGCAAGTTGTAGGAATGCCCTGAGTACATAAATTATCTTTGATGCCAATGGGAACACCTGAAAGTAAAGATAATGGATCTCCCGCCGCGATTTGTCTATCTATTTTCTGTGCCTGAGCGATCGCCAACTCATTTGTAACCGTAATAAAACTATGTAATTGAGGCTCTAGTTTACGAACTCGATCTAAATGTTCTTGGGTAATTTCGACAGCCGTGCGATCGCCACTTACTAGCAGCTTATGAACTTCTTTAATAGATAACATTATAAATTTGCTTGTGTATGCTCAATTAATAATAGGGTCTCGAATCACCATACTAAAAATTTAGATAAAAAACTGCATCTAACAACTTTCTAACTTATTCGACTTAAAAATTAATCTAGATCGAAAAATCTATCAACAAAATTTTTAATAAGATTTTTATAAAGTCAAATAAATTAAATCTTAAACTAATGCTTGATGACAATAGCTCAATTCTACGCTAGAGTGAAAACTACAAATACTTAGCTAAATATTTAACTATTTATACCCACAATCTTTACCCCTAAATTTTTACACAGTGGCAGCAAACAAAATACTGGTAATTGATGATAGCCGAGTAATTCGCAACATGGTGCGTGATATGTTGCCTGAGGATAGCTTTGAAGTAATTGAAGCTGCAGATGGAATCAAAGGATTAGAAGCGGCTAAAACGAACCGACCTTGGATGATTATTTTAGACTTTATTCTGCCTCGGATGAGCGGATTTGAAGTTTACGAACGACTACAACAAGACCCAGAACTCAGCCGCATTCCACTGGTTATTATGTCGGGGCGCAAAGAAGAAGTAACCAGTAAAATTCCAGAGCCTTTTGACGATAGATACTTAGTTTTTATTGAAAAACCAATCGACCAAAATCAATTAATGACGGCAATTAAAAAAGCAGTTGTGCTCTCTCGTAAGCGACCTCTTGTAGGATTGGCGGGCGTAAAATCAGATCAGACCCAATTGCAAGTTGCCCCAAGAGTTACAGATCCAGTTTTATTAAATCGGGTAAATACGCTAGAGACCAAAGTCAAATCTTTAGAACAACAGCTAGTAAATCAGCACAAACAATTGCAGCAACTCGTGAATTTTATCAAACAAAAACTGAAGTAAAGACGATATTTTGTAATCGGGCAGGTATTTGTTAAATGTTTATAAAATGTTTAGCTGCGCTTGAAAATCAAAACATCGATCAAGATTATGAAATTTTAGTTGTTGATGATGGTTCTACAGACGAAACCGTAACCTATCTACAAGCAAATTGTTATGGCTATCCCTATGTCAGAGTTTTACAACCCACATTCCGCTCTTAATTAAGCTCTAAAAATAATTACATTTCGCAAGGAGGAATAAGGCTTCCAGCGATCGCAAATGACTTTTGTTCTCAATTATCTTCGCTAACTGGCACTGACATAAGTAACTGTTACTTACCTCCTCTCGTGAAACTATTGCTAAATAAGCATTTTGGGATTTTAATTATTTTTGCCTCAAATTTAGAGCGGAATGAGGGTTTAACCATAAAAAAACTCTATAAGATTTCTTGGTATTCTCCGTAAGTTACTGCATTTAGGAATTTAAAGAAATTTAGCGAGATTTAGCCCCTAAAAAAAGCCCTCATCATTAGCTAATAAGGGCATTAAGTTTTTATAGTGATATAGAACTAAGTTTAAGGGGCTACTACTTGGGTCAGATAAGTTTGCAGAAAATCACCCTCAATTACTTCAGTTTCTAGTAGTTTTTCAGAAATAGTTTCAAGTAGCGATCGGTTATGGTTGAGAATTGCCAAGGCGCGATCGTGAGCCCCTTCCACAATCCCCTTGATTTCTTTATCAATCAATTCTGAAGTATGGGCACTCAGACTCCGCCCAGTATTCATGCCACCACCTAAAAAGTCATTACTCTTTTTCTGATAGGCTAAAGGACCTAAAACATTACTCATGCCATAGCTCGTCACCATTTGTTCTGCCAGTTCTGTGGCTCTTTGCAAATCGTTTGCCGCTCCAGTGGTAATGCTACCAAAGATGATTTCTTCTGCCGATCGCCCGCCTAATAAAGTCGCAATCTGGGCTTGAATTTCTTCTTTACTCAGTAAAAACCTGTCTTCGGTGGGAACTTGCAAGGTATATCCCAAAGCTGCCATCCCACGGGGAATAATTGAGATCTTTTCAACTCTGCCACTGCCCGGAGTTAAAGCCCCAACTAGGGCATGACCGACTTCATGATAGGCTACGATCTTCTTTTCGTTATCGTTAAGAACTCGGCTTTTCTTTTCTAGTCCTGCCACAACTCGCTCTACAGCCTCTGCAAAGTCGGCGGTTTTTACAGCATCACGTCCTTGTCGGGCAGCTAACAACGCGGCTTCGTTCACCAAGTTTGCTAAATCTGCCCCTGCAAATCCAGAGGTTCTAGTGGCAATCACATTTAGATCGACTTCAGGATCGAGAACTACTTTTTTCGAGTGGATTTTGAGAATTGCTTCGCGTCCAATCTTGTCAGGGCGATCGACTAAAACTTGGCGATCGAATCTACCTGGACGTAATAAAGCGGAGTCTAGGGTTTCTGGACGGTTGGTTGCAGCGAGGACAATCACGGTCGTGCCATCATCGGTAAAGCCATCCATTTCGGTCAGCAATTGATTTAGAGTTTGTTCGCGTTCGTCGTTACCACCAAACATGGCGTTGTTAGAGCGCGATTTCCCGATCGCATCTAATTCATCAATAAACACAATACAGGGCGACTGCTTTTTTGCCTGCTCAAATAAATCTCTAACCCGTGACGAACCGACACCCACAAATAACTCGACAAATTCCGAGCCAGCAATACTAAAGAACGGTACGCCTGCTTCACCTGCCACTGCCTTTGCTAATAAAGTTTTACCCGTACCCGGAGGACCCACTAATAAGACACCCTTAGGAATCTTGGCACCAATGCGGGTAAATTTTTCTGGGGTTTTGAGAAACTCGACAACTTCTACAAGCTCGGTTTTAGCTTCGTCCACTCCCGCCACATCGCTAAACAAGACCTTAGAAGAATCTCCAGGTACATATGCTTTAGCTTTACTTTTGCCAATTTGCAATCCACCAGGTCCACCTGCACCGCCACCAAACCGTCCAAATAGTTGGAAGATGCCCACAAAAATTAAAGGCGGAATGACCCAACTGATTAGAGTGCCAAACCAACTGTTGTTATTTTTAATCGGAGCCGCCGCAAATTCTACACTGTTTGCTTGCAGAAGTTTAGGAAGTTCTAAGTCAAAAATCGGGGTAGTGCTCAAGATCGAACTAGCATTTGTAGGCTCGCTATCTTTTAATTGATAGGTAATCTGGTTTTGCCCGATCGATGCCCGCGCCACTTGATGCTCTTGAACTTGATGGATAAATAGACTGTAGGGGACTTGGGGTATTTGCGGCGTAGCAAAGCGGGGAAATATGAAATTTAATAGTAGCAATCCACCACCAACTAGCAATAAAACATTACCGATAATGCGCGATCGCTGGTTTTTAGGTTCTTCATTTTTTATAGCCATAGTTTAGATATTTGTTTAGATGTTTTGAAGTTATTTATTGAGTTTAGAAGCTTGTAAAGTTTTGTGTAGCATTACTATAGTTGCTCTCCCAAGCAAGCGATACCATTGCTCTAGGATACGTTAGTAGTGATACCCGTATAAGCTAATTCCAATTCATCCGATTCATCAAAGAGCCCAGTAGATAAATTAGATAAACTAGATGCACTCCGCGCCCGTCCTTGTTCTGCCCAAGCCTTCATATAATTAATCTGCTCGCGAGCAGTACTAGCTAAGGGAAAAGTATTTTTAATTGCTTCTACTATATCCTCAGTTGCGAGGTCGCGATTTTGATTAAAGGCAGAATACATCCCTTCAATAATTGCCTGTTCGATTTCGGCACCACTAAAGTCTTCGCTAATTTTGGCAATGAGATCGATATCAAAAGCTACGGAATCGGGACGAAACCTATGTAAATGCACCTTTAAAATCTGTTTGCGCTCGGCATAGTTAGGTAAATTGATAAAGAAAATTTCATCAAACCTACCTTTTCGTAACAACTCTGGAGGTAAAGCATCAATATTATTGGCAGTTGCCACAATAAATACCGAACTAGACTTTTCCTGCATCCATGTTAGAAGGGTGCCAAATACCCGTTGGCTGGTACCAGAGTCCATCGACATCCCATTTATGCCCCCAAATGCCTTATCAATTTCATCAATCCACAATATACAGGGAGAGATAGCTTCAGCCTGTTGAATAGTCTGGCGCGTCCGACTTTCCGATTGCCCTAACAAACTCCCAAATAACTTCCCCACATCTAGTCTCAATAGGGGTAAATTCCAAAGATGGGCGATCGCCTTAGCACACAGACTTTTACCCGTACCTTGAATCCCCATCAGCAAAACTCCCTTGGGATTGGGCAAACCAAATTCACGCGCTGCATCCGAAAAAGCCAGTTGTCTTTGCCCTAGCCAGTGCTTGAAATTATCCAAACCGCCGATGTTATCGAGGGTTTCGCTAGGCGTAAAAAATTCTAAAAAATCGGTCTGACGGATGCGTTGTTGCTTTTCAGTTAAAACTAGATCGATATCGGCGGCACTAATATATTGCTTTTGGACGATAGATTTGGCTAGGGTATGCATAATGCGATCGCGCGTCAACCCCAAACAAGCTTTAATTAACTGCTCCATTTCCAGATCGCTCAGTCGGATCTGCACATCGGGAATAGCCTGCTTAATTGCCAATCTGATATCGTTAGTATCGGGCAAAGGAAAATCTAAAACGGTAATTTGTTCTTGTAATTCCGTTGGCAATTCTAAAATCGGACTTAGAAGCACCAGAGTTTTGCAGGTATTCCGTAAGTTCCTGTATAAATTGCGGAGTTGACGGATAATCTGCTCGTCTGTTTTTTGCTCTGTGAGCCGATGGTGAATGTCCCGAATTACATAAATTGCCGTTGCCGACTCCTGCTCCAGTTTTTCCAAAGCATGGAGAAAATTACTTTTGCCCGTGCCACTATGATCGAAGCCTTTAATTAGGTCGTAACAAAATACTTCTCGAATGGGATTGCACTCTTTGGCAACTTGAACAATGACCTTTTCTGCCCGTTCTTCTTCCGCCGTGACCACGTAGATGATGGGATACTTTGCTCGGACTAATAGAATAAATTCTTCAGCAAATTTAAGTTTGAGATTTGCAGAATTATACATACTGATTTTTGAGGTGCCTTTAGATTTGGTTATGGAATCTATTTTAAAGTGCTAGATCGTACTTTTCACCTGATAAGAATATCGATACTGTTAGAGCAAAGCTAAACTAATTTGGCTTCATCAACTATTACCTAATTGACCATGACACATATCAAACATCTATACTAAATTTTATAGAACCTGTAGTCACAGTGTTTAAAGTTTAGCTTGCTGATTTGGCGATCGCCCGGGTCACCTCATTTAATTTCTCTAAACTCTCATTAGCTCCCACTACAGCTTTAGGTGGCATGGTTTGGGCGCGATCTGAAAATGCGTGAAGTGCCTCTACATCATCTCTGTGGGTCAGAAGATATTCTCTTAATTCTTTGAAAGTCATTTCATTAAAGTTCATAGGTATATCACCTGAGTAAGTTCTCAAGCCTGTCCTAACTTTTATAGCAGTCCCCAAAAGGTAGCTCTTTCTTGTAGCCAACCACTTTTTCGCCATCCTTCGACAATTGTAAATGTAGTGTTTGACATTGCTCTTCACTGGGTAGGGCGATCGCTTTTTTGATGAGAAGAAGTTCTGAATTAGGGATGTAAAATATTTAAGTAGCAAATTAATATTACTAGATTTATGATCGAACTTTCTGTAACCTTAGAACAACTCATTACGACCGTAAAACAGTTACAACCTTGCGATCGGGCAAAAGTTGCTAAAGCTTTAATTGATGTAGAGCTAAAATCAGAACTGGCAGATTTAGTTAGAGAACTTTATAATCAAAACCCTGTAGTTGAGGTCACAGACAGCGATATCATGCAAGAAATCAAGGCTATGCGCGATCGAACAAGAAACCAAAGATGAGATTAAAGGTAGTTATTGATACTAATATTTGGATTCGGATCTTACTCAAAGGGAGAGTTACATTACCAATACTAACAATATTTAATGAAGATAAATTTGAGCTTATCATCAGCCAAGAATTATTAAATGAATTTCATGAGGTTTAGAATCGCCCAAGATTACATAAATATATTGACTTGACCCAAGCTTTACGATTAGAGCAACAGCTAATAAATCGCTCAATATGGATTGAGACCAAAACAATTCCGCCTCATTGTCGTGACCCTAAAGATCTACCTGTATTAGCTACTGCTATTGACGGTAAAGCAAATCTTATCGTCTCTGGAGACAATGACTTACGGGCTGATGACGCTTTAAGAATTGCAATGGAGTTCTATTGTATTGAGTTGTTAGGAGTTAATTCTTTCCTAGAAAAATTTAGATGGAAAATTTAGATGAAAAATTTAGATAACTATCTATGGTAACCCCCAAAAGGTAGCTCTTTCTTGCAGCCAGCCAGTTTGTCGCCATCCTTCTACAATTTTAAACACCCTTGAACGTAGGGTCTGATATTGCTCTCCACGGGGCAGGGCGATCGCCAGACTATGAAATGCTAATTTACTCCCAACTTGCTCGAATTCGGGATTTTGTTTTAACCAGTCAAACAGAGCGATCGCATCCCCAGCAAAGCCTTTAATTTTCCCCAGTTTTAATGCTTCTAAGCCCGCTCGGTACGAATCCGCTCCAATTAATGCAGCTTTAGGAAAAGATCCTTGAAGGACAGAAATAGTTTCAGAACCTTTAAGCACGCCGATTAAATCTTCTTGACGGCTAAATTCTCCAACCTTAGAACCTTTACGCGCAATTAGAATCGTCCCATCAACATAATAGGGAAGACTAAATTCCATCAGCCGCGATCTGTTTTTAGTTAGGGTAACTTGTGCCACTAATAAATCTACCCGATCTGACCATAGAGCAGGAAAGCGATCGGAATTCATTACTGGCAAGAGCTCTAACTGGTTGGGACTGCCTAAAAGTTCCCTAGCAAGTTGCTGACTTATATCAACTTCAAAACCCTTAAGATTTCCAGACCGATCCAGAAACCCCAAGGGTGGGAGATTATTTTTTACGCCAATAATTAAGCGACCGCGTTTTTCAATAGTTTCCAGTCCTGATGCTAAAGTCTGAGCGATCGAAAGTTCCCAGATTAATAAAGCTAAGGCTGTAATCGAAACAAGCGATCGCATAACATTATTGATTAGGTTAATTGATTAATTAAGTCATTTAGCTGCTTGAGCTAGTTCAACAATTTGGGTAAATGCCGTTGGATCTAAAATAGCAATCTGAGACAACATCTTACGATTGATTTCAATATTTGCTTTTCTCAGTTGACCTGCTAATTGGCTGTAATTAGTCCCACGCATTCTAGCGGCAGCATTGATCCGAGCAATCCAGAGGCGGCGGAAGTCACGTTTTTTCTTGCGTCTATCTCTATAGGCATTACGTAATGCTTTCATCACCTGCTGATTGGCAGTACGGAATAGCTTGGAGTGCGATCCCCGAAAACCTTTAGCCAACTTTAGAATTTTATTGCGGCGTTTTCTGGCAACGTTACCGCGTTTTACCCTAGTCATACGATTTAATAGTTAGTTATTTTTGAAATTTAGCCTTGAAATTTAGCCTTGAAATTTAGTAAGAGCTTTAAGCGTAGGGTAGCATCCCACGAACTCTGTCCACATCAGTGACATCTACTGTAGCTATTTGCGATAGCTTGTTCTTACGAGCAGTGGATTTATGCTCTAAAAGGTGATTTTTGCTGGCATGACGACGCATGAACTTACCAGTACCTGATACTCGGAAGCGTTTTGCAGCAGCTTTGCGTGTTTTTAGTTTAGGCAAGATTTTGACCTTAAAAAATGAGCTTTACAAAATTAACATGATTTTAAGGTGGATTGCAAATTAAATTTTAAATCTCTTAAATTAAAATCAGTTTAGGGAACTTCTCTCAAAATTATTGTAATTTCAGGATTTGTTCTAAGGATAGTCCCGTGAATTGGGCAATTAAATCTATGGAAATGTCAGAACGCAGCATATTTAGGGCTATTTGGGTTCTCTCTTCAGCTTTACCTTCAGCTTTACCTTCAGCTTTACCTTCAGCTTTACCTTCAGCTTTTCCTTCGGCTATTCCCATAACTTTACCTTCAGCTTTTCCTTCTAACAAAATTTCTTGATAAATAACAGATTCCTTCATAATTTCACTCCTTAATAATCTTTGGATAGTCTCTTTGTCTAATGCTAACCCACAAATAATTGCGGTGGCAGCAGCTACATTACTTTTTACTTTTCTATCCACGATATTATCAATGAGTTTTGAGACTTCGCTTAAGGTTTCAGTCGGATTAACTGTTTTGGTCAAAACTGCGAGAGGTAATAGTCCCACATACTGCTTAAAATCCTCAGTAGGTTGCTCCCACAATCTAATCGCATCAAACTCGTGGATTAATCTACCTATTTGAAATCTGGTTTGGAACACCAAAGGTGAAGTTTCTGGCTTTAGATAAATTACAACTTGTTGTACTTCTTTACAAGGAAATTTACGATGTATGCGTAGTCGGTAATCAGCCATCCGAAAGGGAATATTTCGATCTGAGCATGTCTGAAACTCTATGTGTAAAATTGTATCTTTGGATTCCAAGAAAATAATCGAGTCGGCACGAATAGGCTCTACTGAAAGTTCGGATGGTTCAAGTTTGGTTAGGACGATCGCTTCACCTAATAACCAACTAGCAAAGTCTGCTGGAAAGGTCTCGGCTAAAAACTTACAGGTATTGTCAAACATTTCAGAATTTTATCATTTAGGCGATCGCCGCCAAAAAATTACTGCGCTGACAGTTCCGCTGCCGACCACAAAAACTCTGGCTTTAGGGCTTGAAGTTTGGTCCCCGTATAGTAAAAGTTTAAAATTTTATCGTACGACCAACCCAATTTGCCCAATTTATAGGAGCCAGTTTGACTCATGCCCACACCATGCCCCAAGCCACCACCAATGAAGGTATAGCCCTTGATCGGGTTGTTAATTGGCATATTCACCCCTACCTCTGGAGTTTTTGGCTCTGAGCTTTTAGAGCTTTTAGAAACATCAACTTTACGCCGTCTGGAAGTAGTGGATTTGGGTTCTTCGTACAGGGGTTGAATGTAAAAGAAGGTGCTATTAGGCGCATACAAGGCATCGATAATTTCGTCTTTTTCGAGCAGGATAGTTTTGGTGTCAGTTTTAACCTCGATTTTTAAGACTCGACCTGAAGGCGATCGCTGGGCAATTCGCAGGGATTTGACCTCATTAAACTTGGTTTCGGTATCCCCTGACAGGCGTAAAAACTCTCTGACTGTAGTTTTAATTTCTTCTAGATTACTGTCAGATTTCCATCTAAACATATCCCAAGTCTCTTCATTAAAACCAGATTTTTGCTCGATAAAAGCTTTGAAATTCTCTTCGTTAGATAAATTCAACTTTTGAGGATCGAATTTTTGGATCGCTAACTTTTTAAACTCAATAGTCTGGACCGAGTCTAAAACTGGTTTGAGGTATGGGCGGTTTTTGCCATCCCATAAATCGTTATAGTCGGCGGTTATGCCTCCAGTTGTTGAAGAGTAAAGGGCATCAATTACTTTATTATTAAAAGTTAAAACCTGTCCTTTGGTTTCAGCGATCGCCCGATCTGCCAACTCACCCGTTCCTTCTAAGCCCCGATAAACTTGACATTGAGTTGTAGAGCATAATTGATAATCATCTACAGTAAAACGGTGACGACTGGCAAGGGCATAGGTACGCGCTAAAATTGCCTGTGCTTGAACCGAGGCATAGGGAGCCTTATAGCCGATCTCATGGGGGACAACGCCGCGTAAATAGGTTTCTAGCGGAACTTGATTGACGAGCGTAAAACTTTGGTGGGCATTTTTTTGCAAGCGTAACGTACCTGCATATCGTCTTTGATTGACCGTAATTATGCCCTGATTACTAGAAATATCCAGCGCATCTCGGTTATAACGATACCCACCTACCATCCAAGATACTAACGGCTGCTGGGAGATCGCTTTGCGTTCCACTTGAACGAGATTATATCCTTGGAGCTTTAAGTAATAAGTTAAAAGACTGCTTAAAGGATAAGCCTCGTAAATACTCCGTTTTGCCCATACCTGCCACCTCCGTGGTTGAGCGATCTCAGTTTGAATTCCCCTAGCCCGCCACCGATAAGCACTAGCCGCAGCATTCTCAAAACTGCGATGATTACTTAAAACTACTTTTTCTTCTAGTCGAGGTTGACTTAAAGGTTGCTGAAGTATTTCAATCGTCAGCTCATCGGCTTTCACCGTTTGCAGTTTGCCATCCCCAGCTTTAAAAGTAAGATTGAGCTTATCGCCCTTAGCAGCTTTGAGGACGAGTTTATCTTGAGGATTTTCACCAAACCTCTGGATGATCCCCATCTGCATAATAGGATTACTATCTTGAGCCGCATTCAAATTTTCACCAGCAAGAGCAGTCAAACAAAAGCAACTAATCAATAATTGCCCAGCAAATCTGCCACCTATTTTCCAGCTTAAGAAAGTTTGCACGTCACTCATGATTATTAGTAATATGGTCAGCAGGGTAAATTAGCGTTAATCTTTATTCATCCTCGCTTGGAGAATCAAGTTCGGGATCGATTTTTTGAGCTTTAGGTTTCAAGATTGGTTTTTCGGTTTTTATTAAGTTAGAAGTAGTAAGTGAAGTAGCAAGTGAATTAGAAAGTGGAGTATAAGGGCAGGCTAAATGCTCGTAACTAACTAGACTCAAATAATTTTCAATCAGTTCGCATCTTATATAAACAAGTTGTTGGATTAATTCTATGGGAAGAGTTCCTCGAACTTCTAGGCTAAAGCGATCGTACTGAGCGGGATGTAAATATTCTGGTCTGCGTTGAATTTCAATTAAAACCGAATTATCCAATTGCTTAGTCACAAGCCCACGGATATTAAATTGCCCATTCTCAAATTCTTCGATCTTACTAGCAATATCTGTTGCCAAAATTTCAAAGCGGACACCGTGCAACTTACTGGTTTTAGGATAGACAATAAATTGATGGGGTACTGACAAATCCGTCTTTTTTTCTAAAGATTTAACCGCTTTACTTAGCACATAAGCCTTGTAGGTGAGATTATTCTTTGTTGATAGCAATTCGCCTTTATGAAAAGCTTCAGGACTAGGTAAATATTTACCCGCAACTAAACCTACGGCTTGGCACCAAAATATTGGCTGGGCAATTTCAGGCGATCGACCTTGCTCTGAGTCTTGTAATTCCTCATGAGATGGATCGCTTTCTAAAACTTCAGCAAAAGCCTCATTCTCAAGAACACTTTCTTGGCTAGAACCCTCTTGGTTAGAGACATTTTCGACTTCGCTAATTAATTCAACCGCTTTAAGGGGCTCTGCTTGGGGATCGACTTGTAAATCAATTAATTCTGATGATTCTAAGATTAGATTAGCACTACTTTCTAATGGAATATCATGCTGTAAGTCATTTTGATTAGAAGTTCGATCTTCAGTCACTTCTAGGGTTTCGGGTTGAGCTAGAGGCTTAAGTTTGGGCTTAAGTATGGGTTTGCTTTTGTCAGGGACTGTTTCTGATTTTACTTTCTCTATTTCTAAAGCTTGAGTATCATTTGTCTCAACCTTAACTTTTTGCTGAATTTTAATTAAAGGCTTGGATTTAGGAATTTCCGATTGCGTTATAGTTTCTTCTTTAGATTCAAGCAAATCTATTTTAGGTAACTCCGATAACTCCGATGAAACTTCCAATTTTTCTATAACTTCTGGAACTTCTTGGGCAATTGGCTGAAGGTCAGTCTCAATATTTTCGGCTAGATCTTTAGCCTCATCTTTTGGTAGAGGCTTGGGTAACGCTTTTTGACGTTGCGGACGCTGAAGAGCAGCACTAATACTAACTTTTTGATCGGGCTTAGGCATAGATAAATATATAGGAGTCAATCACTCGCATCTATTCTAGTTGATCTTAGAAGAGGGTTCAATAATTAGATTTTATGACCTATTTATTCTTAGATTAGTTTTAGGGAATTTTTGGCAACTTTCTGAGTTTGGTCTAAGTCTGAGGTGTTTGAGATACCTATGGTAATTAATACTTGAGCGTGAATTTATAGAGCGATCTTCAAAATAGATCCTTTAGAACATCTTAACTTTACGGGCATAATCGTAAGCTCCATGTAACCTATGCTCAGGTCTAAGTACAAATAACTATGTCAAATCTCAACAATAGTTTGTCTTCTCAATTGTCTGAAGCTCAAGTATCAGTTTGGCTAAGAGGCTTGCTGAGTGTAGCTTTGGCTGATAACGATTACAGTATAAAAGAACAAAACCTCATTCAAGAATTATTTAATAGCAATCAAATTTCTACTCTAGAACCTCTTAAATCCAGCGAAATTACATCTATTTTTGGAAACGATCCCACATTGGCACACAACTTTCTGCGAACTGCAGTCATGGTAGCCCTAGTCGATGGTGATTATTCTGAAGCAGAACATAAATTAATTCAAGAATTTTGTACCGTCCTCAATCAAGACCTCAATCAAGACCTCAATCAAGAGTTAAATATTATGTCAAATCTGCGATCGCAACTCGAAAATCCATACGAACACCGTTCTAATTTGCTCGATCCGATGAAAGAGTGGTTAGACGGTTTAAATGTCAAAGAATCTAAAATTGCCCGATTTCTATGTAAAGTCATACCTGCCCAGTGCCCCTTTGAACGAGATGTGTTTATGTTTGGGCATAAAATCGTCCATATTCCTGCGATGTGTCAGATCAATCCGTTGTACGATCAGTTAGTTGGATTGCGTTTTCGATCGCTGACGTTTTTGGCAGATGAATGCGGTGAAGACATATCAGAATTTTGTTAATGACTTCTTGTGAATGGCTAAGGTTACAACATGGCAAATGAACCAGATAATACGTCTCTTTCTACTAACGTTTTAAAAATAGTTTGGGCGTTAAATATTGCTGGTTGGGTGGGATTTTGGTCGCAATTAGTCCTAGCTATAATTTCAACCTTAATTTTACTATTTGCGATCGTCAGTCGTAACGCTGGGAATACAGGTGCGAATAATCCGGGGACTGGCGCGGGTTTATTTTTAGCATTTTTAGGACTGGTAGCTGTCTATTTGAGTATATTTTGGAGCTATCGCTATACCCTGATGGCGAAGAAACTACGCGGGGAAAGCCGTCCCTCTAGGGCTGACACCGTTAAACAACTAAAAATTGGTTTGATTATTAGTTTTGTCGGGATGTTTATCACTATACTTGGCGCAGGAGCGATCGTGGGTGTATTAGTTGCTAAATCTTTATCGCAGCCGCAAAATGCTTTGATCAACACTGACTTTAGCCGTTTGGTGCAACCCATAGATATTTTTATCGTGCAGGCAAATACTAATACTATTCTGGCTCACTTTTTGGGTTTGATAACTTCGGTATGGCTGCTCGATCGCATTAGTAAGTAGTTTTGCCCAACTCAGGTTAGCAAGAAAAGTATAATTTTTTTAAGATTTACGTGGTTTGCGTGACTTAACGCTATAAAGTGGTATTAAATACACAAAGTCTAAAGGATCAATTAAGTTTTATGAGCAATAAGCCCGAGCGCGTTGTCTTGATTGGCGTGGCAGGAGATTCTGGCTGTGGAAAATCCACCTTCTTGGGTCGTCTAATAGACCTGTTTGGCGAAGAATTTATGACGGTTATTTGTTTGGATGACTACCACAGTCTAGATCGCAAGCAACGTAAGCAGACAGGTATTACTGCTCTCGATCCCCGTGCTAATAATTTCGATCTGATGTACGAGCAAGTCAAAGCATTGAAAAATGGCGAATCGATTATGAAGCCTATCTATAACCACGAGACAGGTTTACTCGATCCCCCCGAAAAAATCGACCCCAATCACATCATTGTGATCGAAGGTTTGCACCCGCTCTATGATGAAAGAGTGCGATCGCTTCTAGATTTTAGTGTTTATCTCGATCTTAGCGATGAAGTTAAAATTGCTTGGAAAATCCAACGGGATATGGCAGAACGTGGGCATACTCTAGCTGATGTGATGCTAGCGATCGAAGCCCGTCGCCCAGATTTCTCGGCATTTATCGATCCCCAAAAAGCCCATGCTGATGTCGTAATCCAAATTCTGCCTACAAACTTGATCAAGGACGACAAAGATCGTAAAGTTCTGCGCGTTAGACTTGTGCAAAAAGATAATGTAGAAAATTTCCAGCCCGTTTATCTATTTGATGAAGGATCTGACATTACTTGGACACCCTGTGGTAAAAAGTTGACTTGCTCATACCCCGGAATGCGCTTCTACTATGGTTCAGATGCTTACTTTGGTAATCCCGTAACTGTTTTAGAAGTAGATGGACAATTCGATCGCCTCGATGAAGTAGTTTATATTGAAAATCATTTAAGTAATCTCGATACTAAGACCTACGGAGAAATGACCCAACTATTACTTAAGCATCCAGACTATCCCGGCTCTAATAACGGTACGGGATTGTTACAGGTAATCGTCGGCTTAAAAATGCGGGCTACCTACGAACAACTAACCCAAGCGGCTGTTCAAACAAGAGTTCCAGCTTTAGTTTAATAATTAGATTAGAGAAATTATTTTTGTTTAATTGTTTTAGCTCCAATCTTGGGGCTTTTTTTTTACCTAATTTTTTCAACTTGGACTTACTGCAAAAATCTACTAATGGCAAGAAGTAGGAAGAACGTATCTCCAAAGTCAAAATAACAACGGAATAGATGCTCTAAGTTGGTTAAATGCTTGAGTTAAGAGATGTAGAATCTTGGTTAATAATGGTTAATAAATTCGAGAGCACATTTTTTAAGGCTACAACGAAGTTGAATTTCTAATTCTTAAAGTTAATGCTAGAAAATTACAATTTAGAAGGTAAGTTTCCACTATCTATAAAAACTAGCAGACCTTTACAAGCATCAATCAGTAAATCAATTACATAATCAAAGCCATCTACTCCACCATAATAAGGATCGGGAACTTCGCGATCGCTATGAGAGGTGCAAAAATCGCACATCATTTTGACTTTATCGAGGTATTTCTGTTCGGAATCAAGTGCCAGAATATCTTGGTAGTTAGAGCGATCCATTGCCAAAATCAGATCGAATTCTTGAAAATCCTTTTTTGCCAACTGTCGAGCAATGCCTGTTAGGTTTATACCTTGCTTTTGAGCTGCTGCTGCCATCCGCCGATCTGGCGACGCTCCTGCATGATAGTTAGCAGTACCTGCCGAGTCACAGATAATACGATCGCTTTTGCCTTGCTCTTTAATTAGATGATTCATAATATTTTCGGCAGATGGCGATCGGCAGATATTACCCAAGCAGACGAATAGGATTTTTGTAGGCATATTACTAATTAGGTTAGTTAAACATTAATTATTGCGACTTTGGCGTAGTTCTTGCAATAAGTCTCGGATTGCTTCTTGATGAGATTTGGCGATCGCTTGAGAAGATTCACCAGCTTTTGCTAATTGTCGAGCGGCTTCAGTTGATTCTTTGAGCGATAGTAATAACTCGGTCACAGATTTAGCTTGCTCGTAAAAAGCATCGACAAATTTATCCATGCCAGTCTGTTGGTTGGCTGCCAGTTGTAGAGCCTTTTCCACGATTTTACCTTGTTCGAGGGTGACATTCTTTAACTCGCGCACACTTTCGGCAATCAAGGCGATCGCTTCACAGAGCTTGTCTAGTTTTTGCTCAAACCCTTCCTTAAAATCTGGCGATGTAGTCATGCTAATTACTGATTTCTATATTTATATTTTTGATTTTAAGTCATACCAAGCAGATCGACCTCAGTATTTAGTCCAAATCAATTTACATTGCAAAGTTTATTTCTATCAAATTATTTAATCTAAAGATTTTGTTTCTAGTTTTAAATTGCCGAATCTTGGGAAGGAGATAATCTGGTGCAGTCACAACATCTTCATCGACTTTAACTTTGTTGGTTCAACTTCTCTATACTATAAATAGCTTTTTTAAGAGCAAACCCATTGATTATCTTAATTTTGCCGAAATTGCTCAGAAATTAAGTTTAGATTCGCAAGCGATCGCTTCTAGTTCTCTCTCAAATTCTTTTTTAGTAACTTCCACAAACATAGATTTAATGAATGAAAATTCCCATTCAAAGCCCAATCTTTCAGATAATATTCCAGATATTTTAATAATTGATGATTGCGGCGATCGCATTGAGTCTTTATCGCATATCCTCTCTAATTTTGGCTATAAAGCTAGAACATCTTTAAATCTAACGGTGGCATTAGCGACAGTAGAAGCATTCCCTCCCGACTTGATTTTGCTTAATATTTTTATGTCTCAAGTAGATGGTTATGATGTCTGTCAGATATTAAAATCTTGCGATCGTGATATTTCAGTTATCTTTATTGGTATTAGTAACGAGGTTTTAGACCAAATTAAAGACATTAATTTAGTTAACGTAGATTTTATTACCCTTCCCTTGCAAGCAGTAGAAGTAATGGCACGGGTAAATAATCAATTAACTATTCGCTACCTGAGAAATCAATTAAAACAGCAAAATTACCAACTCCAGCAAGAAATTGAGAGTCGCTTAGAGATTACGCGCGTAATTAAAAGCCAGAATTCGCTTCCACAAAAAGCTACATCAAATCAGATGAGGGTAAAAAGACGAATTAAATCCTCAAACCAGACCCGACAAACGACAGAAACAAGTCTTCAAGCGCAAAATATTGATTTAATATACGAAGCAAGCGATCGCCTTACTCTTACCAATCACCTTAAAGATAAAGAACAACAACTTTCCGCCCTAATTGCTAATATTCCCGGCGTAGTCTATCGCACCATATTTCACCCAGATGGTCGGGTATCCATGCCCTATATCAGTCCCAGAATTGAAGAACTTTTGGGAATTACTACTAAAGAATTTACGGAAAATTTTGAGTGGATATTTGATGTCGTGCATCCCGAAGATCGGATGGAACTTTACCGAGTTTTGGATGAATCTAAACGTCAAAATACTGCCCTCGATCATGAATATCGTTTACCACAGGAGCACAACCACACTAAATGGGTACGAATTTTAGCGCAACCGCATCAATTAGAAAATAAAGACATTATTTGGGACGGAGTAATTATTGATATTTCTCAACAAAAGAATATGGAAATTGCCTACGAACTCCTTTTAGAATCTATGGAAATCGACTACAAACAATCAGAAGAGTTATTGCAAAATTTATTTCCTCACGAAATTTCCCAGCATCTCAAACAAAGTAATAATCCCATTGCCTCTAACTATGAATCTGTTTCAGTCTTGTTTGCAGATATTGTCGGATTTACGCAAATTAGTTCGGTATTTTCTCCTACCCAAACTGTAGAACTACTCAATCGGATTTTTTCCAGCTTTGATTACCTTACTAAGGAGTATGGCTTAGAAAAAATTAAAACTATCGGAGATCAATATATGGTGGTAGGCGGCATCCCCAATCAAACTCAAGACCATGCCGAGGCGATCGCCGATCTAGCTTTAAGAATGCAAGCTGAAATTGCCAAATTTTACAATCACCTCAATCAGCCTATGAGTTTACGGGTTGGCATTAGCACTGGGGCAGTGGTGGCAGGCGTAATTGGCACTAATAAATTTGTTTATGATATTTGGGGAGATACCGTTAATATTGCCAGTCGCATGGAATCTCATGGAGAAGCTGACAAAATTCAAGTATCGGAGTCAACCTATCTTGAGCTTAAAGATCGATATATTTTTGAAAAAAGAGGTAAGATTTCGATCAAAGGTAAAGGTGTAATGAATACCTACTGGTTAACCGATAAAAATATTCCTCAAACTTAGAATAAACTTTATCAATTTAATTACGAATAGATTGCGTTTAGCTATGATTTGTGACTATCCCGAAGAAACCTGGCATAGCACGGATCTGTACGCGGATATGTTGATTGAGTATTTGCAATTGGAACACAGTTATAGTTTTGATTTAGTAAAAGTTTATCCAAAATTTCAACCTAGATTGCAACTGTTACCGTGGTTGGAGAAAAAGAAAGCCGCATATACAGCAAATTATTTTCAAACCCGCCACAAAAGCATTAAGCTAAATAGGGTAGGTAAAAATAAAGTTAGGTTATTTTAAATGGCAAGTTACTCAATTGACTTACGCAAGAAAATACTAAGTGCTTGGCAAAATAAAGAAGATACTCAAGGAGGGCTAGCAAAGTGATTCAAGGTAAGTTTGTCATTTATCCGTGACTTTTTACGTCGATATCGAGAGACTAATGAGATTGGAGCTAAACCCCAAGGTGGAGATCGTCGGTCAAAGGTTACAGGCAAAGATCGGGAATTCTTAAAAACATTAGTTAAAGAACAGGGTGATATTTATCTGCGAGAAATTTAAGAAGCTTTAGAACAAAGAGGAGTAAAAGTCTTATCTAGACATATTAAAGTACCCATTAGCTTGAGCAACGTTAAACAGTTTCTTAGTCCTGAACTTTGTAATTGCCCCAATGAAAATTCCTCTACTAAAAAATAATGTTGATAGCCTCTTTCTGACTCTACTAGTTTCAAGTTCGATTTTGATCTGTGATTTGCTGGCGGCAAGAAATGAAGATTCTAGACAAATATTTTTCCAAGGTTTAAATCGTAGTTATCTCCTATACACTCCTCCTTCATACAATACTGAAAAACCAATTCCTGTAGTGCTAGGTTTTCACGGTGGAACTACTACTGCCCAAAAATTTTCAGAAACTACTAAATTTAATCAACTCGCCGCGCAAGAAGGCTTTATTGTTGTTTACCCTCAAGGTATAGTTGACATCCTCCCACGGCTAAAGCACGTGGGATTCCTAAGACTCACGACTTAGGTTTCTGTTTCTTCCTATCACTAGGATTTCGCAACTGCCCTTTAGAGGTATCTCTATCAGGTCTTACGTTCGCTCCACAGACTGACACTGCGAGTCCCGCAGCCAGAATATTCTTAGCAGCATTGATATCTCGATCATGGTGACTTCCACATTTAGGGCAATCCCACTCTCTAATATTCAAAGGCAACTTATCA
>Ga0163154_10002785_pt1 | contig 25064 bp, 14 predicted proteins | sample OliLakLV19MP9P1_FD_148649 | JGI IMG/M metagenome (GOLD analysis project Ga0163154, IMG submission 148649) | Freshwater microbial mat bacterial communities from Lake Vanda, McMurdo Dry Valleys, Antarctica - Oligotrophic Lake LV.19.MP9.P1 | ecosystem: Environmental > Aquatic > Freshwater > Lake >... | reverse complement strand
CCCCGCATCGAAGCCGCCCTCGGCACCGTCGGCGCCCTCGCATGCAAAGCCGTCGGCAACTGCAGCGCGCTGCTAAATGAGCGAGCATGATCTAGACGGGGCTCTCAGCAGCTGCAGCGCGAAAGGGCCGAGATCACGCTCCCTGATTTAGGTTCGTGATCGATCGCGGTAGTCGCTCGGTGTGATGCGAGCCTTCTCCTTGAACAGCTGGTTCAGCGTGCTTTCGCTGAGCCCAACGGCGTTCGCGATGTCGCGCGGGTCGTCGTCGGTGGACTCGAGCAGGTGGCATGCCTTGGTGTACCGCGCCGCCTTGACCTCGTCGTTGAAGGCCGAACCGTAATCGGTGAGTGAGCGCGAGAGAGTGCGCGGCGAAATGCCGAGCGTGCGCGACGCGTGGTCGACCGAAGCAGAGGGATCGTGCGCCAGCAGCTGACGCAGCCGGCGGATCTCGGTGGGAATCGAGAGCACGTGCTCGGCGATCGCGTTCACTTCCTCGAGCAACGCATCGCCATCGGGCTGGACCAGGCGGAACGCCTCGGCAGTGCTGGCCACCACACGGTAGAGATGCAGCTCGCCCAAGAGCGGCACGATCTCCGCGATGGCCTTGCCTGCTGCACCTCCAGGTGAAACACCCACTTGCAAGCGGACCCGTTTGAGCAGCTCCGCTCGCTCGCGCGCGAGCCACTGAACGAGCACGGGCAACGCAGCCGGGTCGACCTTCTCGACGCGGCTGGCGTCGAGCACCACGCTGAAACGCGGCCCCATCTCCGCGTCATGGAATGCGTCGAACGCACGCACGATCTCGCTGGTGGCCTCGGCATCGGGCGCGCCGAACAAGCTGCACCCGCACAGATCTTCGCTGGCGCACCACACCACGGCCGTTCCCGCTGCTACCCAATGATTGACGGGGCGAGCACAAAACACGTCGATCGAGACGGCGGCTTCCATGTGTTACTCCCAGGGTTGTGGGCCCGGCAGGCCTTCACGCTGTCGAAACGCGGAATGAATCGTGCGCGTCAGAGGGCCCGGCTTGCCCGCTCCGATCGCGACACCGTCGCTGGTCACGACTGGCACCACCTCGCGAATCGTCGAAGTGAGAAACGCTTCGTCGGCCGAAGCCAAGTCTCGTGGATCCATGCGACGCTCGATCACTTCGAGCGACAGGCTCTTGGCCGCGGCGATCACCAGCGCCCGCGTGATGCCCGGCAACAGCGTTTCGGTCACCGGCGGCGTGAGGAGCTGCCTCCCCGAGAGCGCGAACACGTTGGAGGTGGTGCCTTCGACGAGGCAGCCATCGTGGGAGAGGATCAGCGCCTCGTGCGCGCCGCTCGCGCGAGCCTCTTTCAGTGCGAGGATGCTCTCCAAGTAGTTCCCCACCTTGGCGCCGCGCGCAGCGTCACTCGGCCGAAAGGTCGACACGCAGACGACAGCGACCCCCTCGGTGTAGATCGATTTCGGGAGCCCGCGCAGCGGATGGATGAACACCACGCGACGGGGGTCTCGAGAGCCGGCCGGGTCGAGACCGAGCGGCCCCTCTCCTCGCGTCACCATCTGGCGCACCACCAGATCGACGCCTGGGTCGCGCTCTCGCGCGACAGCAATGAGCCCCTCGATTTCGCCGGCAAAATCAGAGACCGTCAGGGGCAAATCGAAGCCGAGCTTGGCTGCAGACCAAGCCAGCCGCTCGATGTGCTCGACCAACCGAAACGGCAGCCCGTCATAGGTCCGCGTCGTCTCGAAGACGCTGTCTCCGTACAGAAAGCCGCGATCGAACACCGAAATCGAGGGGCTAGCGACGAGCTTGCCGTCGATAGCGACCCGGACGTCGGTGTTCGCCTTCACTTCCTCAACTTGGCGAGAAGCTCTTTGGCCTTCTCCAGATTTTTGTCGTTGTCGAGTGCGCGCTCGAGCATCTGAATGCCCTTCTTGTCGTCGCCCTGGCGGTGACTGACCTCACCAAGATAGTAGAAAACCTCGGCCTTGGTGATGGGCGCGCCGTCATCGAGACGCTGAAGCAAAAGCGCTTTGAACGTCTTGCCAGCGCGATCGACGTAGGCGTCTTTCTGGTCGGGGTCGGCGTCGGCAAGCTCGAGCGAGAGCACACCCAGATCGCGCAGGACTGCGATCGCTCCTGGGTCGATCTTGAACGCGGTGTCGAGCTCGGCGAGCGCCTTGTGTCGCTCGCCGTCGGCCAAGTACGCACGCGCGAGGCGGTGATGAATACCGGCGACCTCTTTGGAGCGACGACCGCCGTACGACTCGACGATCTTTTGCAAGGCCTCGACCGCTTGTTTGCCTCGACCCGACTCGCTGTACGCGTCGCACAGAGCCAAGAGCAGCTCGCGATCTTGAGGGACCAGCTCGGACGCTTCGCGCAAGAGGTCGGCTGCCTGCTGGGCGTCGCCGAGCTTGGATTTGTTGATCTCGGCCACCACACGCAGAATGCGCACCTTGTCGGGCACGTCTTCGGAAGCGCGGGCGTCGCCCAACAACAGCGCCGAGAGCGCCGCCCAATTTTGCTTCTTTTCGTAGAGCTGGCGCAGCTTGGTGCGGATCTCGTCTTCCCGTTCACGGAGCGCGAGCCCTCGCTCGAGCGCGCGCTGGACACCGTCGTCGTCGCTCAGCGACTCGAACAGCTGAGCCAAGTGTTTAGCCGTCGCGATGGCTTCGTCGTCTGCTTGTAGATCGAGCAGGCGCTCGAGGTACTTGGCGGCCTCCGCCTTTTCTCCGCGCTTTTCTTGAATGCGCGCGAGCGCAGTGAGGGCGTCTTTGTGCTTCGCATCGCGCTCGAGAATCGCCGAGAACGAAGCTGCCGCTTTCTCGAGATCGCCGATGCGGCTCTCTTGAACTTCGCCAAGGCGAACGCGATAAGAGAGCTCGTCGTCGATGTCGCTGCGGCCTTGCGCGAGCTCGATCTGCTTGTTCAGAAGGTCGGCGAGGTCGTCGTCGCGGCCTGTTTTCTCGAGCAGACGCGAGAGCATCAGCGCTGCGTCCTTGTGGGCCGGGTCGTCTTCCAAGATGGCGTTGAGCTGGTCGATGGCATCGCTCGTCGCCTCCAGCTCGTCGGATACCTTCGCGGCCTCGAGCCGTAGCTCGGCCCGGCGATCTTTCGCGTCGGCCACGCCGACCAAGCGACCGAGCAGCTTGAGCAGCTCCTTCTTCTTGCCGCTCTCGGCGTAGAGATCTCTGAGGGCGCGGCTGGCGCGCTCATCGGTCGGCTCTTCTTCGAAGATCTGCTCGTACAGATCGATCGCCGCGACTTGGTCTTTCAGGTCGTCACGCGCGGCTTGCGCCGCCTCGTGCCGCAGCGCCGAGATCGAGCTCGCGTCTTGGGCGAGCTCTGTGCGACGAACGAGCAGCTGGAAGGTCTCTTTGCCGTCGCCAGCCTTGCGGCGCAGCGTCGTCAGCTCCGACAGCGCCCAAGCGTCGGCTTCGTCGGCTTTGATCATGTCTCGCAGGATGGCCTCGGCCAACACGAGGTCGGACAGCTGATCTTGCGCGATCGACTTCGCTTCTTTGCGAAGCTCCGCCGGTGCGGGAGCACCGTCGAGCGCAGCGAGACGCCGCAAGGTCGCGACGAGGTCGAGCTCACGGCCCGAGGTTCGTTGAATTTGCTCGATGGCGCGGAGAATGACCTCGTTCTGCGCGTCGTGCTTGAGTGCCTCTTCGTAGTCGCGCTCCGCAGCGCGAGCGTCAGCGAGCTTGTCTTTGCGCCAACCGGCTGCGCGGATCCACAGGTCGCTCGCTGTTTCGGCGGGCAAGTCGCTGCGCGCGGCGGTGGCTTTCTCGAGCGCGACTGCAGCGCTCTCCCAGCCGTCGACCACCGCCGCGACACGCTCGATCTCCGCGAGCACATCGCTGTCTGCCGGATCGTCATCGAGCGCTACCAGGAGTGAGCCGAGCGCCGCTTTCGGGTCGCTGGCACGGTCTTCGAGCACGCGTGCCAGATCGAGGCGCAGCCGCAGACGATCCGACGGGCTCTCTGCGAAGCCGATCCGCTTCTCGAACAGGCCTGCCAGCGCCCGGTTGTCGCCGGCCGCGCGATAGACGGACTCGAGGGTTTCGGCGACCTCTTCGAACAGCGAGGCCTTGGCCGTCAGCTTCTCGAGCTCTTCGCGAGCGCCTGGGTGCGACGGGTTCTGCGCGATCGCTGCCCGCATCGAGCCGTGGCCTGCCTGCGGCTCGTCGAACACGTGGATGTGGAGCTTGCCCAGGCGGTAGTGGAGATCAGCCTGCTCCGACTCGTTGCCGAAGGGCACACGCCGCTCGATCACTTCGGCGAGCGCCTTGTGATTGCCGGTTCGCTCGTGCAGGCGATCGAGCGCCTCCAGGATCGACTTCTCGCTGTCTTCGCCGGCTGCGTGTTCGAGGGCCTTGCCGTAGGCCTCGGCGGCGCGCGGATCTTGCTTCAGACGCTCTTCGGCGATCTCGCCCAGGCGGGTCCAGAGACCGCGAGACACCCCGGCATCCAGCGCTTTGCTCGCCAAGTCTGCCAGCACGACGGCGTACCGGCTGAAGCCCTCGCTAGCGCCATCGCCCTCACGGCTGAGCTGAGCGGTCGCGAGACGAACGACTTCGGTGTGCAACGTGGCGTCATCCGGGGCCTCGTCGAGGGCACGCAAGAGAGCCGCCTCGGCATCGGCCGGTCGAGCCAGGTCGGCATCGAGCACTCCGGCAATTTCGCGCAGTGTGCTGGCGCGCTGTTCGGAGTCGGAGAGCGAAAGCAGCCGCAGCTCGAGCACCGCCACCAGGTCTTCATGCCGCTTGGCCTGTCGCAAGACGGGCAACAGCGCGTCGGTCGCGTCGAGGCGCAGGTCTTCGTTGGTCTCTGCGATCGACCGCAGCGCGACGATCGCGCCGCTGTTGCCTGCGTCCTCGTCGAGCACCAAGCGGTACTGCTCGAGCGCGTCGACGGCGTTGTCGAGCTTGTCTTTGTAAAGGTCACCAATCGCGACGCGTAGCGCTGCCCGCGCGGAAACGTCGGCGGCTTGCCCGGCTTGATCGCGGAGGTTGTCGAGCAGCTCAGAGAACATCTCTTCACTGCGGTAGAGCCGCTCGAGCGACTTCAGCGCAGTCTGGTCGCCTGGCCGTGACTCGAGCCCCGCGGCGTACGCCACGATCGCCTCGCGCGGCGCTTTCAGTGCGCCTTCTTGGCGATGCGCGGCCTTCATGTTGAGTGTGTAGCGCAGGTCGCCGTCGGCCTCGCCGCTGAGCTCGACGCGCCGCGTGTACAGCTCGACCAGCCGAGCCGAGCTGTCTGCCGCCTCGTGGAGCTCGATCAGACGATCAATGGTCTCCGAGGAATCAGGCTCGAGCTCGAGCGCGCGCTCGTAGGCCTTGGTCGCCGCGGCCGAGTCGTCGAGCATGTCGGCCTGAATCAAGCCGAGGCGGCGCAAATGCGCTGACGCTTCAGCGTCCGGCGCGCCTTCGACCTTCTTCTCCAAGACGTCGACGACACGCTTCCAATCACCGAGCAACACAGACAGCTCGTCCACCGACTCGAGCGGCTCGGTATCGCCGGGAGAGACCAGCACGAGACGCTCGTAGGTCGCCAGCGCGCGACGCGGGTCATCTAGATCTTTGTCGTAGACCCGCGCGAGAGCGGAGAGCAGCTCGCGCTTGGAGACATCGTCGTCGAGGTGGCCGAGCGCCAGCTCGAGGCTCTGGGCAAAAGGCTCGAAAGCCTTCAGATCGCGAGCCAACCGCTCGAGCTCGGCGAGCGTTTGCGAGTCTTCCGGGTCGAAGTCGAACGCGCGGCGCAGCGATTCGAGCGCAGACTTCTTGTCGTTGCCGCGGGACTCGTAGAGCCCTGCGTTCTCTCGCAAGATCGCTGCCTTGGCGGACGCATCGTCGGTGAGCGGCAAGCGCCGCTCGTTGTTGGCGATCGTTCGTGGCCAATTGTTCTCGTCCCGCTCATAGAGGGGCCCGAGGATCTCGATCACGCGGGCGTTGTGAGCGTCGTTCTTGGTGAACGCTTCCAAGTCGGCGATCGCCTCGGCGTGCCAAGGCAGCTCGCTGGTGATCGCCTCCAGCTGGTCGATCGCCGCCGACTGGTCGTTCAGCTTGGTTTGCAGCAACCTGGAGAGCGCGAGCCGATAGGGAGCGCCCTTCTCCGGTGACTCTGCGGCGTCGATCCGTCGCTCGTACAGGTCTGCCAGATCTTTGCTGCGGTCGAGCTCGGTGTAGAGAACAGTGAGCCGGTCCAGCGACCGCTCGTCCGTCGTGTCGGTGTCGAGGGCTGCGCGATACGTCTCGATGGCAGCGTCTTTGCGGACCAGCTTGTGCTCTTCGAGGTCGCCGATCGTGTGGTAGAGCTCGAGCTTTCGCGAGCCTTCGCGGTAGTCGAGTGCGGCACGCATCAGCTCGACGCGCTCGTCGTAGCGGCTTTCTTTGATCAGGAGCTTCTCGATGGCCGAGAACAGCTCTTCGCTCTCGGGCTCGAACGCATGGGCGCGTCGATACCACTTGAGCGCGCTGGCCGAGTCGTCGATGTCCGCGAAAATCTGACCGGCACGCTTGGCGAGCTCCGCCGTCGTCTCGTCGTCGGTGTCGACTTTGCCGAGCTCGGTTGCGTAGATGTCGCCGAGCTTCTTCTCGGCGGAGGAAGCGCGCGCGAGCCGCTCGAGCTCGCTCCAGACGGAGCGATCCGACACGTCTTCGTGGAGCAGCCGCGCGGTGGCATCCATCGCGGCGCCGAAGTTCTCGAGCTGCTCTTCTTCAAGGGTGGCGAGTCGCTTCAGGAGCCCGATGCGCTCAGTGGGATCTTGGCTGCCAGTGAGGCGAGCGTCGAGCGCGCCCCGCATGCTCTTCCAGGCGCCTTGCCTGAGATAGATGGGCTCCAGCATTTCGCCGGCGCGAGCCCGGTCTTCGGGCGATGCGCTGGCCTTCTCGTCATCGCCAGCCGCCTCGGAGTCGGCGCCGAGGATCTGCTCGAGCTCCTGGATTGCATCGGCGTTGGCACCGTCGGCGCTGAGCGCCTCGCCGAGCTCGTCGAACGCGCGCGCGGAATCGTCGAGACGGAGGCGCGCAGTCTTGGCGATCTTCACGCGCAAGAGCGAGGCCTGCTTCGGATCGGCGGCCACTGCCTCGAGCATCCGCTCGTAAAGCGTGACGAGATCTTGATGGCGACCTTCAGCGACGTACAGCCGCTCGAGCTCGGAGGTCGCGCGCTCATCGACGTCGATCGCGAGCACGGCCTCGAGCCGCTCGATCGCGTCGGCCGGGTTCTGCAGCTTGCCTCGCAAGAGCTCGGCTTGGCGGAAGATCAGCTCTTTTCGCTCGGTGTCCGATTCGGCCGCTTCTTCGCGCTTTTTGAGGATCTCGAGCAGCGACTTCGCGTCGGACTGCTTCTCGTACAGGGCCTCGAGGGCGAGCAGCGCACGGCGCTCGTCCGGGCGCGCCTCGAGGACCTTGTTGTAGTACTCGATGGCCTCTTCGGGTGCGTCGAGCCGAGTTTGCGCCAGCTCGCCAATCCGCAAGAGCGTCTCGTTCTGCACGTCGCCGTCCAGAATGTCTGCTGCCGTCGCTTTGTAGAGGGCCATGGTGTCGGCCCAGCGCTCGGTCGTCGCGGTGAGACGTTCGAGCGTCTCCTTCTGGCGGCCGATGCTCTCGTCGCCGACGGCCTCCTTGAAGACCCGGCGCGCGTAGTCGTACGCCCGAAGGGGCGCCCCCAGCGGCCCCTCGGCTGTAGCGAGGGCTTTCTCCAGGCGGTCGATCTTCTCGCCGGGGCTCTCGGCAACCTCGGACTCGATGTCGAGCACCTTCAACAGCTTCTCGGCGTCGCCGTCTGCCTCGTACAGCGGATGCAACAGCTCGGCAGCGTTCTTGCGGGCGTCGGGCAGCTCGAGCATCGCCTCCAGCGCGGCCCGCGTCGGCGGATCCGAAGGCTCGATCTCGAGCGCGAGCTTGTACGCCTCCAGCGCGCCCTCGAGATCGGAGAGCTGCGTACGGCGCACGTCGCCCAGTCGGCGGTAGAGCCCGATGCGATCTGCCGGCTCGTCGCTTAGCAGCAAGTCGGCCTCGATCACCTCGGCCAAGTCCTGATGACGATCGCCCTTTTCGTAGAGGCTCGCCAGCGCCGCGTGCGCCTTGCGATCGGCACCGAAGGCGTCGAGCACCGCCCGCCATGCGAGCGTGGCTTCCCCTACGTCCATCAAGGGGCCTGCCAGCATTTCGGCGCCCTTGACCATGGCGCGCTTGCGCTCGTCGGCGTCGCTCGACACTACTTCGCGCTTCTTCAGGACGTCGACCAGATCGCGGTGGCGGCCCTCGGCTTCGTACAGCCGCTCGAGCGATGCCAACGCCTTCTCGTCGCTGGTGTCGTCGCTGAAGCGGGCCTTCCACGCTTCGATCGCCTTCGGGCGATTCTCCAGCATCGACTCGTAGAGATCGCCGAGCCGCTCGTAGAGCGCTTTGCGCGCGTCGACGGATTCTTCGAGCTTCACCTCGACCTCGAGTGTCTGCACCAAGGCCGCGTGATTGCCCCCCTCTGCCTGCAAGCGAGACAATGCGCGTGCCGCGGGCACCACGATCTCGACGTCGTCGGGGTCGATCGCCAAGATCTTGCGGTAGAACTCTTCGGCGCGAGGCGGGTCGTTCAGCGACGTCTCGTACAGCGAGGCAACCAGCATCAAGACTTCGGCGCGCACGCCCTTCGTCTCTGCGGCCTCGGCGGCCTCTGCCAAGACGTCCGCGACGCGGTCATGTTTGCCGAGACGTTTGCCGATTTCGACGAAGCGTTCGCGCACGGCTTCGTCATCGGGCACCATCGGGACGAGCAGCCCGAGGGCGCGGAACGAGCCTGCGTCGTCGTGCAGACGCTCGTCTTTCAGCTCGCCCACGCGGCGGAGCAGCGCCTTCTTCTCGTCGACGTCGACGGCTGCCTCGAGGCGGATCTCGAGCATGCGCACCAGGCTGCGTACCTCGTCGCGAGCCTCGTACACGTTCTCGAGCAGAACGGCGGTTCTGAGCTTCAAGCTCCCGATTTCGAGCATGCGCTCCGCGAGCTCGCGCGCGTCGCCGTCTTCATGGCGCGTTCGCAAGATATCCTCGATGTGAGAGAGCGCGCGATCCGGAACCAACAGCTGCTCGAGATACAAACGACCGAGGTAGAGGCGAATGTCGATGGCCTCTTCGTCGATGGCCGTCAAAAGCCTGCGCTCGAGCAGCGCTGCCAGCTCTCCGAAGCGCTCTTCGTCCTCGTACAGCTTCTCGAGCGCGTCGAGTGAGCTCACGTAGAACGGGTCGATCTCGAGGATGCGCTCGTGGTAGCCGATCGCCTTCAGAGGCACACCGATGACCTCTTCGGCGATCAGTGCGACCTCGTTCAAGAGGGCGATCTTCTGTGTCGGGTCTTCTGCGGCTTGCGCGGCTTGATCGAAAAGCTCTTCGAGCTCGCCCCAGCGCTCGGCGCTCGTCAGAATCTGCTTCAGTCGCTCGAACGCCTTCCCGCTGGTCGGCTCCATCGACAAGATGCGCTTCAAATACGGCAGCGCCCCATCCGAGTCGCCCAGCTGCTCGTCGTGCAACGTCGCTGCGCGGTCGCTCAGCTCGAGCTCGACGTCTCGCGTGAGACGGCGACCTTCCGGGTCGGCGGTGATGATGTGAGCTCGGTACGCCTCGGACAGGTCGGTCGGTCGGCCGGCTTTGACCGACAGCTCGGCAGCGCGATCCCACAAACTGATCTCGCTCGAGAACTCGGTGAGCGCAGAGAGCACGATGTCGAACGCAGCGCTCGGCGACGACAGCTTCTTTTCTTCGACGTCGGCCAGGTTCGTTTGCAGCTCGAGCCGCGTGGCCTCGTCTGCTTCGGTCTCGAGCATCACGCGCAGCGCATGCGCTTCGCGTCGGGCGTCGCCGAGATCCGCGTAGGTGACTTGCAGCACAGTCGCGGCTCGAGCGCGGGTCGGCTCTACGTCCATCAAGCGCGCCAAGATGGCGATCGCGTCCGGGTCGCGCGGGCGCAGCTCCAGCGCGCGCTCGGCGGCAGCAAGTGCCTCGCCTGGCTGCTCGAGGTGGTCGATGAACAAGAACGCCAGCTCGATCTCGCGCTGCGCGCGATCGGCGCCCTCCGAGATCTCGCGGTGCCGCGCGATCACCTCGGCGGCCGCTGCGTGAGCGCCCTCGGCGAGCAGCAGACGTGACAGTGATCGCAGGGTCTCGCCGCGCGTCGGGTCGATCTCCGCGGCTTTGCGGTAGAGCTCGATCGCTTCTTTCGGATTGCTGAAGACGTCTTCTTCGAGCGTGGCCCACTCTTCGTAGATGCGCGCGCGATCACCCTCGGCAGCCGAGCGGATGCGCAGATCGAACAACCAGCGCAGATCTTCTTTGCGCTCGGCGCCTCGCAAGAGCGCGTCGAACTCGCGCAAAGTGGCGTCGTCCGACGGGTCGGCTTCGACCAGTGCGCGGTACGAGACGACGGCCTCGTCCAGCTTGCCGAGCTCGCGCGCGTACGCGTTCGCCAGCTTCATCCGCAGCATGCGCTCGAGATCAGCCGGGTTGTCCTTGGCGGCCAGGCGCGCCTCGACCGCTTCCACGAACGGCCCCCAACTGGAGGCTGCTCGCGAGGCGTTCTCCAGGGCCGCGAGATTTTCTTCGTCGGGGACCAGCTCGTAAGCCCGCCGCGCATAGCCGAGAGCGGCGTTGCGATCCGAAAGCGGACCACCGGTCACCTGAGCGAGCTTACGAAGCACACCCACGCGCTCGGCTTTGTCGCTGGCGACCGAGAGCAGCACTTCGTACAGCGGGGGCAAGCGGGCCCAACGCTCTTCTTTTTCGTAAATAGGCACAAGCGCTGCGGCAGCACGAGCGTTACCGCCATCGGCCGCGAGCACGCGCTCATACGAACGCGGCGCACGCTCCGGGGCGTTGAGCTTGCTCTCGAACACCGCCGCAGCACGGAAGCTGAGCTCGATCTTGTGCGCGACGTCGCTCGCCTTGTCGGCGGCGGTGGACAAGAAATCGGCCAGATTTTCCCAGTCGTTCTGGGCCGCGTAAAGCTCTTCGAGCGCATCGAAGTCGCCGCTTTGGACATACGCCTCACGAAGCACCCGCTGCGCCTTGGCTTGGCCCGGCGCCAGCTCGAGCACGCGCCGCCAGGTCTTGGTCGCCGACGCGGGGTCTTTCAGGCGGTCGGAGTACACGCCGCCGAGCTTCTGCAAGACCGCGAGCTTGGTAGCGTTGTCGGTCGACGCGTTGGCGCGGCGCTCGAGCACCTCAGCCAAAGTGGCGTAGTCCTTCTCGCGCTCTGCTTGCTTCTCGAGCGCGTCGTAGACTCCGCTGGCGGAGGGGTCGAGATCGAGGATCTGCTTCTGCAGCACGATGGCGTCTGCGCCGCGATCGAGACGCTCGGCCGCGAGCTTCGCCATCTCCGTCAAGAGCTCGATTTTCTGCGGGCCGGTAGCGTCGATCGCCAAAAGCTCGTAGAGGCCGAACAGCTGCGCCCAAGCGCGCCGCTTGGTGTAGAGCTCGCGCAGCTTGATGCGGGCCTCTTCGTCCGAGCCTTTCACCGCGAGCAGGCCTTCGTAGGCTACGATCGCGTTTTGCACGTTGGAGAATTGTTCGCCCCAACGGCGGGCGACCGCGCGGTAGAGTTCGGCCTTTTCGTCCTGGTCGGTGGTGAGCTCGGCCAAACGTTGCTGGCACGAGAGCAAGTCGCGGAAGCGACCGAGACCCTCGTAGATTTTCACCAGCTCACGCAGCGCCGCCTCGTCATTTTCGTCGAGCTGAATCAGCTGCTGCAGCACCTGCACGAGCTGCTGCTCGTTTTTGACCCTGTCGCGATAGACGCTCGCCATTTCGCGCAGCACCGCGCTACGAGAGGCTGTGTCGTCGGCTGGTAGACGTTCGAGATCTTGGCGCAGCAGATCGACCAAGGCCGGATGGTTCGCGGCTTGGCCGTACAAGCGCTTCAGCGACTCGCGCGCTGGTGCGTCGTTGGGGTCGGCCTTCAAGATGGACTTGTACTGTTCGATCGCCTTCTGCGAGTTGTCGCCCTTCTCGGCGAGCGCGGCGATCTCCGTGCCGAGCTCCTTTTTCAGGGCAGCGTCCTGGGTGGCGCGTTGGGCGTCCGAAAGCACCGTGGTCAGCTTCTGACTGTCGCCGCGGGCTCCGCACATTTCTCTGAAAAAATTCAACATCGCGCCGTTGGTCGGCTCGACGCGGCGAAGGCGATCGAAATGCGGCTCGGCTGCCTCCGGCGCTTTGCGCATCTTCCAGTGCACCATGGCGATCTGCAACAAGACGCCGTGCTCGGCCTCACCGCGCAAACCAGCCTTGAGCTGATCTTCGTACAAGGCGACCAGGTGATCCCACTGCTCGGCCTCGGTGTACGCCTCTGCCAAGAACGACAGCGCGTCAGGCTGGCCCGGCGAAAGATCGAGGACCTGCTCGAACGAGCCGATGGCGCCCTCGCGGTCCGAAAGGATGCGTGCGCGGATGCGCCCCGCCTTCAGGCCTGAAGCGATGCGGTCGTCCTTTGCACCTCCGCGAGCGAGGATGAGCTCCAGCACTTTGGCCAAACGCGTCGGCTCGGTTGCCAGCGCGGACTCTGCGTGGATGGCGCCCCGGCGAACCTTGGGCTCGAGATCGATCGCTTTCTCGACCATCGCGCCGATGGCTTCGCGATCGATATCGGAGCCGCCGTAACGAAGCGCCACGTCGGCAGCCGTCATGTAGAGGCCTGCCTTCAGGCCCTCGTCGCTGGCGCCCTCTGCCTCTTGCACATAGCGGTCGTAGAGCTCACGCCACTTCGCGCGTTGACCGTCGTCGTTCTCCAGATAGGCCGCTGCCTTCTCCATGAGTGCTTCGCCGGGCTCGAGCTCGAGCAGCCGCTCGACTCGGCGCGCGCGCGCCCCGAGTCGAGCAGCTCTTCGTCGAAGATGCGGGCGAGCTCGCCGCGCATCGCCGGCTCCTCGTCTTCCGACAGCGACAGCTCCATCTCCAAGAGGCGGGCCACCGGCATCCACTCGCGTCGCTTCTCGAAGCGGGCGCGCGCCTGCTCGAGGAGGCGCAGCAAGTCCGTCCCGGGCGCGCCGGGTTTCGTGACTATCTCAGCAAGCTCCTCCCAGGCCGACTCACTCGAGGGATCGTCCTGAAGGCGGCCAAGAACCACACGGATCGCATCAACGGTCATCGTCACCCCAGTGGGCAGGCTTCAGATCAGCGGACATCGCCAACAGCACGGATAAGATAGAGAACCCGCAAAATTTCCGGGGGACTGCGGAGGGGAATGTACGCCCCTACAGTCGAAGCTTTCAACCGGAGGTTGAACGACAAACAAGATTCCCCGTGTCACGGCACGGGGAATCAAGGCTTGCTTGGCCCTTACCGCGCAGGGCGAGAACCGCTAAGGCGAGCCATGGACCAGGGTATCCGACGCATCGCCGTGATCGGCGCGGGACAAATGGGGCGCGGCATCGCGCAAGTCGCGGCCACCGCCGGCATCGACGTCGTGCTGAGCGACGTCTCCGCGGACGTCGCCGAGAAGGGGAAGCAATCGATCGCAGCCGTTTTGGCTCGGCTGGTCGAGAAGGCGAAGATAACCGAGGTCGACCGAAAGAGCGCGCTCGATCGTATTCAATCGTCCGGCGCGGGCGAAGGCCTCGGAGAGTGCGACTTGGCGGTCGAGGCGGTCAGTGAACACTTCGAGACCAAAGTCGCGATCTTCAAGGCCACTGATCGTGCGCTCAAGAAGGGTGCCATCTTGGCGAGCAACACCTCCAGCATCTCGATCACCAAGCTCGCACGCGAAACAACCCGGCCAGAGCGCGTGATCGGCATGCATTTCATGAACCCTGTCCCGCTGATGAAGCTCGTCGAGGTCGTGAAGGGGATCCAAACGTCGCCCGAGACTTACAACGAGACCCGCGCCCTGGCCGAGCGCCTCGGCAAGACGGTCGTCACCTCGAACGACGCGCCCGGCTTCATGGTCAACCGCATCCTGATTCCGCTCTTGTGCGAGGCCGCTTTTGCGTTGCAAGAGGGCGTCGGCTCCGCCGAGGACATCGACACTGGCGCCAAGCTCGGCCTGAACCATCCGATGGGCCCGCTCGAGCTGGCTGATTTGATCGGGCTCGATACGGTGCTCGCGATCGCCGAGGTGTTGCATCGCGAGACAGGCGACTCGAAGTATCGCGCGCCCACCAATCTGCGAAACCTGGTGGCAGCAGGCTGGCTCGGAAAAAAAACGGGGCGCGGCTTCTACAAGTACGAAGCCAAGGGAGCGAAGTGATGAGCTTCGTCAAAGTCGAGACCGACGGCCCGGTCACCACCGTCACCATCAACCGCCCGGACAAGCTGAACGCCCTCGACCAAGCCGTGATGGACGACTTGTTCGGCGCCTTTCACGGCCTCTTGAAGGGCAACGTCCCGCGCGCAGTCATCCTCACGGGTGAGGGCAAAGCGTTCGTCGCCGGTGCCGACATCGCTGCGATGCAGAGCCTGTCGCCGGCCGAAGCGCGCGCGTTCGCAGCGCTCGGGCATCGGCTCGGTAACCTGATGGAAGAGGCGCCGTTCCCCGTGATCGCCGCGGTAAACGGCTTCGCGCTCGGCGGCGGCACCGAGCTCGCGCTGGCGTGCGACTTCATCTACGCGTCCGAAAAAGCCAAGTTCGGTCAGCCCGAAGTAAAGCTCGGCGTGATCCCCGGCTTCGGCGGCACGCAGCGCCTCGCGCGCCGCGTCGGCCTGGGCAAGGCGCGTGAGCTCGTCTACACAGGCGCGATCATCGACGCGACAGAGGCCTTGCGCATCGGCCTCGCCAACGAAGTGCTGGCCCCCGACGCGCTGATCACGCGCGCAAACGAGACTGCCCGCGAGATCGCCGCAGTCGGCCCGCTGGCTGTGGCGGCTGCCAAGCGCGTGATGTTGCGCGGTGAAGACGCGGCGCTGCCCACCGCGAACGAGCTCGAGGCGGTCGCCTTTGCAGCGCTGTTCGGCAGCGAAGATCAGCGCGAAGGCATGAAGGCGTTCGTCGAGAAGCGCGCCGCCACTTTCAGCGGGCGCTGAGGGTCCAGACCCTCGGTGTGCCGGCTGCGCAGCCCGCCTACGGCCGTCCGATGTCGGTCGAAGAGTGGGAGCAATTGCACGAGGGCGAGCCCGGGGAGTGGCTGGCGGACCCCACCTCGTTGTGCTGCCCGACGGCACGAGGCGACAGGGAGGCCTCGACGCCAATGATCGACGGTCGCGAGTGGGGACGAAAAGAATGAGCCCGACGTCTACGCGCTGAAGAAGCATGTGAAGCAACATACGTTTCGAGCCGGCGAGGGTGGCGGGGGGTTCTACTTCTTGCCAATGGCACCGCAAGTGACGACGGTCGACTTCGAGCCGCTTATCGCGGACGCTCTCGACATCGAGGAAGCTCACTTCGGGATCGATCGGCACGTGCTTCTCCCGACCGAGCTGCAATCGCCCCCTCCCGGGGACGAATGGGGTTTGGGCGGACTGGACGTGCTCGTGGCCGCACTGCTTCACGCCAAAGATCACCCAACGCGAAAGCTACTCGTGACCGGCCACACGGACACGCCACACAGCCGTGACCACAACTTGGAGCTCTCCCTCAAGCGCGCCAACAATGTGTTCTATGCCCTGTCCGGCCACACTTTCGCCGACGAGTGGATCGCCTTGTCGCATGCTGGCGGCACGCGCGACGACACTCGCGAGATCCTGCGTTTCATCGACGAGAGGTTCGCCTATGGCTGCGCCCCTTCCCCGCGCGGCAAGCCGAACGCAAGCATCGACGCGCTGGCGCTGCGCGCGTTTCACAGGAGATACAACGAGGATGTGGCCGACTTGGTGGCCAAGGAGAATCCGTTCGCGCCCGGCTTCTCGAAGCCAGTGCAAGCTGGCGGGCTGGCAACGAAGGACACCTGGCGAGCGTTTTTCGACTTCTACCAACGTTATCTGGCATCCCGGCTCAAGCTCACCATCAGGGCACTCGGGACGTTGCAGTTTGGGCTCAATACGATGAGCCCCGTGACTCAAGGCTGCGGCGAGTATCAAACGCTGGACCTCGAGGAGAGGCTTCAGCGACTAGTGCTAGTCTCCCACGTGCGCTGGCGGCACCTGTGAGCTCGCCCTCTGGCGGCTATGGTAGTTCTCCGCGAGCTGAAAGCACTCGCGGGCTGCATTCACCCAGCTGTGTGCCCGAGGCAAGGCGAAGCATTCCATTGCCCTCTCGTATGCCCCGAGGCGGAACCAAGCGACGCCAGCGAAATAGCGATACTTCCACATCAGGCCATTGGTACCTGTGACGTCGCCTCTCATGGCCTCGCTCGGGTATCCACAGCTCTTCCCGACCTGATACGGCAAGAACTCGGACCAGCCACGCGCGCAGCCGTTGTCACCCGATGTCGAGTAGGGCATCACCTTGGCCCGATATCCGACATGCACGGCCTCGCGCCATTCTTCGATGTAAGCGTCACACGACTCGGCAAGGCGACCCTGACGACTCAATGACTGCGCACGCTCCCACGCGGCGTCGATGCGCGCACGCGACTGCGCTGTGGATCGGTCTTCGATGGTTTCTCCCAGGCGCGGCCACTCCTCCGGCGTGAGAAGCGGGCCCTCCCCTGGCTCGCAGCGCAACAGAATGGACGGCTCGTCGGTTGTCGTCGCCGGCTCCGGCGAGAGGGGGGCCGCGCAGCCCAACAGCAAGAGCCCCGCCGCTCTCGTCGTTGGCATCCTCGGAAGGCTAGCGGAGAGGGGCGCAGCCGTCACTCGGGACGCCGCGCTCGTCCCGACCGCCAGGGAGCTGGTCGCTCAGGGTCAGAGCCGTACTGCCAGGTCACTTCGAGCCTGTCGACCACTTGCCACACCTGCCGCTCGCCGTTGAACGCCGCCTGCGAAACGATGGCGGTGAGCTCACCGTGCAAAGCTCGCGGTAGCCCTTCGATCAGCACGAGCGTGCCTTCGAATCGCGCGTGCACCGTCTTGTCGAGCGGCCCCGGTTCGTCGGTGGCGCCGGCTCGTAGCGCATCACGAGCGTGCCCTCCTCGGGACCGGGCTCCACATGCCAGGCCGACATGTCCTCGAGGAGCAGCAGTCGCCCACCGAGCGCGGCAATCGCCCCGTTGCCCACGACCGGGAATGTGTCGACCGATTGCGCGAACGCCCACTCGTCGCTCGCCGCCATTTCCGGTCTGGGGCGATGCGAAGAGAGATTTCGGTTGTCTCCGTCGGCGTCGCCTTCGGCGCATCTCCTGTCGTCCCCACCCGACAGAGCTTCAGGGTGCTGGGTCACGCAGACGGGGAACAACAATGATCCGGATCCCATGACACCGAGTATGTGGCCCACACTACCGCGTGAGTCGGATGGTGATGAGGTCATCGGTTGTGTCACCAAGCTGGATGAGGCAAACGTGGTCGCCTCGGTCGGTGCAGATGGGATGCCGTGGGTACGCGCCGCCAACACCCAGGAGGTTCCGGTGCAGCGTGCCGCCGACATTCAGCGAGCGTTGCGAGCAGTTGTCGGTTATCTGGCGTTGCTTGCGGCTCACGAGATTGGTCACCTGCTTGGGCTAGCAACTGGTCCTCGGGTCAATGCGCCCAGCGCCGGCTTCGGAACGAGCGACGAGTCTGTGCCGGCTGGCGGGATCGACATGCCGGACGGCACGGTTGCAATGCCCCCACTTTCGCAGGACCCCGGCGGCCATGACCCGTAGTCGCCGAGATGGAACCACGCGACGCCCGTCAGGTATTGAAATTTACAGAAGATACCATTGGTCGCCTCGATGTCGGCTGACATCGCCTCAGCGGGGTAGCCGCAGAACTCGTTCACATGATAGGGCAAGAACTCGGACCAGCCCCTCCGGCTCGGTGACGACGGTAAGTACGCGCACGGCCTCGATGCAGTCGACGGCTCGGTGGAGGCACCGGGTTGTGAAGGCCTGGTGCTCGATCTCGGCGCGCTCTGGCGCGTGCTGGACGAGTCGCTGGAAGACGATGTAGCGGGAGACGATGTAGCGGGAGACGATGTAGCGGGAGACGATGTAGCGGGAGACGACTGAGCGGCACGCCCAGGAGTCGCTGCAAAGCGGCCGCTCACTCGAAGCCGTAGGGAAGGCAATAGCCGGGATAGAGCTCAGTGTCGCAATAGGCACCAGTGAGTTGGCAGTCGTCGCAAGGTTGCAAACAAAGCGACTCCTGGGTGGGCGACGGTGCGCATTCAGTGAAGGTCTGACAGTCCTCCGGCTTAGTGCAAGCGTTGGTACAAAGGACATCGCCCTGATCACCGCCGATCTCGATGCAGCCGGGCAGACAGGCGCCTGAACCGGCAACGTAGGTGGGGTCGCAGACTGGCTCGGCGCCGGCTGTACCCCCCACGCCGCCGGCCCCGCCTGCAGCTGCGCCACCGGTAGGCGAACTGTCATCGCCACAAGCGCAGAGCATGGTCGAGAACGTAATCAGGGCAGGTAGCAATTGCTTCATGGCTCAACCATTCGCTCGGGGTCGTAGGCGCAGCGGGCTCCGTAAAACAGGTCTGTTTCGCCCTCGTAAGATTCGTCCTGAAACGGGCCGCTGGACGAAAAATGGAACGAATCTGGCAGGTTGATCCCAATGCCATCCTCCAGCCGCACGGCCGGGTGAAAGCCGAGGTGGTTACCCGAGCCAAAGGTCCCTGGATCACTCATATCAGCGCTGTCACACCATGAAGCTTGAACCTCTTCCGGTAGAGCAAACTGTGTGCTGGTGCGTTCGATGAGGCCGCCAAATAAATCGAAATGGCCGTAGGGTCCAACGTCGCTGGCGTCGGCGCGCTGCGCGGGCTGGTCAAGGCCGTTGGAAGCTGTGTAGTCGAAAAGACGCGCCCTGAGGGGCTGGCAATTGCTACTGAGAAAGCCCGACTGAAATAGATCTTCACAGCGAATCCATCGCTCCAGAAGCTCGCGCTGCCCAATCGACAGCGCGCCCGCGGTTGCCGCCAATGACAGCTCGGCAAAGGTTGGCAGCCTTCCACCACGAAAATCGCAGAACGCCTCGGCCTCGTCGCGAGTCAAACTTGCCGACAGCTTGGCAGCCCGCTCGTAGGTTCGTGGAGCACACCCATCGCGCGAGACACACTCATCATAACAAGCCGCGCTGGTCTCATCTGTGTCCAGATAGAAGCCTGAAACGACGACCCAACTTGGCGTGAATAAGGAGCTCGAGACGCACGGCTCAGCCGTAATGAACATATTGGCGCGCGGCTTATCGCTAAATTGGGGAGATGTAGATTGAGCGATGATATCGCCGAGAAAGGCGCGACCAGCAAACACATACGCTGGCGGGGCGCAGTGCTCCAGCGGTACGTAACTTGGGGGAAGCGGCGGCGCCGTCGCTCCCTCCAAGTCTGTTCGAGCGCCGCAGCTCAGCAGCAACAGCGCCCATGCCAGCAGCGTACTTCTCACGGCCATTCGGATTGTTTGGCCAGCGCAGCGCTGCGGGCAGTGCTGCACTCCGCCGCCGTGAGCAGGTTGCCTGTCGAGGCGTTGCTACTGCTGAACATCAGGCGGTCTTTGTTGCTGTCGCCCGTCAGATCGAGGAGGTTCAACTTCCACTTGGTCTTGCGTGGTGGTGCCGGTGCGACGCGGCAGCTTCGTCCCCCGCGTTACCCACACCATTGGTTGCGACGGCGCCGCGTTGCTGGTCGGAAACGCCCACAGAGCATAGCTGGCGCCGCCGGTGGTTCTCACCACGCGCGCTGTCAGGTTGAACAAATCGAAGTTCCAGCCGAGTGGCGCCATCGTGCCACCAACCTGCACGCTTTCCCACGACTGCAGGGGCTGCGTTCCGGTCATGCGCATGGTGTGCTGAGCGGCGATCCTACCAGATCATCCTCGACTGGGGGCGTTCCGTTCCAAGCTCAAGCAGCGCAGCGAGAAGGCAGGGAAGAGCGGCGCCGCGCACAAGCACCGTCGCGCGTGACCAAAAATTCAGGGCAACACGGTACCGGTCAAGATCACGCTGCCTTCGTCGACATTCGTCGTCTGCGAGACGATCAAGATCGCCAGACCCACCGCCGCGACGCCGCCTGCTGCGACCCAAAACCACGGGCTCTCGAAGAACTGCGTGGGCTCTTCGACCGGTGGGTCTTTGCCGATCGACGCGGCCAAGCTCTTGCGCGGGCCGGGCAGCTCGCCAGCGTTCGCGGACGACTTCGGCGGGTCTTGCAGCATCACCTCGGTGGTCTCCGCCAGGTCTGCCCACGCGATCGGCTTCGCTGGGTCCGTCTGCATCAGGTCGAACGAGATCGGCTCGGCCTTCGGCGCCTCGCTGGAGCGAACGATGCGCACCAACGTGCCGACTTTGCCGGTGCTGACGATCACCAGCGCGCGTGTGTTGAGCTCGGTCGCGAGCGCTATCAACACGGCTCGTGTCGCTGCGTTGTCCACTCGTTCGCCGAGGCTCGCGCGCAGCTCGCCGACCTTGGCTGCGGCAGGGCTTACCCCCGAGACCTCGGCAGCCGGCGTACAAAGCGACTTCGCGACTTCTTCGTCGATCTCCGGCAGCAGCTTTCGGCGCTTGTAGACCTCTCGGGCCAGCTCTCGGCAGTCGCGCGCACGGTCGGCGTCGGTGCCGACGAACACCACCGCGACACCTTTTGTTTTTGCTTCGTCACCCCACGCATTCGCTGTCGCAGCGATCGACAGCGCCGCGAGACTGCCGCTGACGAGCCCGCTAGCTTTCACGAGAGGGGGCTTTCACGAGAGCGGCCGTTCGAACACGCGGTACGTCTTGTACACATGGCCGCCCATCAGCTTGATGGCAACGTTGATCGGCGCGTTGTCTTCCACTGTCCAAGACAGCTCGCCCTCGGTCATGCCGAGCAGGTGGCCCGCGCGATTCATCTGCACATAGAGAAACGCGGACAGGCCTGCATATTTTCGCACGCTGCGCAGCTTCGACTTGATGCCGAGGATGTACAGGCGGCCCGTCTTCGCGCCGCGCACCTTCAACCGGTAGACAAGCTTTGCAAGTTGCACCGGGCCGAGCTTGCCGCCGAAATCGTAGATCAGCTCGTTCAGGTTCGGCAGCGCCAGTGCAACGGCGGTCGGCTCGCCATCGATCGACACGATGCGGGTGAGCTCCGGCATCAAGATGAGCTTGATGTCCTTGGCAGCCTTGTCGAGCTCGCGCTTCGTCGCAGGAACGAAGCCCCAATTGTCGCTCCAAGCGTCGTTGAAGATCTCCATGATGATCTGGAGCTCGTTCTCGATATCGTTCGGATCCATCATACGGACCGAGATTTCTGGCATCGCTGCGATGTCGTCGTGCGCGCGCTGGGCCCGAATCGGGACCTCGCCCACCTGATAGCTCCAGGCGAAGAAGTCCTTCAGCTTGGTGAGCCCCGCATGCTCGATCAAGGCCGCCTGATACGGGCGGTGATGCGGCATCATGATCGACGGCGGGTACTGAAAGCCGTCGACCAAACAGCCTGTCTCTTCGTTGATGCTCAGGCTGAACGGCCCACGAATGGTCTTCATGCCGCGAGCCTTGAGCCAGCGCGCGGCCTCGTCGATCAGCGCAGCGGCGACATCGTTGTCGTCGATCGTGTCGAAGCAGCCGAAGAAGCCGGCCTCGTCTTGGTAGCGCTTCAGATGCTCGTGGTCGATCTGCGCGGTGATTCGCCCGACTGGAGCGCCGTCGCGGTACGCGACCCAGGCCGAGCCTTCGGCGTGCTCGAAGAAGGGGTTCTTTTTCTGGTCGAGCCGGTCACCGACCTCCATGTCCAGGGGGCGGACGTAGGCGGCATCGTCTGCGTAGATGCGGTCGACAACATCGAGAAAGTCCCGCAGTCGCTTCTTGTCACTGCCAAGCTCGAGGATTTCGACGGCCATTTGCCAGCGGGGCGATTACCCCCATGAACGACAGACGGCAAGCTCAGGGGTACGATCCTGCGCGGGCTGGGCCGTGTTATGGCCGAGCACACCTATGAGTGACGATACGTTGGTTCCGCGCGCGCCAGCCTACCCCGGCGTGACGCTGAGCGCCTTCGCGGAGCCCATGATCCGAGGTCGCCGCGTTGCCCTGCTCGGCGACGCCACCACCTCCCTCGCAGAAAAGCTCACCGAGCGCGGGGCTCGTTTGGTCCACGTCTTCGATCCTGACGCGGGTCGCGTCGCCATCGCCGTGGCCGCTCGGCCTGGCTCGGGTCGCGCCCAGCCGCCCATCGTCGGGCTGTGGGCAGACGAGCTGGGCGTTCGGGACGGGGCTTTCGACGTGGTGATCGTCCCCGACCTTTCCTTGTTCGACGACGCTGAAGAGGTGATCAAGCGAACGCGGCGCTTGGTCTCGACCTCGGGCGTGGTGCTGCTCGCCTCGCCCAACCCCGACGCGACCAAGTTTTTGCTGCCGCCGGCGGCTGGCCTTCACAAGGCGCTCGGCTATTACGAGCTGTTCGACGCCATCTCGCTGCAGTTCAGCGAGGTGAAGATGCTCGGCCAAGCCCCGTTCGTGGGCTACGCGCTGGTCGACTTTTCGGAGGCAGAGCCGGAGATCTCGGTCGACACCTCGCTGCTCGACGAGCCCGAAGTGCCCGAGTGGTACATCGCCGTGGGCGCCGACCGGCCTGTCGATATCGAGAGCTTCGCGCTGATCGAGATCGCCCTCTCGGAGGTCGGTCGGCTCGCGCTCTCCGAGCCGATCACGCTGCCGCCGCTTCGCGCGGCCGGCCCGTCCGAAGAAGAAGTGGCGCTCAGCGCAGCCCAGACGCGCATCTCGGTGCTGCTCACCGAGAACGAGAAGCTGCGCGAACAAGTGACGCTCGCGGCACAGGCCGAGCGAGCCTTCGAGAACACCAGCATGCGCGCGGCCGAGCTCGAGCGCGACGGCGCCACGCTGAAGCAGCGCGCGCTCGACGCAGAGGCGCTGCGCGAAGAGGAGCAAAAGCGCGGTGATGCCTTGGCAGCCGACGTCGCCCGGCTGACCGCTGAGCTTTCAGCCATGCGTCAGGCCGCGCAGGCTGCCGCCGCGCTCGTTCGCGAGGTGCGTGACACCGACACCACCTTGGTGCTGGACCGCACGCTCACCGACGCAAAGAAGCGCATCGCCGATCTAGAAGCCCAGATCACCGCGCTGGATCCGCCGACGCTGCGCTCGAAAGAGATGCAGCTTCAGCGGACCCTCGCGCTCGAGAACCAAAAGGCCGCGCTAGAAGAGCGCGAGCGCACGTTGCTGGCAGCGAACAAGAAGCACGAGCTCGAAAAAGCCGGCCTCGTAAGCCGCCATGCCGCGGCCGAGGGCCGAGCCAACGACCTCCGCGAACAGCTGGCGCAAGTGCAAGCCCAGCTGGCGCAAGTGCAAGCCCAGCTGGCGCAAGTGCAAGCCCAGCAGGCACAAGCCCGGACCCAGCAGGCACAAGCCCAGACCCAACTGACACAAGCCCAGACCCAACTCACACAAGCCCAGCAGGCGCAGGCCCAGCTGCCGGTGCACCGCGGACCGAGCCGTGAAGAGGTCGCAGCGATGGCAGCGCTTCGCGCGCAAGCCGTCGCGCTCGAAGAAGAGGTCAAACAACTGGAAGAGCGCTTGCGCGAACGCGGCCGCGAAATCTCGAGCCTCACGCGCGATCTTCGCCAGACAGAACGAGTCGGGCGCGAGCTGTTGTTCGATCTCGAACGCATCTCGGGGCACGCTGGCGACGGCGGCGCCACGAACGGCGGCGGAGTCAGCAGCGACGGCAAAGAGGCGCGCGAAAGCGCCGAGCGCTTGGCGCGCACCGAAGCCGATCTGTTGGCAGCCGGTTGGCAAATCGCCCGCCTCGAGCGCGCGCTCAGCGACGCCAAACCTGCAGAAGGCAAACAGCGAGACCCGGCTCGTGATCTGTCGCTCGCGCTCGCAGCAGCCCAACGCGAAATCGCGTCGCTGCGGTTGAAAGGCTTCGATCATGCGATGCCGGACACGGGCATCGCACGGGCCGAAATCCTCGAGCAGAGCGTGCTCGTGAGTCAGGTGGAAGCAGACCGCGGGCTCGGACGACAGTCATGAGATTGCCGAGTGGGCCGCGACGTCTGCTCGGGCCACTCATCTTCGCGCTGTCTGTTGCAGCCAGCACAGGTTGCATGTCCCAAGCTCCGCCCGCCCGCGACCCGGTGCTGGTCGCGCGGCAAGCCGGTGCAGACTCGAGCGACGGCGAAGTCATCGGCAAGTGGCTTTTGGCCGAGCTGGTGGCGCCCGGCGGCAGCCGCGAACAGGCCGTCACCGCACGCAAGCGCCTCGACGACGTCGCGCGCGATCAAAAGGGAATGTACGCGTCGGTCGGCCGTGGCCTCGACGACGAGATGCACGGCGCGCTCAAGAAATCGGCTGGCGCGTACCTAGCCGCACTCGAAGCTGCCCACAGCGACGGGGCGCCGGAGACGGATCTCGTCGCCTGGTATGCCGCAAGCAGACTGCTGTTTCTGCGCGCCAACGTGGCGGATCTGTGGTCGACAGCCAAGGCTCCGGTCGAGAAGCTCATCAGCGAACCGGGCCAAATCGGCTGGCGCGCACGCGGCGATCTGGTGCGCTTCTGGCGCTTCGACACGCGCGTGCAACAAGCAAAAGAGCGGCGCACCATCGACGAAGACGCGGCCAAACAGCTCGGCTGCTTGAAGAAGGCGCGCTTCGCTGGCCCGTTTGGCCGGCCGGCGCCCCTCGACGCCGTGACGGCCTTTCCTGCCGAGCAGCCGAGCGCGTGGCCGAGCCGCTTTCAAGGCCAGAGCTCGCGCGCAGAGCAGCCGCACACAGTCGTGGGCGAGCTGGGTGACGCTGTCTGTTCTCTGCGCCCGGTCAGTCCCTTTGGTCCCGGAGTGACGTACATCGAGACGTTCTTCACGCTGGAGCGCGAGACCGATCTGCTCCTCTTCGTGAAGTCTGCGCTGAACATCCGCGTCGACGACGTCGAGGTGCTGGCCCATGATCCGCGCTCGTTCGCGACCTGGTCGAGAACCAGCGTGGCGTTGCGATTGGCAGCCGGCCGTCATCGTGTCGTCGCGCGCCTCGCGCAGCCGGAGTCGGTGATCAGCGTGCTTGGCCTTTCGGGGTTGCCCATCGACCTGACTCAAGCCGAGCAGACGTCTGGCCCTGCAGCGCTGACCCCGCCCAAGATC
>Ga0163154_10002781_pt1 | contig 25092 bp, 23 predicted proteins | sample OliLakLV19MP9P1_FD_148649 | JGI IMG/M metagenome (GOLD analysis project Ga0163154, IMG submission 148649) | Freshwater microbial mat bacterial communities from Lake Vanda, McMurdo Dry Valleys, Antarctica - Oligotrophic Lake LV.19.MP9.P1 | ecosystem: Environmental > Aquatic > Freshwater > Lake >... | reverse complement strand
GGGATTGGCTGGGGAGGGAGGTAGCACGTGGGCGTGGCCACGGCGCGACCCGTCCTGCGACGGATCGACTGCCGTGGCCACGCCCGTTCACACGATCACTCGTCGTTCGTCGGGCCGACGCAGATCAGCCACAGCTTGAAGAAGTTCATGATCTGCTGCTTCGTCAGCTTGTTCGCGTCGAGCGCGTACGTGACCTTGCTGGAGGTCGGCAGTTCGTCGACGCCGGGGATGACGTCGACGTAGCTGATGCGGCCCGTCAGCGACGGGATCGTGTTGTCGACCGCGAAGAACGCGTCTTCGTCGCTGAGGGCCTCGAACGCGGCACCCTCGCCAGACGCGCTCTGGTTCTTCGCCTCGTTGAAGCGCAGGTTGAATTCGTAGTAGCTCTTGCCGCTGGTCTCGTAGTCCTTCTCCTGGATCCACTTGATCGAGCCGGTGACGATGTCCTCGTAGTCCTTACCGTTGAGCGAATAACGGAACGTGATGCCGTCGGTGAAGTAATTGCCCGTCTCGTAGTCGTAGTCGAGGCGCCCCGAGACCGTCGTGCGCGGATAGATCGTCGCCGGGCCGATGGCGAGGACCAGGTTCTCGAAGCGCATGGGGTCGCTCTTCGCGATCTTGACCTCGACCGTGCGCTTGCCGACCACCCGCCGGTAGACGGAGCTGCCGAGGGCCTCCTTCTTCTCCGACTTGCCGATCAAGCGACCCGCGAACGTGTCGACGAAGCCCGCGCTGGTCCCGGCAGTGTCGACGGCGATGCGCAGCGGGCTCTCCTTCGCCTTGCCGGCCGCGAGGTCGTACGCGCCCGTCTCAGGGTTCATCGGGACGGTGCCCACCCACTTGCCGACGACCTTCTTCTGCTTCAGGTCCTTCGGGTTGAGGACGGTCAGGTCGACCGAGTACGTGAGCTCGGCGTCCTGCTTCGTGCGGCCGAGCACGCTGCTGAACAGCTTCGGTTGGCGCTGGATGGTGCCCGAGAACTCGGTCGTCTTCGCGACCTGGATCTCGAGTTTGTAGCTGTCCTTGGCGCCGATGGCGGCGGAGCCCTTCTTGAGGTCACCGGACGTGTCGAGCTTCGTCCGGGACTCGAACGTGATGTCCATGGTGCCGGCGATAACGTTCGGCTCCGTGAGCGTCGGCAGCTCGTCCTGGAAAGAGGAGGCCCAACCGAGGGGCGCGAGGGCGAGGGTGGCGACCGATACGACGGTCGCGATGCGGCTGAAGAACATGTGGAGCGTGATTGGAAGAGGGAGGCCCGCGCGAGGCGGGCAGACCGCCCGCTCGCCACGAGTGAGGCGAGGAGCGTACCGGACGTGGCCATTACGTGGCACGATCCCAGGCATTCACTGGACCGGGCGACTCGTCGCGCGCTGCTGCGACCTACGATCCGGGCCACCAACGGCCCGTCACGGGATTTCTCCGATGCAGCTCCCTTCGTCGCAGCTCGATCACCGCTCGTATCCGCCGCCGCCCGGACCGCCGTCGATGCGGATGACCTGGAACGAGCTCGCGTTCCTCCACTGGCCGGTCGACGCCGGGGCGCTCGCGAGGCTGCTCCCGCCCGGCCTCGCCCTGGACACGTTCGGGGGCGTGGCTTACCTGGGCGTGGTCCCGTTCGAGATGGCCCGGACCCGGTTCCGCTTTGCCCCGCCGCTCCCGACGGCGACGCGCTTTCCGGAGCTGAATGTCCGGACCTACGTGACCCACTGCGGTCGGGCGGGGGTGTGGTTCTTCAGCCTGGACGCCGCCAGCAAGCTGGCGGTGCGCGGCGCGCGGGCGACGTTCCACCTGCCGTACCTCGATGCGCGGATGGGCCTCGACGCGCGGATGGGCCTCGATGCACCGATGGGCCTCGGGCGGGACGGCGGGTGGGTGCGCTACTCGAGCGTCCGCACCCACCGCGGCGCGCCGTCCGCGCGCTTCGCTGGCCGCTATCGCGCGACGGGGGCCGAGAGCCCGTCGCGACCGGGCACGCTCGAGCACTTCCTGACCGAGCGCTATTGCATGTACTCGCAGAGCCCGCGCGCCCTCTTGCGCGGCGAGATCCATCACGCGCCATGGCCGCTGCGAACAGGTGAGGCCGAGCTCGAGGAGTGCGACATGACACGGATCCTCGGCCTCGACCTCGTCGGCCCACCGCCGCTCGTGCACGTCGTCGACACGCTCGATGTCGTGGCGTGGTGGCCGGTCAAGGCCCAGTGACCAGCCGAACCCGAAGCGTGCCGTGTGAGTCAGTGCAGCCCGCACTGTGAAACAGGAAGTGTGTCGGCACTCGAACGGTTGCACGCAGTGTTCATTCCTTACGCTGTACGTGCCGCAGGCCAGTTGCTCGATCGCCCCAGCGCGCATACGGTCAACGCATGCAACCGAACATCGATCGTCGCACGTTCATCCTGCAACAGGGCGCTCTGGTCGTCGGACTGGCTGGAGCAACGGCGCAGGCACAAGCGCCCCGCTCGCCCGCACCTGCGGCGGGGAATGCCGCACGCGCGACGCGCTGGCCGAGCTTCCAGCAGCAGGACCACGCGCTCGTGCGCGAGATCGTCGGCGCATCCCACCGCAATCTCGAGCGCGTGACGGAGCTCGTGACCGCGCATCCGGCGCTGTCGACGGCGTCGTACGACTGGGGCTTCGGCGATTGGGAATCGGCGCTGGGCGCCGCGTCGCACGTGGGCAACCGCGAGATCGCGGCGGTGCTCCTCGCGCACGGGGCACGGCTGGACATCTTCGCGGCCGCGATGCTCGGCATGACGGACGTCGTCAAGGCGATCTCGACAGCACGGCCGGCGGTCGCGCGCACTCACGGGCCGCACGGCATTCCGCTCCTGGCCCATGCGGTAGCGGGCGGCGACGAGGCGACGATCGAGTTCTTGAAGGCCTTCGAGGGCGCCGGCACCGAGCCCGCCGCGCCGTTCGGTTCCGAGCAGATGCAGCCGTATTTCGGCACCTATACGAGCGATGGCGGCGACATCCTCGTCGCCGAAGCGCGCCTCGGGATGACGCTCCAGGCGCGGGACCAGAACGCGGTCCGCCTGACACGTACGGGTGAACACACGTTCCACCCGGCCGGCGCGCCGAACGTGCGCGTCACGTTCACCGTGCAGGACGGCGCCGCGACGCGCGTCGAGATCGTCGAGGCCGAGTGGCTGGTGTCGGCGGTCCGCGGCCGCTGACCGGTCCGCGCGGGCAGCGCCACGCGGCGCGCTCGCCCCGTCTCAACCGTTCGCTCGACCGCCCAAGCTCCAGATCGTCCGCGCGTAGAGCAGCTCGAAGCCCTGCCTTTGCGCGTTGTGCTGCGACTTGGATCCCGGCTGCGTCGTGACCGTCGCGAGGTCCGCGCCCTGCGCAGCCGCTGCGCGGAGGCGCGCGTAGAGGAGCGCCGTCTGCACGCCATGCCGGCGGTGCTCGGGGAGCGTCGCTGCGCCATAGAGCTGCGCGACGCCGTCGCACACACGCAAGCTCGCGCCGCCCGCCAGCGCACTTGCGCGGGTCGCTTGCCAGAACGTGAAGCCTTCCAGCGTGTGCATGTCGGTCAGGTCCGCGGCGAGCACGTCGCGCGGGAAGTCCTCCGGCGGCCCAGCGCTGCTGCCGTCGGAAAGCGAGAAGCCCGTGAGGACCGCGTCGAGCCACGGGACGAACCCGTCCGGTGTGCAGAGCGCGACCTCGACGCCCGGCGTGCCCTGGTAGTGCTCGCCGGGCGTGAGCGCACGACCCAACACGTGCTCGCACCCGACGAGGGTGTACCCGCGCCGCGTCAACGTCGCGAGCAGCGACGGCGCTGCCAGCGTCGCGAGCTCGACCTGCAACGGCACGGCGCGGCGCGCGAACTCCGCCTCGACGGCCGCGAGCGTGTCCTCGTCGAGCGCAGCGTCGACCCCGAAGCCCAGCCCACCGAGCTTGTTGAACGGCGACCCCGGCACCGCCAGCGCCGCAGCGCCGCCCGCGATCGGCCAACAGCGCGGCGCGACCTCGGGCCGCCGGCGCGCGATCGCCGCCGTGCAATCGACGAGTAGCCGCGTGACGGTGCCCTCGATGCGAGCGGCGAGCGTGGAATCGGCAAAGAGCATGGGCGCGCGAGTGGGGCGTAACGGACGTATGCCACCGCAGATCGTACGTCGGCGTGGGCGCGTTACATGTCGGCCGCCTCGGACCCGTTCACTCTTGCCGCAGGTCCAGCACGATCTCAAAGCCCTGGACGTCGGGGACTTCGAACTCGCGCCACTCGAGGGGCACGTCGCGGTTCGGGTCTTCCTTCGGGAGCCACCAGCGAGAGTGGTAACGCACTTGCATCGGCCCGGGCTTCGGGTCCCACATCTCAAACGTCCGGCCATCGCGTCTTGTCGTGTAGGAGTTCTTGCCGAAGAAGAGCTGAACCGAGTCCGCGATCCGCAACCCGTCCTTCGGCACGATGCGCAGGAGTCGTCTGCGCGCGAGCTCCACGCGGTGCAGTGACTCCAGCGGGCGAGGCTCCGAGTTCCGGAAGCCCTCCGCCGAGACGGCCACGATCAGCGACCGCAGGGCCGGTCGAATCCACCACTCACCGTGCTCATCCCTGGGTAGCTCTTGCCAGTACGCGTCGTGCGGTCGCGTTCCGCAAAAAGTCCCGAGCTGCAGGCCCTCGACCGAGCGGCCGGCAGCATCGAGTATGTCGAAGCGCGCGCGCCCGATGTAGGGATCGAGGTCGATGGGCGCGATGCGCGGGTCGTTGCACTCGCCACCTGAGGGGACATGGAGCCCCTCGATGATGAGGAGCGGCTCTGTCGTGTAGCTCAAGATCAGCTCGAGTCGTTAGGCGCCAGGCTTCAGCGGCTCGAAGGTCCACGTGTCCCCGTTGGGCTCACCTCTCGCGCGAGAGATGGAATCCACGTGCTGGGCGTAACAAACGAAGCGCTCACACAGCTCTTGGTCCACATGCACGAGCCGGGCCCGCATGCGCCCGGCAGGGACCAGCACGAGGCGCAGGTCGCGCGCGCCACGCTGGACCTCGATCGTATCCGGCGCAGCGCCTTCGGCGAGCGCAATGAGCCACAGCATCGCCGCGTCCAGCTTCGCCTCAGATACGCGACGCTGCCGCGGGTCATCCGGGATCACAAACGTCCCGTCGTCGCGCGTCAGGACCTCGACGAAGCCGTAGAAGCCCGTGCGAATGCCGCCATGAGCTCGTCGTAGCCAGCCCGGTCGCCCGCGGCAAGGAGCGCCAGCGCCACGCCCGCCGGCGCCGCGACCGCGTCGAGGATCCCGAGCAGCGCGTGGCTGAACGGGCCGAGCGCGAGCGGGTGCCCGTCGAGCTCCGACCACCGCTCCACCGCACCGGGCGGCCCGTCCCCCGCGATCAGCGCCGCGAAGTTGAAGTCGTCGCCTGTCAACACGACCTGCCCGCGCGGCAGGAGGCGCGCGCGCGTGCGGAGTTCGTGCGCGGCGTCCAGGAGCGACAGCTTGCAGCCGCGCACGACGCTCGGGTCCAGGTCCAGCACGCGCTCGAACGAGTCGCCGGGAAAGTACCCGCGCAGCCGTGGATGGAATATCTCGCCCAGTCAGTGCACGAACAACGGCCCGCGGCACTGCCGCACGATCGCGCCATACACCTCGACGTACTCGTCCGCTGTCGCGCCGTGCGCGGTGAGCCACAGCATGGGCAAGATGATCGGCAGCCCGCCGTTGGCCTGGATCACCTGCACCTGGTGCACGACACCATCGACGAGGTCGCGTTTCGAGCGCACCGCCGCGAGGTGGTCGACACCAGCGCCGGCGACGAAGCCCCGCGGCAGGCCGAGCCGCCCGGTCTCCTCGATCAAACGCTGCGCGACGTCCCAGCCGACCTCGAAGCGCTGCGCCGTGTCCATCGCCTCGGCGATGCCGAACCCGTGCGAGCGCGGGAACGAGATCGACCTGCTTCTCTCCGAGGGCCGCAAGCTGACAGGCGTGGAGATCAAGTCGTCCTCCACGTACCACAGCTCGTTCAAGGAGCGCCTGCGATGGTTCAAAGAGCACGTCGCACCGCTGCAGCGAGCGTGCATCGTCTACAACGGCGAACACCAGGCCTTCAGCGACGGGATCGAATTCCTCCCGTTCGACTCCGCCGCAGAGCTCGGGCTGGGAGCCAGCGCCTGATCGCCTCGGTGCGTCGATCGGCCTTCTTGCGGCGCCCTCGATGATCGTCGTCTTGTCCTTCGACACGATGAACTTCTTCGCGCGGCCGAGGTCGGCGATCGTCGCCGTCTCGAGTGAGCCGCCGAGGTTCTCCACGATCACGATCCTGCGAGCGAGCGCTCACAACGGTCGACCTGCTCTGGCAGCGCAGCGCCCAGCCGGTTGAGGATCCCTCGCTCCAGTCCCTCTTCGCACGCAGCCTCGATCACCGCGGGGGTCGCCGCTCGAACTGCCCCAGCGAGAGTCCGCGCACGCTCGATGAGCAATTCACTGTCGAGCTCCAACAGGTCGGCGAGCTCTCGCCACTGGCGCGAGCGGATCTCGTAGAGGCGGTACTGTCCACCGATCTTCATCGCAGACTGGATCCTGCGGGGGTCGAGGTCGGTGTACGGCGTGGCGCTCGCAAGGTCGTACAAGGGTGCAAGGCGCACCTTGCCCCCGGTCCCGATCAGCAGAGAGTAGTTCTTCGCATGTGCGTCCGTCCCTCCGATGAGCCAGTTGAACAGCAACGCATCGACGAAGAGCGCGACATCGTGCACCGGCCGTGACGAGTGCCTCCTGAGGAGTTGGACGACATCGTGAGGTCCTGGCCCTCCCTCGTTCTGGTACTTCGACACAGGCGGGATGCAGAGCGCTTGGCAAAGGTCCTCCTGGTGCACTCGCACGATGGGCGTCCTGCTGTTCGGGTCATCGACCCAGACACGATCGAAGCGCTCGACGACGATGGCGACCTCAGAGCCGAAACGGCGAACACACGACGATGCGGAAGGGAGCCCTACCGCCCGCGCGAGCTCGAGGCAGACATGCTCGTTCTCAGCGAATCCGTCTAACCCCGAGACCGGCGGTTTGACGATGTGGGTGGTCGGCGCGCGGCCCGACGGAATTCCGATGTGTCCCGACGAGCGATCGATGTGCACGCCGAACTTCGGCTGCGCGCCAGCGAGACTGAAGCGTCCATCCACTCGAGGTCCGAGCCATGCGGTCGGGTCGCGACGCAATGCCCTCAAGCGCTCTTCGACGCCGCCCTCGTCGATCCGCCGGATCTCCCAACGCGCGTCCGAGAGCACTTCGTCCAAGCGCTCGTCCCGGACGAACTGCAGTGCACCCGCGCAATCCTCGCCGACTGCAGCGAGCAGACCGAACGGGTTGTGACGCGAGACATGGAAACGGCGCCCCCAGCCGTCAAGGACGCTCGGGTCGTCGGGCAGCAGGCCCTCGAGGACCGGCGCGACGGCGTGATGTCCGTGACGAGCCTCGGACATGGGCAGGTTGAGCGACACCGGGAATGTGAGGTTCGATTCGCGCCACGCATCGAGGTACACGAGCTCGATCTGGCCCCGTTCCCGCGTGACCTCTGCTGCGCGGCGTCCACCGAGCAGGACGTTCAATCGCGAGTCGTTCACGGGCGCCTTCGCGGCTCGCGCGCCCGCTCGACGATCGCGTCGATGTCGATGGCATTCGCGGGGTGGTCGGATCCCTCGAGGGTTCGTGTCTCGGACGTGCCCTGCCCCTGTGGCCGCGCGTCGAGGACGAGATCGAGCACCCGCAGCGTCCGCAGGACGAGCGCGAGAGCCACGCCCTCCTTGCCGCGCTCGAGGGCCACGATCCACTGCCGGCTCACCCCCGCGCTATGCGCGAGCTCGGCCTGGTCGAGGCCCAACGCCCGGCGTCGGTGACGCACGGCGCGACCAACATCGGAGGGTGTGCGGAGCTGCATGATGGGCCTCTCGGCGCGGGGCGTGTCACTGATCATGGACTTTCTGCGCAATGTCATCAACTGACTACATTACGAAAATAACTGCGAGCGGTGACATGGGATGGCGTGTCTACGATCAACGACATTGGCTCGCGGAGCCGAGGTCCAAAGGCGTGACCGTTACAGCTCGCGGGGCGTCGCCGGACGCAGTGACAGCAGGCTGATCCCGCACCGACCGCTCATCTGTCGTCCCGCTGAACCCCACGGCGAGGGGGCTCGGTGCCGCGCGGCGCCGGGCCGTGACATCAGTGCCGGTACCCGTGGTGTGCGGGGGACAGGAACTCGAAGGAGGGCAATCTGGACCGCGAGGTCCGTTGATGGCTGCGGGTGTGCCTCGTTTTGAGGCGAACACCGAGTCTTGCGGGTGGCACCTGCCTCGATTGCCGGCCAATCACCACGCTGCGCGACGGGTCGCGGCGCACCACGGCAACGAGGCCGTGACCGGGCACGTCGTCGGCGCCGACAGGCCGCCCGCGCTCCTCGGCATCGAAGAGGCGCTTCCCAGCCCACGAGCGCCGCTCAATCTCGATGGGGGGATCGACGGAGGTCTCCACGGGGACGGAGACCGAGGCGCGGGCGACCCGGTTGCGACCTGTTCCAGCCCCTCGTGTGTCACCGTCGAGGCCCACGCCGCGTGGGTCCGCGCGCAGTCGCCGTGTGGCGGGGGACAGAAAAGCCCTCACTTCCTCTGTATTTGAAGGTGATGACCGCCTATCCGCTCGCGGATTTATGACTCAGGACACTAGGCATCTTCAATGTCAATCGCCCAGTGCTCCATTTGCTCCGAATTACTGGTAGTCCGGAATGTTCCGACGTCGTACCGCTGCATTAGCGCAGTGCCTGGTGGGGCAAACCTGCGTGGCCGAACAATCTCCACGAAATACTCGCTATCTTGCCCAACTACCACACTTCCAATACCGTTAGCGACGCATAGGCCCACCGCGATTCTCTCTCCCTCTCTATTTCTCACAACCACGGAAGCCAAATAAACTGGAAGTCCGTCAAGGCTCATTACCTCGAAGATCACTCGCACGCCCCGCTTCACTATTACTCGCGACCTGCTATCGCGATGAAAGCACAATTCCGACGCACCGCCTATGTAGGGTACGCCCCTTGAATCGAAAAGTTCCTTGGTGATCACCTTGTAACATCCAGCTCGAACATCTGCCACGCTCGCGATCCCATACCAGTCGCTGACAGCGGAGGCTTGCGCCCTGGCTCCGTGCGACACTCCCTCCAGGGCAATGACGACGCCGGGAACAGCTTGTCCATCCCCATCGACTACAGAGATTTCGAACGTGGACGCCTCGATGTGAAAATCCAACTGCGCCGCTTCGCCTGACGCATCGAGCATTATGGGCTCTTCTGCCAGCCGATTTCCAGAACGGTCGACGAGCCGCATTCTCCAGTGACCCGTACCAAGTCCGCCGATTGAGTATGCCCCACCGCTAGCCACTGCCGCCCTCAACTGCTCATCGTTGTGCCAAGCGACTCCAGATGGGCGCGACCGCAATGCCACTACGGTGAGCTCCCCAACCGGTGTGTCCCCGTGGTTGTGAACGATGCCCCGGACAGAATGAGCGCCACCCAGCCGAATCACGCCTACGTCAATAGCGGAGCCTCTATTGGAATTGGGCGCCACGACATATTCAAATGAGCCCATGCCTTTTGCTCTGCAGAGTACAGATATTTCTCCGAGACCGAAAATAGCATCCGACTGGAATTCCTGCCCAAGCGTAGCCAGAAAGCTACTCTCGTTCGTGAACCAGTGGTCTCCGCATAGGAATTGTTCCCGAATACGCACTTCCGCAGTCGTCGTCCCGCCCGATTCGGTACCAAGCACAGTGCCCCTAACGGAGACTCCTCGATGGAGCAGGACTTCCACAACTGCTGGCCCGTGACCTGCTGAGCGCGGTTCTAGCTGAACGACACTAGCACCGAAGCCAGGCGAACGGGCTACGACGAACGAGACTGCGGTGTAGTCCCAGTGTTTCGCAGCAAAGGTCCCGTCCGCACTTGTTACGGTTAAAAGGGACTCTTGATAGGACGAGTAAATGGAAGCTCCCTCAATAGCGTTGCCGATTGACGCATCCACGACGCGACCACGCAGCTCCATTCCCCGCGGCACGAGGATATCGACGGTGCAATCCCCAGAGGTTGGCATAGTCTGCCAGTGCCACGAGCGTATCCCAAGTTGCTCGTGTGTATAGCCCAGGCGCAACACCTCCCCGCCACACCCCTTGGCCTGGAACCGCCCGCCTTGCCCCACTGGGACCGTCGCGATAATCAGCCCCTCTCGGTTCGCAATATCAATTGTGCCACCAGTCAGGGGCTCTTGAGTATCTGCGAAAAGCACCGCCCCGTGGATGCCGATGGACTCGCCTAGAACAACCTGCAGCGGACCGGCACCGGATATCCACCATTCCCAGTTGGGGGCGTACCTGTCGTGCCGGACCAGCACCAAGCAAGCACGCAGGTTCCCGGACGTGCTGAATGCAAAAGCGCCGGACAGACTTGTCAACTGCTGGTCGACGGCTTTCCCAGCTTCCGCTGTGGAGAGCAACGGATGGAGTGTGACAACCGCACCCGGTATTACGTCGCCCATGCTATCCAGGACTACTCCCGTGACATTGCGGTCGCCTTCGGCGCCTGGCTCGAATGGGCCGGTGTGCAGAGGCGGCGCCGGAACCGTCCTTCTTGCGCTCTCGGCCTCCCCTGGCAGCGCAGTCGCACTGGCATCTGTCAAAGTAGGCGTAGATTGGTCCGCAGCGGCAGACTCCACGGAAGAGCCTGCTTGAAAGCCACTGGCTGTCCGATTCGGGTAGACGAAGTATGCCACCACCCCAAGAGCGATGGCTACTAGAAGAACGAGCAGTTCTTTCATTGCAAATACGCCTGCCCTATTCGGGCCTTAGTACGTGAGGTCCAATGGCCGCTTCTCTCCGAGAGGGGCCATTCGACGCAGCCTATCACGTGCGGTCGGTGCCGACCAGGGCGGCCATCATCGCGCGCCCATGAACCCGCGGGCGCGCTCCGCGACGCAGGCTGCGTCCGTGAATACGCGCGCGGCCGCGGCCAACTCTATGGCGCGCGTGTAGTGCTCACGCGAGCGAGCGAGCTCCACATGATTGGCCAGCATCGCGTTCGGTTGCGCTCCATCGAGCCACGCCAAGAACGCGATGCCCGCCTTGTAGTGCTGCGTCGGCGCCTCGAACAAGTGCCGTCCGAGCGCCTCGCACGGCACCATGAGCTCGTCGTAGCCAGCCCGGTCGCCCGCGGCAAGGAGCGAAAGCGCCACGCCCGCCGGCGCCGCGACCGCGTCGAGGATCCCGAGCAGCGCGTGGCTGAACGAGCCGAGCGCGAGCGGGCGCCCGTCGAGCTCCGACCACCGCTCCACCGCACCGGGCGGCCCGTCCCCCGCGATCAGCGCCGCGAAGTTGAAGTCGTCGCCTGTCAACACGACCTGCCCGCGCGGCAGGAGGCGCGCGCGAGTGCGGAGTTCGTGCACGGCGTCCAGGAGCGACAGCTTGCAGCCGCGCACGACGCTCGGGTCCAGGTCCAGCACGCGCTCGAACGAGTCGCCGGGAAAGTACCCGCGCAGCCGTGGATGGAACATCTCGCCCAGCCAGTGCACGAACAACGGCCCGCGGCACTGCCGCACGATCGCGCCATACACCTCGACGTACTCGTCCGCTGTCGCGCCGTGCGCGGTGAGCCACAGCATGGGCAGGATGATCGGCAGCCCGCCGTTGGCCTGGATCACCTGCACCTGGTGCACGACACCATCCACGAGATCTCGTTTCGAGCGCACCGCCGCGAGGTGGTCGACACCAGCGCCGGCGACGAAGCCCCGCGGCAGGCCGAGCCGCCCAGTTTCCTCGATCAAATGCTGCGCGACGTCCCAGCCGACCTCGAAGCGCTGCGCCGTGTCCATCGCCTCGGCGATGCCAAAGCCGTGCGCCGCGATCCGACGGCGCAGCGCGATCGTGGCCTTCCAATCGACGTGCTCCGCGATCGCGTCGGGCGTCCCCGGCGCGTCGAGCGAGTGGGGCACCGCCGCGTACGTGGCATGGAAGACGACGTGCGCCGCCGCGAACGCCGTCCGCACGGGGCGCGTGCCCGCGGGCACCCGCGCGCGAAATGGCGCGAGCGCGCAGTCGTCCACCTCGATCGTGTGTCCGTCGAGCTCGATATTCTCCTTGGTCATCGCGCGGGCGCGGAGTCGTTGCGCAGCTTCTGGAGGTACTTCGGGCCCTCGACCGAGACGTCGCGGATGAACATCGTCGCCAAGAACACGGTGATCGCGACCATGGTCGCGAGCAACAGCGCGCCCCACACGCCGCGCGGCTGGTCGCGCCCCAGGTAGGCGCGGCTCGCTTGCAGCCGGATGATCCCGACGTACGCCAGCGGCAGCAACAAGCCACAGACGATCGACGTGGGGATCGCGAGCCAGAAGAGCAGGTCGCCACCGACCATGGGACCGAACACGCCGACGGCCGGCAGCAACATCCCGATGCGCCAACGCAGACTGCCGAACGCGGCGCCCGTGAGCTCCATGATGACGAACCCCGCGCAGACCATGTGCAGCGTGATGGTCGACAGCGCCATCGCGACGAGACCCAGGTCGAAGATGACGCGCCCGCGCGTCTCGCCCAGGACCGACCCGATCGAGCGCGCAGCGTCGACCGCCTGCAGGCGCGCGCCTTCGCCGCTGGCCGGGTCCCAGGGGATCGTGTTCGCGATCGCGATCACGACGAGGCTCGTCGCCAGCGTGTACGGCACGAGCATCCCCGCGCCGAGGTCGAAGCGCGCGAGCTGCCGATGCGCTCGGCCCCATCCACGCGCAAGGAGCGTGTAGGGGTAGAGGAACACCATGTTGATGCCCACCGCCGCGGCGAGCCCGGCGGCGACCAGCGTCAGGCCCTCGGTCCCGCCGCGCGCCTCAGGCACGGACGGCACGAAGCCGCGCGCGACCGCGCCCCAGTCCGTGCGCCCGGCGGACGCGATCACGACGACCGCGAACGCCAGAACGACGCACCAGACGAGCGCCTTCACCGCGCTCTCGTAGAGCCTCACCGCGCGGTCGTTGCGCCCGTACAGGAGGGACATCAGGGCCGCCACCGCGAGCACGCCGAACGCCGCCACCTGCGGCGAGACACGAGCGCCCGCGACGTCCGAGATGTCCGCGAGCGCGGCGCCGGCGAGCGAATACTGCGGGAAGTGCCAGATGATCGACGCAAAGAGCGCGCCGAGCGCCCAGGCCCACGCCAGCGGCGCGCCGGCGAAGCGTCGCATCGCCTCGAACGGTCGCACCCCCGTCGAGAGCGTCTGGTGCGCCAATGCATTCAACATCACGACGCCGAGCAACATCGCGATCGGCGCGACCCACAAGAGCTGAAAGCCGAACAGACGCCCGGCGAAGATCGCGCTGACCGCCGTGCCGCCACCAAGGGTCATCGCGGCCTGCAGGTAACCGGGGCCGCCGCGTTTCAGGAGCCCCCACCAACGCTGGGGCGCGGGCGAGGCTGCGAGGCGTTCCAGCTCGGCCACCTCGCGCGCCAGGCGCGCGGGGTCAGGCGGCGCGGTGGTCCGAAGACCCTTGCGCACGGCCTCGAGGTCGCGGGTCTGCAAGGCTCCCGGTGCAGGGTCGCGGTCGTCGCGCGGGCTCATTTGCGGAGCGCGTCCTTCAGGGCCTTCACGCGCGTCGCCTCGGCGGCATCGCGGTACGCGGGGTCGAGGGGATAACAACCGCTAGCGAGCCCGTGGCGCGGCGCGGTCGTGCAATCGCTGAACGTGCGGCAGATGCGTTTGCGCGCGAGCTCGCGCCCTGCGAGCACGTCCGCCGGCAGCTCGGGGTACGACAACACCATGCGCCCGATGCCGACGACGTCGACGCGCCCCGCGCGCAGCTCCGCCTGCGCGACGTGCGGGAGCCACTCCATCAGGTACGTGTAGCCGGTGCCCACGATGACGACCTCGGGCACGCGCGCCTTGGCTTCGCGCACCACCTCGAGGTGTCGGGCGACGTGCACCAAGGGGTCCGCGAACGGCTGATAACCGTCGCTCGGCGGATACGCGGCGGGGCGCTGCAGGTGCGGGTTGTAGTAGGGGCTGCCGAGCGTGACGTTGATCAACCGCACGTCGCGCGCCGCGAGCAGCGCGAGGAGCTGCATCGGCTCGTCCAGCGCAAAGTGTGTCGGTGAGTCGTGGTCGACGCCGAAGCCATGCGCCCACGCGCGCGCCGCGGGGCGGCCCTCCTTCGTCAGCGGGTCCGCGCGATGCGGCACGACGTCGGCGAGCGAGATGCGCACGCCCACCACGAGGCCCGGGCAGGCGGCTCGCACGGCGTCGATGAGCTCCAGCAGGAAGCGTGTGCGCCCCGCGAAATCGCCGCCGTAACGCCCGGGGCGTGAGTGCGCGCCCAGTAGCTCGTGCACGAGGTAGCCGTGGCAGGCCTTCAGGTCGACGAAGTCGAAGCCCGCGCGCACTGCCACCTGCGCCGCGGCGACGTAGTGGTCGCGGATGTGCTCGAGCTCCGTGTCGGAGAGCGGCGGCGTCTCGGAGGACACGCCGATGCGCGCGTCGAGCAGCGGATCATGCGCAGCGATCAGCGGCTCTGCCCCGTCGTTCGGCCGCGCCCAGCGGCCGGAGTGCGTGAGCTGCAGGCCGATGGGGCCCGCGTCGGACGCAAGGCCCATCTCGCGCCGCCCGGCGCGGACCTCGTCGATGAGCAGCGCGAGCTCACCTGTCACGTCGCCGCCGTGCAGGTGTAGCTGGTGCGGATTGGCGCGCCCCTCCGCGGTGACCGCAAACGCCTCGCCGCCCCAGACGAGGCCCGCGCCGCTGCGCCCGAAGTTGCGCCAGCGCCGGAACGTGCGGGTCGTCGGCGAGCCGCCGCGTGTGCCGTCCCAGCCCTCCATCGGATGCACGGCGAAGCGGTTCGGGAGCAGGAGCCCCGAGACCTCCAGCGGCGCGCCCAGCGGGCCCTCTGCGCCCTCCAGTGTGTCGTCGAGTTCAATCGACAGGTCGAGCTCGGCGAGGCGCGCGCGGAACGCTGCCGGGGTCTTGAAGGAGCCGGGGGCCTTGAAGTTCATCGGTGGGCGGGCGAGGCGAGGCGCCGGCGCCATCCGTAACGAAATGCGACCCCGAAGGCGAGGGTGGGGTGTCGATCCAGGTCCTGGGCGCGCCCTGCGAGGCGCTCTGGGCGACCAGGCGCCGATTCACTGCGGCCAGACTGCCGCGACGGCGTTGGCGTACCCCTGGGTGGCGAGGGAGCCGACCTGGATCCGGCCGCGCTCGATGCGGAGCGCCGCGCCTGCCGGAGTTTTCCGGTAAATGTCCGGGTGCTTCGCGAGCGCCTCCTCCGTGCTCGCGCGCGACAGGTGCCCGAGGCCGCGGAAGAAGTGGTGACCGTTGCGCTCGACGTGCGGAAGGTGCAGCAGCGCTGCCGTCGCGAGGTCCTGCTGCAACGCCAGGAGCGGCAAGTTCGTCAGGTCCTCGCCAGCCAGGAACGCGCCGTCGCCGAGGGCCGCGCAGAGGCCGTGGTTCAGTACCGCGCGAAACACCCCTTTGCAGTTCTTGACCGAGACGCCGCGGTAGCCCAGCTCGAACGCGCGCGGGAACGCCTCGAGCCCGAGGTCGGCCTCGTCGATGATCAGCGGCGCGAACGCCGCGAGGCGCGCGAGGCCCGCCCCGGGCTCCGCGCCCAGCGTGAAGGCCCTTGGGACGGGCTGCTCGATGTGCGCCAGGTGGTCCAGGATCGCGGGGCCGCCCGGCAGGTCGCCGAGGCGGTGCAGAACGTCCGCGAGCCGCCCGGGGTCCGAATACTGCTCGTTGCCGTCGAGCGTCACGAGCGCGCCCGGCGCGCGCTCGGCGAGCACGCGCCCGATGGCGTCGAGGCGCGCGAGGTCGGCCGCTTCGTCGCCACCGACCTTCAGCTTGAACGCGTCCAAGCCGTAGGCGGCGATGTCCTCCTCGAGGCTGCAGGGGTGGTCGTCGGCGCCGCGCAGCGCGGCAGGGACCTCAGAGGCCCAGAGCTCGTCCGCCATGCCGACGGTGTGCCGCACGCGCACGGCGTCGAGCGGCGCACGGTCGAACGCGCGCGCCGGGTGGTAGCCGCGCAGCGTCGGCAGCGCGGCGCCGGCCTCGACGCCAAAGAGGTCCGCGCGCCAGGCAGCGAAGAACGACAGGCCCGCGGCGCGGCAGGTCGCGTCCATCAGCGCCCGTTCGACGAGCGCGACGCCAAAACAACGCACGAGGCGGTCGGGCGCCTCGAGCGGCGCGGCTTCGACGTGGCTCCGGTGCACGGCCAGCCACTGAGCGAAGAGCGGCGCGCCGCTCTGCACGCCGCGCCAGAGGCTCGCCGCCGTGCGCACACTCGCGACGAGCGCGGCGCGGTCCGCGGCGTCTGTGGTCGCCGGCGACTTGTCGAACCACTTCGGGACGAGCAGGTCGGCCGCATGGCCGTGGACGACCTCGCCGCCCGCGGCGCGCAGGGTGACACGTGCGATGAGCAGCGGCGCCGCCGTCATCGTCGTGCGCCCGAAGCGGAACGGCAACCGCGTCGTGCACTCGATCTGCTCGAGCTGGAGGTCCAGGAGCTGCATCACGGCGAGTCTATCCGCGGCGCCGCCCCGAGCACGACCCGCGGCCCCGAGCACGACCCGCGGCCCCGAGCACGACCCGCGGCCCCGAGCACGACCCGCGGCCCCGGAGCGCCGAGGCGCTCACGACCAGCGCAAGCCCAGCGCCTCCGTGTGGTCGCGCGGATCGATCACGCCCGTGTCGTCGCCGAACGCGACCAGCGTCCAGGCGCAGAAGAGTCGCGCGGCCTCCGTCGAGCGCGCGTCGGGACCCCGTGGCCCATCAGGGTCGCGGCGTCGGGCCTCGAAGTCGCGCACGGCCTCGTGCGGGACCACGAGGAGGTCCGCGATCGGCACGTGATGACCGGGCCGTGTCTCGGCGAAGCGAGTCAGGAGCGTGTCACCGACGCCCACGGTGCAGGCCTTCGGGACCCAGCCCCGCAACATGCGCCCCGTGGCCAGGTCCTCGAATCCCAGCCGATCGCCTGCCCGCGACGTGGTGCGTACGAGCATGAGCCGCGCGTGGGTGAAGCTGCGCACGAGGTCTTTGTCCACGTCGTCGTCCGATGCTGCCGTGTGCGGCGAGCGGCGTCTTTCGAGCGCTCGGAGGACGTCCTCCGCGATCGTCCGGCCGTGCTCGCGCGGCCAGTCGAGCAGTTGGTAGAGCGCCAGGTGATCCTCGCCCGTGCGCCGCACTGGGTGCCCAGCGCGGCACAACGCAGCGAAGCCGACGTCGAAGAACGCACGGCGCGCGTGTTCGTCCGCGAGGTGGTGGCGAGGGTGCCGCAGCTCCAGCGCGATCCAGAGCAGCGCGCTCAGGATTCCAGCGTCGTCGAGGTGTTCGGCGGGCGGCGCGGCATCGGAGCTCGGCGCGCGGCGAGCGGATTGGTCCAGTCGGTGTCGTTCCATCGGAGACCAGACGGCGCTCTGGGGAGCGGGTTGCGGGCCAGCTCCTGATTCGAACGCAGAGTGCACTTCGACCGACCCTGTCTCGCGCGCGTCGCTCGCTCAAGGACTCGCGGCCGGATCCACGAGCGCCACGAGCTTTGTCAGTGCGTCCGCGAGGCGCGCGCGAGCTGTCGCATCACCCGCGAGCCGCGCGCGCCCGAGCAGGTGCCGCATCTCGCGCACGTTGTCGGCGACCCGCGGCAGCGCAGCGACGCCGAGCCCGATGACGAGGATCGCGACGAGGTCCATGCTCGGCCCGGTGTGCGAAGACACGAACGACGTGAGCAGCGGCAGCCAGACCACCATGACCCCGAACGCCGTCAGTAGCGTCACGGTGACGAACTTGTCGGGCGTGCTGGCGCCGCGCCGCGCGATCGCTCGTGCGAGCAGGATCGGGAGGCCCCACACCACTGCGCACAGTGCCAGGAGCGGAACCGCGATGAGCGCGCGCAGGCCGAGCTCGCCCACGATCCGCCCCGGATTGGCCTCCGCCGGGCCCAGGACGTCGATCGCGGTGATGCCATGGCTCGTGAGGTTCTTGTCGAGCTGGAGCGCCACCTCGACTCGCCGCGCATGGCCGTCGGGGTCGCGCTCGCGGAGCCGCTCGAAGCCGTTCCACGCGGCTTGCCGCCGCGCCGCGAGCGGGCGTGTGTCGGGGGGCATCAGGTGCTCGACTGCGCTCGCGAGCTCTGCCGCGGCCCGGCCGTCGTCGTCGCCCGGCGGCACCTGCAGCGTCAGCGCGCGCATCGCTTCGGTGATGCGCAGCGTCAGGGCGCGACCCGCGAGGATGGGGCTGTGGTCATAGGCCTGGAACGAGTCGTGGACCGCCATGGGCTCACCGATCCACGCCTCTGCCGGGGTGCGGAAGCGGCCGATCTCCGCGTAGGTGATCCCGACCGGCACGATGCGGACGCCCGCGCGCCAGCCGGCGGACTCCTCGGCGCCGAGCGCCATCCGCGCCGCGCCCGTCTTGACCTCGCGCAGGTACGGTGTGCCGCGTGATTCGCCCTCGGGGAAGACGGCGATCACGTCGCCCGAGGCGAGCGCTTCGTAGATCGAGCGGAACGAGTCCGCGTTGCGCAGCGTGTCGACGCCGTCCTTCTTGCGATACACGGGGATCGCGCCGACGTTCCGCACGACCCACCCGAGCAGTGGGATCTCGAACAGCTTGTACTTCGCGAGCACCCGCACGGCCCGCGGCGTGCAGGCGAGCTGGAAATGCCCATCACACAGGCCGTTCGTGTGGTTCACGACCATGATGCAGGGCACCGCGGTCGGAAAGGGGGCACCGCGGATCTCCGCGCGGTACCAGGTGGTGACGAGGAGGCGCGCCCAGGCGCGTATGACACGGTAGGTGACGCCCATGGGCGCCGAAGATTCTCGGGCGTCGTCGGCCGCGTTGCCAGTCGTAAGCTGGGCGAACACGCCCCGACCCACCAGCGGCGCCCCCGGAACCGCGCGCGGGTGTGTCGGCGACGGCGCGCTGCTGCGCTATGCTCGGCAGCACCATGGAGACGAAACCCTGGCACGCCCACTACGACCAAGGGGTTGCGCATCACATCGACTATCTCGACGTGCCCCTGTCGGGGATCCTCGCGCGCACGGCCCAGCGCTTCCCCGAGCGCCCCGCGGTCGCCTTCCTGAACGCGGCGTTGACGTACGCCGAGCTCGACGAGCAGTCCGCGCGCCTCGCCAACGCGCTGCAAGCGCTCGGCGTGAAAAAGGGCACCCGTGTCGCGGTGCAGCTCCCGAACATCCCGCAGGGCATCATCGCGTTCCAGGCCGCCGCGAGGGCCGGGGCGGAGATCGTGATGACGAACCCGCTCTACACGCTGCGCGAAGTCGAGCACCAGTGGAAGGACGCCGAGGTCGAGCTCGCGATCACGACGGACTTCATCTGGGCCGCGACCCTGCGACCGAACCGCGCGAAGTTGCGGCCGACGAAGTACATCGTCGCGCAGATCCCCGAGTACCTGAAGTTCCCGCTGAACCTCCTCGCGCCCTTGAAGCTGAAGAAGCTCGGCCGCTACGCGAAGTTCGCGGACGAGGAAGGGGTGCACCGCTTCAAGCGCCTCGTGCAGGGCACAGCGCCGACGCCTCGACCCGTCGCGATCGATATGGACGACATCGCCGTGCTGCAATACACGGGCGGCACGACTGGGGTCGCCAAGGCAGCGGTGCTGACCCACCGCAACCTGATGGCCAACGTGCAACAGATCCAGGGTTGGTTTAAGGACGCCCGCGAGGGCCATGAGGTGATGCTGATCGCGCTGCCGCTCTTCCACGTGTTCGGGATGACGGTCGGCATGAACTGGTCGATCTGTAGCGGCACGAAGATGGTCCTCGTCGCGAACCCGCGCGAGATCCCGGCGCTGGTCAAGGCGATCACCAAGCACCGCGTGACGCTGCTGCCGGCCGTGCCGGCGATGTTCAACGCGATCAACAACTTCCCCGGCGTGCAGCAGCTCGACCTCTCCAGCGTGAAGTCTTGCTTCTCGGGGTCCGCGCCGCTTCCGGTCGACGTGCAAGAGAAGTTCGAGCGCATGACCGGCGCGAAGATCGTCGAGGGCTTTGGCATGAGCGAGACCTCGCCCGTGACGCATGTGAACCCGCTGCAGGGCAAGCGCAAGTCCGGCACGGTCGGGATCCCGGTCGCAGATACCGATGCGCGCATCGTCGACACGGACGACCCGAAGAAGGTGCTGCCCGTCGGTCAGGAGGGCGAGCTGATCGTCCGTGGCCCGCAAGTGATGCGTGGTTATTGGAACCGGCCCGATGAGACGCGCGAGGTGCTGCGGGACGGTTGGATGCACACCGGCGACCTCGCGGTCATGGACGATGACGGCTACTTCCGCATCGTCGGGCGCAAGAAGGACATGATCAATTGCTCGGGCATGAAGGTGTTCCCCGATGAGGTCGACAACGTCCTCGTTTCACACCCGAAGATCCTCGAGGCGGCGACGATCGGCATTCCCGACGCCGAGCGAGGCGAGTCGGTCAAGTCGTTCGTGGTGCTGGTGCAGGGTGCGACCATGACCGCCGAGGAGGTGCAGGCCTTCGCGCGCGAGAACCTTGCGGCGTACAAGATCCCGCGCAAGGTCGAGTTCCTCGCGGAGCTTCCGAAGAGTTCGGTGATGAAGATCCTGCGGCGCGAGCTGCGGGACCGCGAGCTGCGCAAGGGGTGAGAGTCTGAGCGGGTGCTCGGACTCGAGAGACACTGAACCCAGCCCCGTCAGGGGCTGCGCCAGGGCGACTGACCGTGAGCAACGACAATCGACCGAATGGGGTGGTCGGTCAGCTCCTCCACCCCCTACAGGTTCTGGTGCCGGGGACGTTCGGCGATTGAAGCGGAACGTGAACTCCCCGAGGTAGGACTGGAGGCGTTCGGGCTGGAACGATCCCTTATGAACCCTCGGCAACAACGTGCCGGACGAAGGGAACGAGGTTCTCCTTGGTCGTGTTCGGCACGTGCCTTAGCCGTACTCGCCGGAATCCCTTCGGCTCACGCCCGATAGCGGGCTCCATTCGGACCGCACCATGGCAGCCCGGAATCGCTGCAACTCACTGTTGCCCGACCTCAGAAGTCCACGCCGAACACACCAATCCATCGATGCACGCCTTACACATCCGTCCTCCGCGATTCACGCGCTCGGACCTCGCCACGTCGTTGGCCTCTCGCAGCGAACACGTGCATTGTCAGGGGCTCTTCGAACCCCAGAATTCGTGCGCTACCCGCCCGCTCGCTTTCCGCGCGCGGGTAACGAACGTGCATCACACTGCGGAAAAGGAGCTGTGCAGCGCCGCGGGCGCCTCGCGCTCAGGTCGGAGGCGCTGGGGGACCGATAGAGCCAACGGTCTCCCTCTACCGAACCTCGGCGCCTCCTCCGAGGGCGCGCCCGACGCCGCACCATGGTCTCGAAGTCCCACGTCCACGCCGCGCGCACCAGCCCGATCCCTGGCCTCGTCGTGATCGTCCTCGCCGTGGCCGCCGTCATCTTCGGCCTCGCAGTCGTGCAAAAGCCGCCGTCCCAGGACGACGAGCTCCGAGCCGAGCTCCGGCGCCTCCAGGTCGTGCTCGCGGCAGCAGTGGACGATCGCGCGACGCTCGAGCAGCGCCTCGGTGAGAGCCTGCGTGAGACCGAAGCGCTCGCTGAGACGATCGCCGAGCTCGCGCGCACGAGCGCAGGGACGCAGGCGACGCTCAGCGGCGCTGCAGCAACGCGTGGCAGGGCTCGACCAGGCGTTGCAGGCAGTCGCGCTGCACCGCCGCTGAGCGACGACGGATCAGAGGCAGATGCCTGTTGTGAGCGCGTTCGTGCTCGCAGAGCACTTCGTCGAGGCCGTGCGGCAGGGGCCGCCTGACACCGAAAGTGACGCAACATCGAGCACACGGCGCTTTCGATTCCGATCCTATCATTGACTGATCGGTCTAAGTTGCGCAGGCTGTGCGCATGAGCCCTGGACCCGCCAAACAGTTCGACCCAGAGGTCGCCCTCGAGCGCGCCCGCGACCTGTTCTGGCGCCGCGGCTACGACGGCACCGGGCTGGCCGAGTTGGAGGTCGAGCTCGGCATCGGCCGCAAGAGCCTCTACGACACCTTCGGTAACAAGCGCGCGCTCTACCTGGCCGCGCTGGAGCATTACGGCACTAGCGTGATCAACGCCATCTGCGTCGGCCTCGAGCGAGCTGGCGAGCCGGCCTTCGAGAACCTCCAGCGCGTGCTGACAAAGCTCGGTCGCCACCACGGCTCGGGCGAGAGCCTGGGCTGCCTGCTCGGCGTGGGGCTGGGGCAGCTCGAGCGCGGCGACGGCGAGCTGACCGCGCTTCTGCAGCGCTGGCTCGCGCGCCTGGAGCAGGCCTTCGAGTGCGCGCTGCGCCGGGCGGCCGACGAGGGCGCGCTGCGCGAGGGTGTTCGCCCACGCGACGCTGCGCACCTGCTCGTCGCGCTCGTACAGGGCATGGCCTTGCTTGGCCGCGTCGCCGACGGGCCGCTGGCCCACGGCGGCGCCGTACGCGCGGCCCTGGCCGGCCTGCGCGCCTAGTTCACCTGTTCAGCCCCTTCCCGACGACGGAGTCCACTTTGAGAGCACTTGCACTGATCCTGTCCGTCGCGCCCGCCTTCGCGGTGCAAGGGACCGAGCCGCCCGAGCCGTCCTTTCCGCCGTCGACCGCCCTGGCCGAGCGCATCTCGCCCGCGGGACTGCAGGGCCTCTCGGACCTGGTGCAGTCGTTCGTGGACTCCGACGAGATCGTTGGCGCCGAGCTGCTCGTGATCGTCAACGGCCGCACGATCCTGCACGAGGGCTACGGTTGGCGCGATCGAGATCGCGAGCTTCCGATGCAGCCAGGAGGTGTGTTCTGTGTGCGCTCGATGACGAAGCCGCTGATCGGCGCGTCGATCTGGATGCTCATCGAGGAGCGCGAGCTGTCGCTCGACACCCGCGTGGCAAAGCTCTTGCCCGCCTTCGACGTCGACGGCAAGCGTGAGATCACGATCCAGCAGCTCCTGACACACACCAGCGGTCTGCCGATGTCGCTGATCATGGGCCGCAACCCTCGCACACTCGAGAGCGTCCGCTCGGTTGCCGACCTCGGCGGGGCCTGCGAACTGGAGTTCGAGCCCGGCAGCGACTTCCACTACAGCGACCAGGGCACCGACACACTGACCGCGGTGATCGAGGCCGTGTCCGGAGCGCCGGCCGAGGACTTCGTGCGCGCACGCCTGCTCGAGCCCCTCGGCATGGCCGAGACGACCTGCCTGATGAGCGCGGGCCACCCTCTGCGCGAGCGCACGTGCAGCGCGTACATGGGCTCGAGAGGGAGCTGGACGCGCTTCTGGAGCCCCGAGGACGACCCGCTGTTCCCGGTCTTCCTCGGCTCCCAGGCGCTGTACTCGACCGCGGTCGATTACGCGCGTTTCCTCGATATGCACGTGCACCGCGGGCGCGTGAACGGCGAGCGCATATTGCGCTCGAGTTCCACGCGCCAGACGTTGCGGCCCGCGCTCGGAGAGCAGGTCGGGACGACCAGTCTGCCAGGCGCGACCGCGGGCTACGGAACGCTGATGCAGGTCTGGACGAAGCCCGGCGAGGGTGCCGCCGGCAGCGCGGACGACGAGCGCGAGCTGGTCGCCTTCGGGCACACGGGCTCGGACGGCACGCACGCCTGGGCCTTTCCCGAGCGGAAGGCGCTGGTCATGTACTTCACGCAGTCGCGCGGAACCTCGACCGGCCTACGCGTCGAGGAGCGCCTCGGGGAGCTGCTGCTGGGCGTGCCCTACAACCCGCTGCAGGCTGCGCCCCCGCTGGAGGAGTACCTGGGCTACTACTGGGAGGGCGAAGGCGATCTGTACCGTTCGATCGTGCGCGATGGCGACGACCTGGCGCTCGAGATCGTCGGCCAGGCCGTCGTGCCGCTGGACTACATCGGCGACGACCGCTGGAAGCTGCGGCCGCAGCCGAGCACCGTACTGGCCTTCGATCGCGACGAGGTTGGCATCGTCAGTGGCTACCACATCGGCGACCACGTGGAGTACCGCTTCACGCCGCGCTCCGACCTGCCGACTAGCGACGAGATCGCCGAGCGCGTCGCCGCGACACACAACCTCGCGCGTCTCGCCGACGTGGGCGTCGTGCGCCTGCGCTCGCGCCTCGAGCTCCCCAAGCTCGATCGTGTCGGGGAGTCCGTCAGCTGGCTGCGCTGGCCCGATCAGTGGCGCGTCGACGAGCGCGTGGGAGATGAGGTCGGCAGTGTGGCCTACGACGGTGGGACGCTCCGCTCTCGGAGTTCGCTCGGACCCGCGACTCCGCTCGAGGGCGAGGCCGCCACGCTCCTGCGCCAAAGCGACCCGTTCGTGCGTTTCGGCGACTGGCGCAAGGAGGGCGTGTCGCTGACGGTGGTGCAGGAATTGAAGCGGGACGACGAGCGCGTGCTGCTGGTGCGCCTTGGCGACTACTCCGCGACGGCTCCCACCTGCTACGTCGAATGGCCGAGCGGCCGCGTGCGGCGCATGGACGGCTTGACGTACATCGAGGGGCTGGGGCGCATTGGGCAGAAGGTGCGCTTCGAGGAGTGGCAGGACATCACCGGGGCGCTGCTCCCGGGACGCGTCGAGATCGAACTCGCGCACCCACTGATCGGCACGATCCTGAACATCGTCGAGAGCGTCGAGATCGGCGTTGAGCTACCCGCTGGACATTTCGAACTGGCGGACTGAGGCGGTGCTCTTCTGCGACGGCTTCCACGTCGACACCAGGAGTCCCAGGTTCCAACTACCCGAGCTCTTCAACAACATTGTGGTCCTCGACGATCATCTCCGAGTCTTGGATCAGTGGCCGTGGGCTCTCGTCGAACAACTCTTCCACCGAGAAGTTGGCCACGACATTTCATCCCAGCCGCGTAAATGGCAACCCGAACACTTCGCGCTCACCCGCTGCAAACAATCGGTCGCCGGCTTCTGCCGCGACGTCGTGGCAACCCGTGAACGCGCCAAACGCCGGGAGCACGACGCCGCGCGCGCCACACAGCCAGAAAACCGGCACGCGCAGCCGGTCGGACCTGCTCCGCAAGAGAACTCCCGGGTGTAGGTGACCGGCGAGCCAAGGCGCTTCGTTCGCATCAGTCGCTTGCGGTGGCTCGTGCAGCGGAGTGCGTTGC
>Ga0163154_10002780_pt1 | contig 25094 bp, 26 predicted proteins | sample OliLakLV19MP9P1_FD_148649 | JGI IMG/M metagenome (GOLD analysis project Ga0163154, IMG submission 148649) | Freshwater microbial mat bacterial communities from Lake Vanda, McMurdo Dry Valleys, Antarctica - Oligotrophic Lake LV.19.MP9.P1 | ecosystem: Environmental > Aquatic > Freshwater > Lake >... | reverse complement strand
GGTGAGGGAGTGGGAGGGTGATGGGGTGCTGAAAATATGTTGTCTTTGGTGGGCAGGAATAGATTCTCAGAGGAAGTAGTAGGGTAGCTATACTGAAGCAAATCTCAAGCCTGTTCTTGAAAAACAAAGATGAGGTGGATTGTCCAGGTGCGATCGGGGTGGCGGATTAGCTGGATCTGGCGGATAAATTCCCGAAAATAGAAGCGGCGCTCGGATTCAGACAAGTCTAGCCAGAACTCAGGAATGGAGACGGTTTGGGCAATGGCTTTGAGGTTGACGGGGGGAAATTGGGCCAGTTTGCTTTGGAGTGATGCGAGTTCAGTCCGGAGGTTATAGCTGCGTAACTCGGCGGTTTCAGGGTCTAAGATGCCTGCGGTTACCAAGTTAGGGAGTTGGGTCAGGATTTGTTGCTTGGTTTCGATCGCGCCCGTAATCCTCTGCTTCATTGGCTCCAAGTCTGGCATTGGCTGCTCTGCAACAGCGCAGGGCAAGTCTTGACAGATGTGATGGATGGTTTGATCTAGCACTTGCTCGTAGGGAATGGCGGAGCATTTGGGGCGATCGGGGCAAGCAGTGAGGCGCAGATACACATACTCCTGGATGCGCTGGCGATCGGTGACGCGACTGATGGTCATAGACGATTGGCACTGGGCGCAGGTGACTAAGCCAGAGAGCGATCGGGGGGCGCTGGCTGTTCGGGGGGCGTGCGCGTGATTTTGCTGGAGTAATCGGTCAACCTGGGCGGCTTCATCCCGTGAGACGATCGGCGTATGGGTATTCAAAACCACCCGCCCATCTTGGTATTTCAGATCTCCGTGATAGATGGGATTGGTGAGCCAACTGTGTCCTGTGGAGGCGGAAATTTTCTTGCCGTGCCGTTTTTCGAGATGGCGCACTGCTCCGCGCAGGGAGCCGTAGAGGAGGAACTGTTCAAAGAAATCTTTGACGATGGGAGCAACGGTGCGATCGATCGTGTAACGTTCCTTGCCACGCTGATAGCCGTAGGGCGCTTTTCCGGGCGGTGGCAAGGCTTTGACGCGATTGCGGGCGTGTCCCTGCCGGATGCGCCGACTCTGCTGGTTGTACTGAATTGCCTGCAACCAGCCCAACGAAGTTTGATCTGGGGGAGCGTCGCTAGCTTGGACTTCAACTCCCCACGATCGCAATTGATCGAGACGCTGAATGACCTCCTCCACGGAATCTCCTAGCTCGTCCCATTGCCGAATCAGTAAGGTTTGAGCGGGGTCTGTCTGGCAATCGTGCAAAAGTTGCTGGAGTTGATGCCGATCGCCCCAGTCCTGGTAAACCTGGTCTACGTCGCTCGTCCACGGGATGCGATCGGGGGGCGCATTGAGGAGCGGCTGGGTGTAAAGATAGGCAATCGTTTTCGCCACCCTGCCCCTAAGCCTCGCTGAGTTCAATCACATTGCGATCGGGATCTTGGGTAAACAGGACGGCCCGACCGGAGGCGCTGCTTTGGATGGGGCAACCGTGGCTCACCAAGCGCTCTTTCGCTGCTTCCAGATTGCTGACGGCAAAGGCAATGTGAGGATTCCGACCCCATTTTTCGGGGTTGACCAGAGCTGAGGGGAGGTGGGGAGCCACAATCAGATGAAGTTGAACGTCCTCGATTTGATACCACACCCCTGGAAATTTCAATTCTCGGTCTACTTTGGTCAGCCCCAGGACGACGCTATAAAATTGCTCCGATCGGGTCAGGTCGGAAACCAGTAAAGCCGTGTGCAGCGATCGTTTAATTTCCATAGACAGAGTTAAGTTGGGGAACTCTCTTCATGATCAATGATCATAGTGAGGATCAGGGATTAAGGAGATTTCCGAGAAAGATGTTACCCCTGTAGGGGCAAAGCTTTGGGCCGATAACCTTGGCAAATGTCCAAAAATTCTGGCCCCAATGCTTCGCCCTCAGCGCCACGCCATACAACCCAAGATATAAAGAGCGAAGAGGGGGAGGGCGATCGAGGTTTAACCCCAGAAGGGCGAAGAGGGGGAGGGCGATCGGCTCCTAGTCAGCAAAATGCCCGGAAGGGCGAAGCATTGGGGCGATCGTTTTTGTGGTTATGCAAGGTCTTTGACCCAATGCTTTGCCCCTACATTTCCTGGTGTTATTTTTTCTGGAGATAGCCTAACCCGACTAGCGCCGACGAACTTTACTCACCATTTTGCGGGAGAGGCGGAGGTCGAGGTCTTGTTCCTCTGCCCACTCTTGAAAGATGCGCTGAAAGGTCTGACGATCGGCACTTTGCAGCACGGCGGTTTGGTCAGCGGTTTCGATCGCGTAGGGATAGCCACTGCCAATGATCACTTCCCCCCGCACCCAATCCAGCACCTGGTTCATTTGCCCCGACTCATACAGCCAGCGGGGAAACTCCAGCCGCACGGGGTAATTGTCCTGGGTAGTTTTCAAGTAGGTGAAGACGATCGCATCTTGGTGGTCTTGATATTTCGCCAAGATACCGGAGCGTTGACAGAGAAAGAGGGGAGTTCGATCGCCCCAGGCCATTTTGCGCCCCAAAAGCTGGGCATCATGAATCGCGGGCCCATCGGGTAATTTGTACAAGCGTTGCAGCATCATGGTCAGGTCGCGGGCGTAGGTTGTGTCGATGTAGCCCACCAAGGGCACCCGAAATTGTTCGCTAGCTTGAAGCAATCTCAGAGCGCAGTCTACGTAGATCTGCTGGCTTTCTGGGTCAAAGGCATCGGCAAAGGTGACGATCAGGGAGCCGTCGAAGAACACCAGACAGGTTTCACACTCGCGCCGTTCTGCCATGAACTGAATGAGGCGATCGGTTTCCATTTGAAAGCGCCGCATATTGACCAAGCGATCGACGGGATCACCACTGGTATTGGCTTTGAGTTCCGTTGGAGTCATCACCTCCAAGGTCACATCTTTGACGTAGGTGCCGCTGGGTAGATGGGCATTCTCAAACCAGCCAATTTGCACTAAAGCCACCGGAATTGATAAATCCTTACTGGGAAAGATTTGCGAACCGTCCACCGCAAAGGTGGTGACTCCCGTCATGTGACCCCGCACCCACTCCAGGCTCTCCTCCCGGCTCTGCCACGCCAGACCACAGGGCATGATCCAGTTCGGGAAGGTGCCCAAGGCTTCTAACGGTTTCGCCCCCAAATTTTCGGATGGGTGGGTTGCGAGTTGGGTTGCCAACTCTGTTGTTGACAAGCGAGATGCTTTTTCTAAGGCAGCTCGATATTCCTTAAAAATATTGGCGGCTGTGCGATCGAAGGTTTGGAAGTCAGCTTGCTTGGCGTGCAGTTGGCTCAGAATTTGGGAGGGCTTGAGAGTCATAAAATGTAGCCGGGTGCGATGCCTTGATAGTACATCAAGACTGCAAGTTGTCAGCTTCTTAGGGCTAAAAAGTTTGACTTGTGGACGATCGCCCCCACGAACGTGCGCTTGGAAGTGTGTTCGGTCTGTACTAATTTATGCTGCTCCAATGCTGCCTAGCGCTTACTTATACAAATCCTTGAGATGTAAATCCTTGAGTGTGGCGATCGGCTCCCCCACAACCGATGCATCGAGGCGAACGGGAATAGAATTGTCGCCCCGCTTAAGCCAGAAAGCCGTCAGTCCAGCGGCGTAGGCCCCGGTGTAGTCCTCGTGGTAGCTATCGCCAATGTGCCAGGCTTGGGCAGGGGAACATTGATGTTTTTGCAAGGCGGCATCGAAGATTGCGGTATCAGGTTTAGCCGCCCCTGTCTCCGTAGAAATCGTGACCGAGGTAAAAAAGTTATCCAGATTGAGGGACTTAAGGACGGGGTAAAGTCGGGAGTCGAAATTGGAGACAATGCCTAATTCAATCCCCTGGGATCGCCACTGCTCCAGCACGACGGGCACTTCTGGATAAACCACCCAGGGTGCTGCGGTGGCAAAGTGGGCATAGAGGTCGGCAAAAAATGCAGGGAAGTCGGGGAATTGCTCCAGAACTCCCGCGTGACGGAAGGTATGACGGGCGATCGTCAGCCACCACTCAAATTCGTGGGCTGGCAATTCTGCGGCGCTAACACCTGGAAACACAGCGGCACTGCTAGCTTGAAAACTCTGCTTGAAGCCCTGATTCAACGCAGCGCTAACGACCGTAACCCCCCACCGCCGGGCGATCGTGCTGTAAACTTCCCCCACATTGCCTCGGATACCAAACAGTGTTCCGGCTGCGTCCAACAAAATGACTTTGGGATGACTCAAATGATGCCCTAGCTCCATCGATCGACACCTTGGGGAGAGTCATAGGGTTGACCATTGGGCATCACCGCCCCAGCAAAGTTAACCCCCGTCAATGTTGCCTCTGTCAGATTTGCTTCCGTCAAATTTGCTGTCCGCAAATCTGCGCCCCATAGGTTTGCCCCTCGCAGCATTGCGCCAATTAACTTAGTGCCCCGCAGGGTTGTCTTCCCCAAATCCGCCTCGCTCAAATCAGAATTACTCAGGTCGGCTCCAGTCAAATCTGCTCCGCGAAATTTTGCCCCCGTGAGCGTTGCGCCCCAAAGGTTGGCATTTTGCAAATTGGTCTCCGTGAAATTTGCCCCGGTTAAAATTGCGCCTGAAAGAATTGCGCCACTGAGGTTCGCGCCACTGAGGTTTGCGCCGCTGAGATCCCCGCAGACGATCGCTCCCCACAGGTAAGCCCCCTTTAGATTTGCGCCCCGCAAATTGGCATTCATCAAATTGAGTTCGCTGAGGTCAGCGCCCCACAAATTGGCCTCGTGCAGATCTGCGTCATCCAATCTCGCACCTCTAAAGGTTGCTCGACTCAAAATTGCGCTGCCCAAGTTGATCCCCTGTAAACTTGCCCCACTGAAATTGGACTCATTCAGGTTTGCCCCACTCAGGTTCACGCCGTTCAAATTCATACCGCGCAGGTCTACATTGCCAAAATTGCGCTCTCCTGCAACATAACGACCGAGCAATTCACTCGCATTCATAGACATGTTTAATCGCAAATAGCCTTGGACGATCGCTGCAATAGTTACCTATCTTAGTAATCAGAATTAAGGAGATTTCCGAGAAAGATTTTACCCCTGTAGGGGCGAAGCATCCGGGCAATAACCTTTTGTCCGATTCAAGGACTTGTCTACCGGATGCTTCGCCCTTCCGGTGCCTGGTATAAATTTTCCTAGAAATCTCCTAACGCGTCCTATCGTCTCTAGGAAGCTTTAATGCCCTCCCAACAGGTCTTGCAGGGGTTCTGTCATCCAGTTAAACCCAACCTTGAGTTGATGTTGCAGAGTGGGCATCCGTTGCAGATAGGTGAGGCGACGGGCAACGTGGGCGAGGGAGCCATCTAGCTTCATATCCATGCTAGTTAGGGTGGCATTGTTCACGCCCAAGGTCATCATTTCTCCCAGATTCTGGTAACGGAAGGGCAGCAGGGGGCGATCGGTGAGGGAAGCCCAGAGATTCCAGCCTGCATAATCGGCTTGTTGGAAGGCAGCTTGAGCGGTGGACGGCACCTGTTGACCTGCATCGTCTTGGCAATCAGCCATGTCCCCCAGAGCAAAGATTTCGGGGTGATCCACAACCTGGAGGGTGGCATCTACAGCCAGTTGACCGCGCCGATTTTGCTTCAAGGGCAGGTCTGCCAGGATAGGGTTGATGCGGGTGCCGATCGTCCACAGCACCAGGTCAGCGGGAAGTTCGTCCACCTGACCTTTATAGAGAAGAGAGATAGTGTTGGGGCCGATGGACTCAACCGTTGTATCCAGGTCTAACCAAATGCCCCGAGCTTCGATCGCTTTATTGGCGGACTCGCGGTTGAATTCCGTCGCCGATCGCAAAATCTGATCCCCTTGCTCAATCAGGCGCACCCGTCCCCGATCGCCCAATCGATCGGCGAGTTTGCACGCAAGTTCCACCCCGGAGTATCCTGCCCCGACGACCACGACCCGAATGCGATCGGCCTCTGAGGCTTCGACCAAGCTCAATTGCTCATTCAACCGATAGGCATCGTGCAGCGATCGAAAGGGAATCGCATACTCTGCCGCACCCGGTACTAGATTCAATGGGGTTTCGCCGCCAATGGACAGAACGAGGCGATCGTAGGGAAATTCGGTGCCATCTTGGACTTGGACGTGCTTGGCTTCGAGGTCAATGCTGGAAACGGTGGCTTGATGAAACCTCACACCTGTCCCTGCCAAAATCTCAGCAAACGGGATGGCAATTTCCCAGGTTTGCAGTTCACCAGTCACAAGTTCGTAGAGCAAGGGGGTGAAGAGGAACCGATCGCGCTGATCAACCAGCACAATTTCGGGTTTTTTTGCCTTTGCCCAGTCCAGTTGACTCAAGCGCAGGGCAGTGTAAAGGCCGCCGAAGCCGCCACCAAGAATACAGATGCGGGCAGGTTGTTGCGTCATAGATTTGGACTGAGCAAGGCTGGGGTCTTCTTCAGGATAGCGTTCTCGTTCACCCGTTGCGAGTACTCTTTGGACACAATCAACGATCGTGATGCGGTTCTAACCCATGACTCACTGAGTTGGTGTGGATGTCATCACAAGCGTGTGAAAAGTCCCGTTCAGCCAGTCTATTCTCCGTCAGTAAAAATAAGACTAACAGCTCAAAGCCTTGAACAAACCTCGAAGGCTAACTCGTGTCGATAAAAACACACATTGAACTCTGCGAAAAAGTTCATGTGACCCAGAATCACAGGTGCATGTTTTGATTGAGTCCAAGCAAATGCAAGTAAGACAGGTGAAAATTGAGCAACTGCACCAGTAATAACTAAGCCTCGTGCTTCACGACGAGCTAAGTTTCCGCTTAATGGAATGGAGACGGTTTGATTTTCCCAGACTGCCCCTAGCTGGACACCAACTCCATAGGGTAGAACGTTGACACTCGCACCCGTATCTAGTAATGCCATCACTTCTACAGAACAATTTCCCAAAGTGAGAAGCAAGGGTAAATACGGCATGATGACGGATTGCCCAAGGCTATCAGTTCGCTCAGCGAAAGAGTAGCGTTGCCCATCAAGCATTAGTTGCTTCCTTGGCAGCTATCAAAAGATCCGACAAGGCTTTAACGGTTGAATGACCAGCCTGGGGAGACCATACAACTGCTTCAGTCGATGCTAGTTGCTGGAGAAGCATATTTTCTTGGTCAGTCTGTTTAGGCGGTTCTAAGCTACATCCTTCCTCTTTGGCAACTGCGAGAAGGAGAAAGTGGATAAGCCGCAATTTATCTTGATGAGACAATTGATTTGTGGCAAGTAGAAGTTCACTGAGAGGCATATTGCTTCTTTAAGAAATTTTAAGCGTAGGGTAGATTTTTTGTATTTCCAATTAGGAGGAGAATTCCAACTAAGAGGGGAAGAATTGCTTCATGCCCCCGACTAACCGTTCCCTGTATCATTTGTTCTGTGCCAGGCTTCGTGCCCCAAAGTGATAAACGGCATGGTGCCCAATTTGGTCTTCCCATTTTAGCTTGGACAGACGATCGGACTTTCTAAAGAGTATTCTCCACCAAGAAATATAGGGCTAACGGTACCCATCATCCGCCGCTAAGCACCTCTCGAACTCTACCAACGATCGTGATGCGGTCAGTGTATGAGCAGTCCGTTGTGCGGTAACTCCACACTACGTCAACACAAGAATACTTTCAGTTTCACTACTCTCAAATTGAATGACTGTATCAAAATAATCTTTCAAAACCTAAGTAATCTTTAATGTTGGGCTATTCCCAATCCGAAGATAAATAAATTTAGGTGGGTAACCATAAAGTAAACTGCGCTGGTGGAAGTCAGAATCTTTGGAAACAATCACAAAACCATTTGCCCTTGCAAAATCCCAGGTAATTGCATCATCAGTATTTGTCAATCCTAAAGTTTTGACATGTTCAGAATTAGGATACAAATCGACAATTTGGTGAATGATTCGGTCTGACAGATTTTCATCCAGTAGAAGTTTCACAGCGATGCCACGAATAACTTTTTCTCACGATCGGCTGCAAAAGCCAGACAAGCCCTAATGTCTTCTGAGATGAGTTCAGAAAAATCTTCCAGAATTTCCACCTCAGTCATGCCACCTGCCAAGTATTCCAAGATGTCGTACACAGTGATTCGCATCCCCCGAATACAGGGTTTACCACTGCGCTTTCCAGGCTCAATTGTAATAATGTCTTGGTAGTCCATAAAAGTGGCATGGGGAAGAAATATCTAGCTACAGTATATTTGGAAATTTTGCGGCATACAGACAGAAAACACTGTTAGATCTGGTCTGCAATGTGTCGAGCAGCCTCTGCTGAAGTCCGCACCGGGATGATTTCAAAATGACCGAGATCACTCCAAGCTTTGATCCAAACATCAAATAAGGCTCGGTCATCAGTTCGCATGAGTTGGAAGCACCTGAAATAGTCTAAATCTACCCAACTGTCTACATACTCAAGACCTGGTGGCAGTTGACGACCCCGATCGTGGGCACGACGATAAATCTCAACAGCCGCACCTGCATTGAAATATTCGATGACCATATAAAGCACTGATCATAACCTCATTATCGACCTCGTTAACCGAACAGATTAGTTGCTCAATCACTTCATAGATAACTTCTTTTTTCAGAAAAATCTTTTAGGATTTCTGCTTGGGCCATACTACTTGCTCCACAGTAAAATTTTTCTCAAAAATCCTCTAAAGCACGACCGCTCTCTTCTCCAATAAAAAAACAGCCACAAAAAAAGAGGCCAAAAGACCTCTTTTTTTAATGGGTATGGAATGTTTCGCAGGTGGGGATTATAGCAATCCAGTATTGGCACCCGGACGACCTGTTGCCAGTTCCACCTTGATGATTTTGCCGCCCATTTTCATAATTCGTTGTTGCTCACGAAACCAGTTGTCGTAGGGAACCAGCTTGGTGAAATACGTGTTTTGCAACTCGCGCTGAGTGCGAATGCGGGTTTCGCTGGGAACGCAAGCTGTCACTTTAAACATACGCATGGATTTAATGCTCCTGGCTTTTAGAAAGGTCTACAAAAGGTAAGGTTTACAATGCTTTTCTAAGGTTTTGGAAGCTAGTAGTTTCATAGTGTTCTGTCAAGAAAATTTTGACGGGTCGAAGACCCTCAAAATTCAACTCCAACCAACCCCCCAGCTTTCAGCTACCCGTCAATTAATGATTGACAGACTATTAGGCAGGTAAGGTTCCTCTGGTGGACTACTAGGATGTGAAATAGGTGCGATCGGGCTTCATTTCCTTGACGGTCCTGAAATACCATCGTCACCCCATCTCAAATTGCTTCAATTACAGGTAATTTTCTTAAAAGTTGGGAGTCCGAAGCCAACACTAGACCGCTAAAGCCAGAGTGTGAACTGAGGGTTGGCAGCGACCTAGGCAATTAGGTCAGCGATATCACCTACCAGAACATAAACTAGCCTTCAATGAGCTAGCACTCGCTCCAGACTCTCCAAACCTTATGCACAAAACAGACCAGAATCTGCTTTTCGATCCAATCAACCCAAGCCTTAGCTCAAGCCAGAGGAAATATAGTCAAAGTAAACTCCCATCTCTTTACCAGCATCAGTGCCCACGAGGCTGGCGGTCACTTCTTTCATGGCTTGAATGGCTTGAACAGTGGCAGAGATAGGCACGCCTAGCGAGTTGTAGGTTTCTTTCAAGCCGTTGAGGACGCGCTCATCCAAGATGGATGGATCGCCTGCGAGCATGGCGTAGGTGGAGTAGCGGAGGTAGTAGTCCAAGTCACGGATACAGGCGGCATAGCGACGGGTGGTGTACATGTTGCCACCGGGACGAGTGATGTCAGAGTATAGCAAGGACTTAGCCACTGCTCCTTTGACGATCGCTGCTGCATTGGCGCTGATTGTGGTTGCTGCCCGAACCCGTAGCTCACCGGTTTGAAAATAGCCTTTCAGCTTTTCCAACGCAGAGGTGTCTAGATACTTGCCTTGAACATCAGAGGAATTAATAACCGAGGTAATTGCGTCTTGCATTGTTTTGCTTTCCTTAAAATAAATACGCACGTATGCACTGACTGAACCTAGAACCAAAAGCTAACAACATCCGGTTAGAACCCGCATTGCTCTTGCTCCTGTCTCAGGTCTTACTGCATGGCACCGATGACATAATCGAAGTAAGCGCCAGCTTCAGAAGCATCTTCCCCAGACATCAAAGACGTGGAGACATCCTTCATAGCGCGAATACCCTGAGCTACGGCTTCAATGGGGGTGCCCAAAGACTTGTACATTTCACGAACGCCCACGATACCAATTTCTTCGATGGGAGTCACATCACCTGCAACCACTCCATAGGTTACGAGGCGGAGGTAGTAGTCCAAGTCCCGCAGGCAGGTTGCTGTCATTTCTTGACCGTAGGCGTTGCCACCGGGAGACACGACATCAGGACGGCGCTGGAACAATTGTTCGCCAGCTTGCTTCACGATGCGTTCGCGAGAATCGGTCAAAACTTGAGCCACACGCAAACGGCGCTCACCAGATGTAACAAAGGATTTAATGCGATCGAGTTCACCGGGACTCAAATAGCGAGCCTCAGCGTCGGCATTCACGATTGACTTCGTGACAACACTCATAGAAAATTCCTCCAAAAAAGATTTGACTAAAAATTGCGTAGATGGGGATTCCCCGTTCCGCTCATAAGCTCTTTATTACCCTATAAGCTTTTCACCCTCTGATAAAGCAATTGCTTACTAAAGTTATTGAAAAGCTGAAAGCTGCAAAATCCCCACTTTTACAGGCAGGGACAGGGTGTAGTAGTCCTACTGCGGATCTATCACAACATATCTTCCGCAAATATTCTGCGGCATGGGGTTCACACTCTGAGACTGCTCTTAACAGTTTGTAATATTACCCCTCATCTTCTGGGGTGCTTTCTAGCTCTACAGGGGTGATGTGACTCCGATCGGCGGCGCGCTGTCCTCCCCAGCGGGTCACGATTTTGTCGTCGTATTCGTCGGCAAATTTCACTACAGTAACCACTGAGGTTTTGAGTTCTTGCCGATCGCAACTCGACCCCACCAGGCTATGCTCAAACACAATGTGGTCTTCATCATCGATCGCAAATCGCCCAAAATAGAGGCTGTCATTCTCCCTTAGCAAGTAATACATCAGGTCTGGACTGACTTCAATATCAGTGACAACCCACGATCGGGTGACGATGATGGCTTCGTTTTCTCCCCAAGGAATGACTTCTGTGTAAGCAACGGCAGAACCAAAATTGATCACGAAGACCGGTTCTTCAGCCTCGTAACTCATCACAGCGTCTTCAAATAGCTCCACCATCCAGGGAGAAATTTTTTCGTAGCAGGCTTGCTGGGTTGGGGTTTGAAATTGCATGGCTCCTCGCTCCTGACTCCTGAGTTCATCGCTTTAACTGTAAATCTTAAGGGACTAATGAGTTTCTAGATAATGCAGTTGTCATGGGGAGCATCTCACTTTTGCAACCCTCACCCTAAATCCCTCTCCCATGTGGGGAGAGGGGATCTTGCTCCCCTTCTCTCCTCTTGGGAGAAGGGGCTGGGGGATGAGGGGGTTTTGGCGTATCCTCTACAAAACTGAGATGCTCCCGTTGTCATGTTTGAGGAGGATGAGGTGCGATCGGGGTTTACCTGTAAAAAAGGCTCGCTGAATGGGTGCATCCCAGTTTTGCAACCGCCCGATTCCGCCCTCATCCCCAACCCTTCTCCCTAGGGAGAAGGGAGCCGGAATTCAAAGTCCTTCTCCTTAGGGAGAGGGATTTAGGGTGAGGGCGGATCGGAGATCTGCAAAAGTGAGATGTACCCCGCTGAATCATATCAATCAGGACTTACGCACTAGATTGTAAAACCTAGCTTGTGAAACAAGGGGTTTAAGCCCCTTGTCAGCGTAAAATTGGCTGACTGCGTAAGTCCCAGTCACTGCCAAAACAATCTTGCTCTACACAGTTCTTAATAAACAAACTCAGGATTACCGAAACGTTCTAATCTAAAAGCTGAGTTAGGCAAAAACTTTAAGTATTTATTATTAGTAGGAGCTTTTAAGTCCAATGGGTGTTAAAGCAAGTGGTGGAAGTTCAGTTGCTCGTCCGCAACTTTATCAAACTGTCCCTGTTGCAACCATTTCTCAGGCTGAACAGCAAGACCGCTTTTTAGGGCGGGGAGAACTGAGTGAGCTATCTGGCTACTTCAGTTCTGGTTTGAAAAGAATCGAAATTTCAGAAATACTCACTAAAAATTCCGAGATTATTGTCTCCCGTGCCGCTAACCGCATTTTTGTAGGCGGGTCACCGATGGCGTTTCTGGAGAAACCCAGAGAACCCGTGCTGGCGACGGTTGGGGCTGGTTCTGAGATGAATGTGAGAGAGGGCATGAAACTCGGCACCGTCACCTATGTTGAGAGTGGCGGCGGGTTTCTCGAAGGGCTACGATCGCTCTTTAGTGCGACAGGTGGCGGCCCCGTTCCATCTGGGTTCAGACCCATCAACGTGGCGCGTTATGGTCCCGGCAACATGCAAAAGTCTCTGCGAGACTTAAGCTGGTTTCTGCGCTATATCACCTACGGCATTGTGGCGGGCGACCCCAACATCATTTCAGTGAATGTGCGCGGTCTACGGGAAATTATCGAAAATGCTTGCTCCAGCGTGGCGACGATCGTGGCCATTCAGGAAATGCGGCAGGCAGCTTTGGGCTACTTCAAGCGGGATGTGGAAGCGGCAGGCATTGTTGATCAGTACTTCGATGTTTTGCTGACGGAATTTAAGGCTCCCACTCCCTCAGATAAGCTGCGCCAACGGGCCTCTGGCGATCAGCAAGGGTTGCAGTTGCCTCAGACTTACTTCAACAGTGCCGAGCGCCGACCGAAGTATGCCATGAAGCCAGGGCTATCCTCCACAGAAAAACAAGATGTGGTGAAAGCAGCCTACCGTCAGGTGTTTGAGCGGGATATTACCCGTGCCTATTCCCTGTCTGTGTCTGACTTGGAATCCAAGGTCAAGAATAGCGAAATTTCGATGCGGGAATTTGTTCGCCGCTTAGGAAAATCGCCGCTCTACCGCAAAAATTTCTACCAGCCTTATATCAACTCTCGCGCTCTGGAACTGGCGTTTCGCCACTTCCTAGGTCGTGGTCCCAGTTCTCGGGAAGAGGTGCAGACCTATTTCTCGATCGTTTCCAAGGGCGGACTTCCCGCGCTAGTTGATGCTTTGGTAGATTCCAGGGAATACTCTGACTACTTTGGTGAAGAGACGGTTCCCTATCTGCGCGGTTTGGGTCAGGAAGCCCAGGAGTGTCGGAACTGGGGGCCCCAGCAAGACCTGTTTAACTACAGTGCCCCGTTCCGTAAGGTGCCCCAATTCCTCACGACCTTTGCGGATTACGATCGCCCCCTGCCTGACCAACATCCCTACGGCTCTGGGAATGACCCGTTGGAAATTCAGTTTGGGGCCATTTTCCCGAAAGAAACCCGCAATCCCAGCGCGAGTCCGGCTCCCTTTGGCAAAGATACCCGCCGCATCCTGATCAATCGCGGGCCAGGCATCAACAACCAACTCAGCAACCCAGGCGCACGGGGAATTGCCCCCAGCAGTCTTGGACCCAAGGTCTTCAAACTAGACCAACTGCCGAGTTTCACGGGGTTGACCAGCGGCAGAGTTAAGACCTCTACCAAGGGCATCAGCGTCAAGTTCTCTGAGAGCAGCACCCAAGCGGTGATCCGGGCGGCCTATTTGCAAGTGTTTGGGCGGGATGTCTATGAAGGGCAACGCCTGAAAGTGTCAGAAATCAAGCTGGAAAATGGCGAAATCCCAGTCCGGGAGTTTGTGCGGCAGTTGGCAAAGTCTGATCTGTTCCGCAAGCTCTACTGGTCTTCGCTGTATGTCACGAAGGCGATCGAATACATTCACCGTCGGCTGTTGGGTCGTCCCACCTACGGTCGTCAGGAAATCAACAAATACTTTGATATTTGTGCCAAAAAAGGCTTCTACGCCCTGATTGATGCCATTCTCGACAGCCAAGAATACAACGACACCTTCAACGAAGACACCGTTCCCTACGAGCGCTATCTCACTCCCCAGGGACTGTCCCTGAGAATGGTGCGACTGGGCAGCATTGGCGACACAGGCACCAAGGTGGCAACCCAGGAAGTCCCTCGCTTTATTGAATTGGGGCAAGTCAAGGATGGACGGACGGAACCAGATATCCAGTCTCGCATTGCCCAAGGGGTCAGCAAGCAGCGGGAACAAACTCGCCTGTTTAAGCTCATCAGCACTGACGACAAAACTCTAGTGCAAACGGTGATTCGGGCTACCTATCGCCAAATCTTTGAGCGAGATGTGGAACCCTACGTCATCAAGAATGAGTTTACCTCCCTGGAAAGCAAGCTGAGAAACGGCGAAATCAACTTGAAGGAGTTCGTGGAAGCTTTGGGTGGCTCCACGCTTTACATCAAGGAGTTTTACACGCCCCATCCCAACACCAAGGTGATTGAATTGGGCACGAAGCATTTTCTGGGCCGCGCTCCCCAGAATCAGGCAGAAATTCGCAAATACAATCAGTTGCTGGCAACAGGCGGGATTCGGGCGTTTGTGGGCGCAATAGTCAACAGTCCAGAGTATGCCCAACTGTTTGGTGAGGATACGGTTCCCTACCGCCGCTTCCCCACGCTGCCTGCTGCGAATTTCCCCAACACTGAGCGGCTATACAACAAGCTGACGAAGCAGAATGATGAACTGGTTGTGCCCAGCTTTGAGCCTGTGAAGTCGCGGATGAATGCCACCCAAATGCCGCTGATGGGCAAGGCAATGGCTGACCTGTCCTTGGCTTCTCGTCAGATGGACATGAGCAAGCCCCTGTTTCTTGAGTTGGGCCGATCGTTTGCCAATGGCAATGGGCAATCCGTGGAAGTTGGGGTAGGCACTAGCCGCCGCAAACCTGCCCGGATCTACCGCATGAATCCAGGGATGACCTTGGGTGAAATTGAGTTGCTATTCAACGCGCTCTATTGTCAAGTCATGGATGTGTTCAGCGGTCAGGTTCCGGCTCAGTTCCGTCGCTCTGACTTAGAGAGCAAGCTGCGAAACAGTGAAATCTCGGTGCGGGAGTTCGTTAGAACCCTTGCCAGTTCAGACATCTACCGTCGTCGCTTCTACACGCCTTACCCTAATACCAAGGTAATTGAGTTCCTCTTCCGGCATCTCCTGGGTCGCGCTCCGGCCACCCAAGCTGAGATTCGCCAGTACAACAAACTCTTGGCTGATGGAGGATTGAAGGCAGCGGTGGACACAATGGTGGAAAGCCCCGAATATGCCCGCTACTTTGGTGAGGATGTTGTGCCTTACAAGCGGTTTCCGACGTTGCCAGCCGGGAATTATCTGGGCAGCATCAAGGCAGATGCTGACTTGGTGAAGCAATCCTGGTCTGATCTATCTCCCTCCTCTCTCACAGGTGGTTTGAGCTAGGTCTAAGTGGTTTTGTAGAAATAGTTTGAGCAGGTAAACAAGGGGCTGAGGCTCCTTGTTTATTTTTTGGAAGGTTTATTAATAGTTGACGATCGCCCCTCAGTCTGCACTAGTGTTCTGTCAAGAAAATTTTGAGGGGTCGAAGACCCTCAAAATTCAACTCCAACTAACCTCCTGGCTTTCAGCTACCCGTCAATTAATGATTGACAGACTACTAGGCTGGGGGGTATTTTGAACGACAGTTTTGGGAGGGCGAAGTGAGTTATGGCAGAATCCGCTGTTATTTGCCTTGGGGAAATGCTGATTGATGAGTTGGCTGACCAACCAGGGAAACGGCTAGAACAGGTGGAGTCTTGGACAGCCCAACCTGGTGGGGCACCCGCCAATGTGGCCTGTGCCTTGGTGAAGTTGGGAACATCGGCGGCGTTTATCGGATGTGTTGGGCAGGATGCGCTGGGCGATCGGCTCGTGGAACTTTTGCGATCGGTGGGAGTGGACGACTGCGGGGTGCAGCGATCGGCCCAACCTACCCGGCGAGTGTATGTTCTGCGATCTGAGACGGGCGATCGAACCTTTGCTGGCTTTAGTGACCCCGATCCCGCTGCGTTTGCCGATACTCAACTCTTGGCTGAGCAGATTCCGACTACCCTGTTTGCCCACGCTCAATTTTTGGTATTGGGAACGCTGGGTTTGGCCTACCCCGAAACACGGCGATCGATAGAACGAGCAATCGCCCTAGCCAAACAACATGGCATGAAAATTTTTGTGGATGTCAATTGGCGATCGATGTTTTGGCTTGACCCAGATGCTGCCTTGTCCTTGGTGCGCGGGGTCGTCAACCAAGCAGATTTTCTGAAACTCACAGATGTTGAAGCAGAGTGGCTATTGGGTAACACCGATCCAGCAACGATCGCCGCCTCTTTGGGGGCAGTGCAGGGGGTAATGGTCACCGCTGGCGATCGAGGCAGCGCCTATTGGTTTCAAGGTACTGCGGGGACTGTACCTGCCTTTTCAGTACCTGTGCAAGATACGACTGGGGCTGGAGATGCTTTTACCGCTGGAATCTTGCATCAGCTCGTTCAGCGGGGACTAGAGAGGCTACACGAGCCAGAGGTAGCACGGGAGATCGTCCGTTTTGCCAGTGCGGTGGGAGCGCTAGCGGTGATGCAGCAGGGGGCGATCGTCGCCCAGCCTACCCTTACAAAAGTCATAGGATTTCTGAATTCCTTCAACCAAACTGATTTACCCTGAGGTTGAATTGCTACCGGTAATGCCTTTTCGTAAAGGGCAAGGGAAAATGGAGCAGAAGGGGTCTCAAGCGAACCGAAATACAACGATGAAACTTTACTTAATTTGTCCGAGTTGTGGGTCTGATGACATCATGAAAAACAGGACAACTCGCCGGGGCAAACAAAACCACAAATGCCGAGACTATGGTCGTCAATTCGTCGAAAATCCCCAGTGGAAACCCAAAGATAAAGATACCAGTGCTCTGATTGATCGATTATTGCTAGAACGGATTCCTTTAGCAGGGATTGCCAGAATCCTGAAGCTGTCGGAAAATTGGTTGCAACAATACGTGAATGAGCGCTATGAGCAGGTGCCTCAACGCGCCTAGTGTTCTGTTAAGAAAATTTTGAGGGGTCGAAGACCCTCAAAATTTAACTCCAACTAACCTCCCAGCTTTCAGCTACCCGTCAATTAATGATTGACAGACTACTAGGTATTGCCCAAAACGACGGCTCGATTAGTTGTCCAGATGGATGAGTTGTGGTCATTTGTGGATCACAAAGGGAACAAACAATGGGTTTGGTTAGCGATGGATGTGGCGACCCGCGAAATCATCGGGTGCCCTATCGGAGACCGTTCTAAGCGATCGGCACAAGCCCTGTGGAATTCTCTTCCCCGACGCTATCTAACAAGCCTTTGAGTTGAAGGAATGCTTCATCTTGATGAGATGCCAAGCGTTCCGTTATGAGAGTTGGCAAGGCGAAACCTGGATTGAAAAGAGGTGGAAAACTATAGATTCAGACACCTGTGATACCACTGCTAAGTCTGAATGTGGTTAATACTCTCTTAGTAGCATCTGAGGATAAAATTCACCGCGACCTATTTTACTTGGCTAATCTTTATTGCAGCCGCTGTCTTAGAAGTCGGGGGTGATGCGGTTATTCGTAAGGGCTTAGCTGGAAGCAATCTAGTTCTCATTGGTTCAGGCTTTCTCATGTTAGGCTGCTACGGCTTAGTCGTTAACTTAGTGAAGTGGGACTTTTCTAAGCTCATGGGAGTCTATGTTGCCCTCTTTGCTCTAGTCAGCGTTTTGTGGGGACGCTTCATTTTTAAGGAAAATCTACCCACTTCCACCTGGGTCGGTTTGGCGGTCATTATTGCAGGGGGACTGATTATCCAAGCGGGTCACAAATGAGTGAACTGGATGGTTGCAGTGGCTAAATAATGAACGCAGAAGATTTTCAGCAAGGGGGATCTTTTGCCAGTGCAGCGGTAAAACCTTCCTCTGAAATCTCCGAAAGCGGTTACCGCTGATTCTTTGCCCATAGCGATCCACACGGGACTTACGCAGTCAGAATTTAAAGTGAGAGAATCTGACACAAATAAGGGGCTTAAACCCGTTGCTACACAAGTCTGTTAAATCAATACTTCAGATAGTTTTTGTGGAGGTTCTGGAAACCCTATGTGCAGTCAGTATAGACCCTTACCCTAAATCCCTCTCCCCTTTTGGGAGAGGGACTTCAATCCGGCTCCCCTTCTCCCGTTCTGGGAGAAGGGGTTGGGGATGAGGGCTAGCTACCGCAAAAATGTCCGAACTATTGTTAAACAAGTTTTTGCGTAAGTCCGATCGACAAAGGGATCGAATCCCACTAGAAAAGGTCAAAGCGTAACCGTGTAAGCATCGCGGATACCGGACACCTGGGTGATTTCAGCTAAGATGCCTTCTGGCAGAGGGTCATCAATGCTTATCACCATCACCGCATCACCGCGCACAATCTTGCGCCCTACTTGCATACTGGCGATGTTGACGTTGAAATTGCCCAGCAACGAGCCGATGTTGCCAATGATGCCTGGCATGTCGCGGTGCAGGGTAAACAGCATATAGCGGCTGGGTGGCACGTTGATGGGGAAATCATTGAGGCTGGTAATGCGAATTTCGCCGTCTCCCAGCAAGGCTCCGGTGACGGAATGTTCTCCCAGGGTGCCCTTGGCTAAGAGGTGGAGCGAACCCGTGTAGTCGCGGTTAGAAGCATCCCGCGTTTCAATGACCCGAATGCCGCGCTCCTTGGCCTCAATGCTGGCGTTCACATAGTTGACTCGCTCTTGCAAGGCATTGAAGAGTAAGCCTTTCAATGCGGCCACTACAACAGGCTGGCTTTCGTTAGTTGCTAATTCTCCCTGTAAGCGGATGTTCAGGCACTCAATGCGTCCGCCTGCCAATTGCCCCACCAAATTACCTAGGGTTTCTGCTAGTTGCAGGTAGGGACGGAGTTTTTCCAGTAGCTCAGGGCGCAATCCGGGAATATTGACGGCCGATCGCGCGGGTAGCCCCAGCAGCACATCGCGGATTTGTTCTGCCACATCGATCGCCACATTCACCTGTGCTTCTTCTGTGGAGGCTCCCAAGTGGGGCGTTAAGATGACTTCTTTCGACAACGATCGCAGGGGCGAGGAGTCTTCCAAGGGTTCTGTTTCATACACATCCAAAGCGGCTCCGGCGATCGTCTTTGCTTGGATGGCTGCTGCCAATGCCGCCTCATCGATGATGCCACCTCTGGCACAGTTAATAATGCGGGTCGTTGGCTTCATCTTGCTCAGAGCTTCAGCATTGATGAGGTGAGCCGTTTCTGGAGTTTTGGGCAAATGCAAGGTAATGTAATCTGCTTCCCGGAACAACAAATCCAATTCCACCAAGCGACATCCCAACTGGTCGGCCCGCTCAGTGGAGACAAAGGGATCGTAGGCAAGCAATCTCATACCCATTGCCCTAGCGACGGTGGCAACGTGGGCACCAATTTTGCCCAACCCAATGATCCCCAGCGATTTTTTGTAAATCTCCACACCCGTGAAGCTTTTGCGATCCCACTTACCACTTTTCAAGGACTGATTGGCATCGGGAATGTATCGAGACAGTGCCATCATCATCGCTAACGTATGCTCAGCAGCGGCGATCGTGTTGCCCTCTGGGGAGTTAACAACAATAATGCCTTTGCGGGTGGCGGCTGGCACGTCTACGTTATCCACGCCCACGCCTGCTCTGCCAATGATTTTCAATTGGTTGCCAGCGGCAATCACGTCTGCGGTCACTCGTGTTCCAGAGCGAATCATCAGTGCGTCGTAGTCTGAAATGATATGCAGCAGTTCTTCAGGTGGCAGTCCAATTTTGATGTCTACCTGAGCAACTTGGGAAAGAATATCAATTCCAACTTGGTCGATGGGATCAGAAACAAGAACCTTTGACATGATCAACGAGTGTAGGGGTGCGGCACCGAGACGGGACTTGCAAATGGGTATCAAGAATACACATTGCCAATACAAAATGTAATTCTAGATGCAAAATGTACCCAAAGGAACGATCGCTTAAAAGTTTTCGCATTTACTGGATTTCTCGATGTAACCAACAAGCCCTGTCACGTTTGCCTTATAAAGAGAAAGCTACTCGCTACAACAGACTCAGAATTGACCAGGAAATAAGACTGAAATCAGAGACATCAACCATGCAGAATCAGGTTAGTGCGGGAAATCCTTTTTTGATGCTGGACTATGAACCCGCATTTGAGTCATTGGGGCCCGACTATTTCGATGTGGTAACGGCGGCTGAATTCCCGACTCACATTTTGCGCTTTCGCAATGATCCCCAATTGCGGCAACTGGGGCTAGATCCAGCGGCAGTGACGGATGAACATTTTATTGAAGCCTTTGGCAAGTTTGAAAGTGTCCATCCCTTTTTGGCGATGCGCTACCACGGCTACCAATTTGGTGAATATAACCCCAATTTGGGCGATGGGCGAGGATTTCTCTACGGGCAGGTGCGTGGGGCCGATCGCGAACTCTATGACTTTGGCACCAAAGGTTCAGGAACTACTCCCTATTCCCGCAGTGGCGATGGCCGGTTGACGCTAAAGGGCGGGGTGCGGGAGGTGCTGGCAGCGGAAGCACTCTATGCCTTGGGCGTAAAAACCTCCCGCTGTCTGAGCCTGATTGAAACCGGGGATCAACTCTGGCGGGGCGATGAGCCGTCTCCCACTCGGTCTTCGGTGATGATTCGGGTTAACCGCTCTCACATTCGCTTTGGCACCTTTGAGCGGCTGTACCATTTGCAACGCAAAGACTTAATCCATAAGCTGCTGGATCATGTCATTCAGGTTTACTATCCTCACTTGCTGGGAGAACCCGATCGCTACGCCCTCTTCTATGCAGAACTCGTGCAACGGGTTGCAGAGTTGGTGGCACAGTGGATGTCGGTGGGTTTTTGTCACGCCGTACTCAATACGGACAATATGTCGATCACGGGGGAAAGCTTCGACTACGGCCCTTACGCCTTTATCAATACCTTTGATCCCCAATTTACTGCTGCCTATTTTGACTACTATCGGCGCTACAGTTACGGCAATCAGCCAGAGGTGTGTCACTGGAATCTGACGATGCTCCAACGTCCTTTGGCGGAGGCGATCGACCTAGGTGACATGGAGGCGGGATTGGCCCAGTACCATGCCCATTATGTGGCGACTTACACGCAGCGCATGGTGAACAAATTGGGCTTTGCCACACTGCCACTGGAGCAGGCGGAGGTGTTGGTGCGATTAACCGTGCAATTGCTACAAGCGTCTCAGGTGGGATATCACGAATTTTTCACTGAGTTAACCCAGCAGTTTGAACCAGAGTGGCAAGGGGAGGAGCGACGAATTTTTGGGCATGTGACGATCGCTGACCCCCTATTCCATTCATCAGATGCATTGCTCAATGTGCTAAGCCAATGGCGACAGGCGTATCATCAGGCGCTATGCAGTGTTCCCTATACAGAACTGGCATCGATCGCCCACCGCCTCACCCAACACAACCCTGTTACCCCGTTGCTGCGTCCTGAAATTGAAGCTGTGTGGGACTCGATCGCCCAAAAAGACGATTGGCAGCCATTTCAGGAGTTGTTGAAAAAGGGGTAGTCACCTGAGATTATCTCAGATCCCTTGGGCAGGAGGGTAAACCACAGCGCGAAGCAAGTCAGCGACCGACCAAACGTGGTCAGTCAAGCCGATCGCCATCGCCAGAGTGCGGAGTTGAAAGCGTTGCTTGCCTTGAGGGAGAGGGAGGCGTTGACGCAAACTACGATGAGGACGCACCCAATTGTAGACACAAGCAGACCACCAAGCGAAGGCATGACGCTTTGGGGACGGTGGGCAAAGGCGAGAGAGCGACGAACCTGGTGGGGATTCATGCGGCGGGCTGTGGCATTAAAGCGTTCCACAGCAAAGGTATTAGGTTGGGTGTAACCCAGTTCCGCGCTTGCCTTGATGAATGCGCTTCCAACTGCCATGGGCTTTCATCGTTTCCACCCTCATCAGGCGTTTACCTGAGTGTCGTTTGATGACCTGAGCCTGAGCGAGGGTGCGGTGGATGCGGTAACGGGGGTTAGGGACGCGTCCTGTGGAACCTTGACGGGGGGGAAGTAGGCAATGCCAAAGATGGCAGGAAACAAGCTACTGTAGCTGGCTGCTCCATCGGTCATCAACCGTAAATCTTGGGGATTGGCGAGTCGCCCAGCACTGTGACGCATCAAGTCCTCAAACAAGGACTCGTTGCGTTCTCCGACTTCGAGTTGGACGATAAACTTGCTGTGAGCATCAATACTGAGGGCATCCCAGTGTTGATGGCTCTTCGACTCGACATAGCCGTGGCGCTCGTCAATTTCCAGTGTCCGGGTGGTTAAGTTGTGCGCCTGAACCTGATGAAAGGCTTGGGCATGACGACCACTCCGCAGCGCAAGTCGGCGCACGGTGTCTCAAAGGCTGCGAGTCAGTCGCGCTGTTCCTTTAATCGAGGTGCCTTCAGCTAATTGCTCAGCAATCGCAATCGCTCTGGCTTCGGGAATTTTGACGTTCCATAACCCACTCTGCTTGCGTTCGCTGAACTCATGACCACATTTGCGACAGCGTAAGTAGCGGATCTCGTCAACTCCGTAGGTCTTGCGAACCACTAAGTTGGCTTTGCCTATCTCGCCATAAAGCTCGCACTCGCTGTTGACACGGGCTAATCTATCTATAGAACCTATTTGACATCTTTGGTGAAAGCGTTGCGGCTAGGGCATTTCAGCGAAAGTAGTCAATTTGCCGAAATCCTCTTCTGCTAAGGGTTATAGGTTAGATCTCAAATGGGTTCTATAGGAGGTCGGGTGATTCGGTTCATCTTGGGGGATCTTTTGATAACAACCCCATTAGACCCCTTTTTTGCTGGTCTATGATAATCTCACCGTTCTACTTAGACCTCTGAACTCTATGTAAATTCGACTTAGAGTAATGACAGCAATGATTGTCCTCGTGGTTACCTCGTAGAATTTAGGTAGGTGCATCGACGGGCTACCTGTCCCTATCTGATTGTTTTCCAGTATGAGCTATTGCTTAAACCCCGATTGCCAAAAGCCTCAGAACCTCACTCAGTCTAACTTTTGCCAGAGTTGTGGGTCAAAGTTGCTGTTGAAAGACCGCTATCGAGCGCTGCAACCGATCGGAGAAGGAGGATTTGGTAGAACATTTTTGTCAATAGACGAACATCGCCTCAAAACCCGTTGTGTCATCAAACAGTTTTTGCCCCAAGCAAAGGGAAGTGGCACATTGAAGCAGTCGGCAATGGACAAGGCCATTCGACTGTTCAATCAGGAAGCCGTACGACTAGATGAACTGGGCGAGCATCCTCAAATCCCCACCTTACTTGCCTACTTTGAGCAAGACAATCGACTGTATCTAGTGCAGCAGTTCATTGAGGGCAAAAACCTACTCCAAGAACTACAACAGCAGGGACTATTTGACGAGCAAAAAATCCGAGAACTACTCGCCGACCTGTTACCCGTATTGCAATTTGTCCACGATCGCCAAGTCATTCATCGAGACATCAAACCTGGCAACATTCTTCGTCGTCAGCAAGATAATAAATTTATTCTGATTGATTTTGGCGTTGCCAAATTATTATCTACAGATGATTCCCTCGCTAAACCTGGCACCAAAATTGGTACAGAAGGGTACGCTCCTATCGAACAATGGCGAGGAGGCAAAGCCTATCCAGCCAGCGACCTCTACAGCTTAGGAGCAACCTGCCTATACCTCCTCACTCGCGTCAAACCAGATAGCCTCTACGATCCCCTAACCGGGCGATGGTTATGGCGGGATCACCTCACTCAACGGGGCTTGATTCTGAGTGAACGCCTAGGACAAGTCCTCGATCGCTTGTTACGCGATGCCGTCACAGAACGTTACCAATCCGCTGATGCCGTCCTCCGAGACCTGAATCTCACTGCCTCCCCCACTAGACCTCCAACAGTTCCCACGCTTTCCTCTGCCTCAGCACCCATCATCGCTGCGGGCAGCCCGAAAACCCAAGCACAGAACTGGCGCTCCGCTAGTACCCTAATTGGGCACACCGATCGAGTCCGATCGGTTGCCATTAGCCCTGGCGGACAAATTCTGATTAGCGGTAGCACAGACAAAACCATTAAACTTTGGCGTATTGAAAATGGAGAATTGTTACGAACAATGACTGGACACACTGGCCCAGTCCATGCCGTAGCCGTTAATCCTAGAGGTCGCATTCTAGTAAGTGCCAGCGCTGACAAAACCGTCAAGCTTTGGCGCTTAGGGACTGGAGAATTGCTCCACACACTGACCCAGCACACAAATTGGGTCAACACCCTTGCCATTAGCCCAGATGGAAATACTCTTGCCAGCGGTAGCGAAGACAAAACCATTAAACTTTGGAACTTGGAACAGGGCACACTACTACGAACCTTAGCTGGACATACAGGAGCAGTCCAGTCTCTAGTGTTTAGTCCTGACAACCAAACCCTAATTAGCGGCAGTAGTGATAAAACCGTAAAACTATGGCGATCGGAAAACAGCGAATTGCTAAATACCCTTGCCCGCCACTCCGGTCGCGTCAACTCCATCGCCATCAGTCCCAATGGACAAATTCTTGCCACTGGTAGTGAAGACAGCACCATCAAACTCTGGCACTTCGGCACGGGGCAATTATTTCAAACCTTGACCGAACACACCGACGCTATCTTTTCGATCGCCATCAGCCCCGACAGCCAAACCCTCATTAGTGGCAGCAGCGATAAAACCGTTAACCTCTGGAACCTCAATACAGGTCAACTACAATGCACCTTATCCGGTCATAGCTGGTGGGTCACCTCAGTTGCCATTAGTCCAAACGGACAGACAATCGCCAGCGGTAGTGCAGATAAAATAATTCAACTCTGGAAAGCCACCCTCTAAACCCGCTGAAATCATCAAATTCACAAGGATTTCAGGCAGATTCAAGAAAATCTTCCGAGATTGTTGACAGTCAAGCTTAGGTTCGTTATATTGGTCAAGCGGACAAAGAGCGAGAGCGACCGAGACCGCGACCGAACCTCGAAAAAAGAATAGTTTGAAAGCCAGAGATAATAACCT
>Ga0163154_10002775_pt1 | contig 25122 bp, 15 predicted proteins | sample OliLakLV19MP9P1_FD_148649 | JGI IMG/M metagenome (GOLD analysis project Ga0163154, IMG submission 148649) | Freshwater microbial mat bacterial communities from Lake Vanda, McMurdo Dry Valleys, Antarctica - Oligotrophic Lake LV.19.MP9.P1 | ecosystem: Environmental > Aquatic > Freshwater > Lake >... | reverse complement strand
AGCGGCTGCGGTGGATCGATGATCGGCTGCGGTGGGAGGATCGGCATGGGCGGCTGCGGCGGTGTGATCACCTGCCCGACTGCCCCGCGCGTGATCATGGCAGCGCGCATCGGTGGCGAGATTACCCCATAGCCGACAGGCGTACAGTCACCAGCGATGTCGATTTCGTCGGCACGCACCCACCCACTCAGCCCGCCGACGAAATTCAACCGCACCCAGGCGAGTCCATCAGCACCCGTGCGGGCGTCCGCCACCTCGTACCCCCCCATCTCCAGCGGGATCGCACCCAGATAAGCCTGATCAGCGCCAGGGGTGACGCGCACCAGGATTTGTTTGCCACTGGTCGAGACACGCCCGATCGCCACACACGGATTGATCGCCATTATATTTGCCCCTTGATGATGTGGACGCGCGTGGGCGCGTCCCGACACAGGATTAAGCGCTGAATGCCAGAATTTGCTCGTCCAGTTTGGTCGCGTCCACTTCGGGATGACCCGCTAGCAGTGCCCGGAAGCGCGTCATGAACGAGACCAGATCGGCGCGCTCATAGGCTTCAAAACGCATGGTGATCGCGGGCTGCGTGTTGCTGGCGCGCACCAGACCCCATCCACCTGTGAAAATGGCGCGGGCACCGTCCACCGTGATGACCTCGAACTCAGTTTCCAGCGCGGCACGAATCTCGTCGATAATTACGAACTTCAAAGCGTCGGGCGTGGTCATGATGATCTCCGGCGTGGCGACGAGCTTGGGAATGTCCTCGAACAATTCCCCGATGGTGACGCCGCTGTTGGCGATGATCTCCAGCGTCTTGAGCGCAACCAGCGGCGCATCGTCGAAACCGTAATAATTCTCCCCGACGAACAAATGCCCGCTCACCTCACCGCCCAATGGCGAGCCGAGTTCGCGCATTTTCGCCTTCATCAGGCTGTGACCGCTCTTCCACATATACGGCTTGCCGCCGTACTTGCGGATGTAGTCGGGCAGCGCCTGCGACGCCTTCACATCGAACACCACATAGGATCCCGGCAGCCGCGACAGCAGATCGCGCGCCAGCAGCGCCAGCAGCCGATCGGCGGCGATGTGATGTCCGTGATTGTCGATGAAGCCGCAGCGATCGCTGTCACCGTCGAACGCCAGTCCGAGGTCGGCGCCGACCTCGATCACTTTGGCTTCCAGGTCTTTGGTCATCTCCGGATCTTCAGGATTGGGCAGGTGATTGGGATAAGTGCCGTCCGACTCGCAGAACAGGCAGGTCACATCCAGACCGAGCGCGCGCAGCACCGGGGTGACATACATGCCACTCAGACCGTTGCCCGCATCCATGACCACTTTGAGCGGACGCGAAATGACGACTTTCGATTGAATGGTCGCCATGTGACGGTTGATCATGTCGGCGTCTTCGGTCAGCGTACCCGTCCCGACGGCGAAGGCGTCGTTCTGGATGATCCTGAGCAAATCCTGAATTTGTTCGTCCGCCAGCGCCAGCGAACCATACGCCATTTTGATGCCGTTGTAACGGGTGTCGAGGTGGCTGCCGGTGATCATCACGCCCGCGCCGCGCTCGCCATAGCTGGCGGCGGCATAATAGACGGTCGGCGTGAGCACCTGTCCGATGTCCACGACGGCGATCCCGGTCGAGAGCAAGCCGGCGACCAGCGCTTCTTTGAGCGGCGTCGAGGTGACACGGTTGTCACGCCCGACGAAAAAGCGGTCGGTCTGAAAGTGAATCGGCAGATACGTGCCGAGCGCTGCGCCGACGTAGCGCGCCAGATCGGGAGTGAGCTGGGCATCCGGGGCGACCGCGGTGCCGCGAATGTCGTACTTGCGAAAGACGCTGGTGATCACAGCGGGCATAGGATGTCAGCTCCACAGGCGTGCAATCAAAGTTGCATAGGATTGTAACGCAAACCGCCGCGTCTCACACGGCGATCGACACACCATCTTTACTGGCGGCAAAGGTCAGTGCAGTCGCACCGGCTGCCGCATCGACGGCGATCTCCGTCCCGGCAGGCGGGTTGGCACGCAGCAGAAAGTCCGCCAGCGGCTCGCGCACATTCCGCCGAATGATGCGTCGCAGCGGACGCGCGCCATATTCCGGTTCCTGGTTTTGCGCCAGCATCCAGGTACGGGCGGCGGCGCTGAAGGTTATTTTGAGTCCGCGTTCATCCGCGAGCTTCGTCTCTTTATTCAGCATCAAGCCCAGAATTTCCGCCAGCACATCCTGAGTGAGCGCGTTGAACATGATCACTTCATCGAGGCGATTGAGGAATTCCGGGCGGAACCACTCGCGCACATCTTCCATCGCTGCTTCGCGCACCTCGTCGTCGATCACCGGGACAGCCAGATGGGTCGCCCCCAGGTTGCTGGTCAGGATGATCACCGTCTCGGTGAAACTGACCGTGTTGCCGCGTCCGTCGGTCAGCCGACCTTCTTCGATCACCTGTAACAGGATGTCGAGGACGCGCGGATGGGCTTTTTCTACCTCGTCGAACAGCACGATGATGTAAGGCTGATTCTTCACCCGTTCGGTGAGCTGACCGCCGGACTCGCTGTCCACATAGCCAGACGGCGATCCAGTCAGACGATTGAGGCTGCTCTCATCCTTGAATTCGCTCATGTCCAGCGCCAGCATCGCGTCCTCGCTGCCGAACATGAATTCTGCCAGCACGCGCGCCAATTCGGTCTTGCCGACCCCTGTCGGACCCAGAAACAGAAACGCGCCGATCGGTCGTTTGGGGTCTTTCAGACCGACGCGCGCCGTCTTGATCGCGCGGCTGACCGCAATCACGGCGGCTTCCTGCCCCTTGAGGCGCTCCTGCACGAATTCAACCATGCTGGCATAACGCAGTCGCTCGTCTTCACCGAGCTTGCTCACCGGGACGCCTGTCATCTGAGAGAGCGCCAGGGTGATGTCTTCAGCATCGAGGCGTTCGCCGTCGGCGCTGGACGATTTGTAAGCGAGATTGGTCTGCTGGCTCATGGCGACCATCGCCGCAGCGCGGTGCATGAGCTGTTCGGCGCTGCGTGGAAGCGGATTGGTGCCCAGGTAGCGTTTCGCCAGCCGCACCGCCAAGCCGACCGCATCGTCCGCGACTTTCAGATTGTAGTCGGCTTCCAAATGCGGACGGATCACATTGAGGATTTCGATCGCCTCGGCAGGAGTCGGCTCCGGCACTTTCAGGACGTGAATGCGCTCGGCGATACCGCTCATGTTGGCGATGCGCTGTTGATATTCCGTCTCGGTGGTGGTGCCCATAATCACCGGATCATCGCTCAGAAAAGCTTTCTGGATCAGCGAAGTGGCTTTGGCGAATTCAGCGCGGATGGGTCCGCCGAAGAATCGGTGAATGTGTGGAATGAACAGGATACCGCCCGCCGCGCTGCTGATGCCAGCGCGCACCGCTTTTTGGTCGCTGTCGAGCAAGGCAGCCTCGTCGATCTGCACCAGGCTCTTGAGATTCTTGGGACCCTTACCCTCGCTCATCAGCAGTGCCAGGCTGTATGCCAGCGTGCGCTTGCCAACGCCGTCGGGTCCGATCAGCAGCACATGACGGCTGAACGACTGCGTGAGCAGATTGATGATCTCGCGCAGCAGGTCTTCACGGAAATAGACCGCGCGCAGCTTGCCGCTTTTGGCGCCGGCGACAAAATCCTGGGTGGTGCCGCCTGCCCGGATCACCTGCGAGGTATCGCCGAGGACATCCGCGATCGCCTTTGACGTGATACCGACGCCGCGCAGCAGTCCGCCAGTGCTAATCGTCGGCTCACTGAGGACTGCCAGCACATGATCGGTATCGGCGCGGACTTCGTTTTGCGCCTGTCCCTGGGTCAGCGAGTCGTCGATCAGTATGATCGTCTGACGACTAAGCGGGACGCGCCGATTGCCTTTGGCGATGAATTCCAGATTGCCGTCGGGGTCACGTCGGCTTTCAGCGGCAAGCACGACCTGGCGATCGAGCTTTTCCAGATCGACCGCGCGGCTGTCCGCGAAGATCGCCAGCACACGCGCCGCCGCCGTATCCTTGCGTCGCAGCAGCGACAGCAGGATCAGCTCCGGCATCAGCACCGATTTGCGCATCTGATCCTTGAGCGCCACCGCGTCATTCATCACGGTGTCCATATCTTTGGAGAGCAGATCGGGATTGAGTGTTCCCATTGCGATCTTGTCCTAGCGTTCTATGGTTGGGCGGGTGGAGGGCAGCGCAGCCGCTGCCGCCGCATCGAATTCCAGCACATCGCGCGGCAGCCAGATAATTTCCCCGTCGCTGGTGCGCAGTTGCAGCCACGAACCGCGATTGTTACGTCCGATCAGCTCGAAGGTATCGCCGGGATAGGCGACATCGGGGGTGACGTAGGTTTCGCCGGGACCACGACGCATATTCTGACCAAGCGTGCCGGTGACGGTGGCAGTGGGCGGTTCAGGAACAGAGAAATCGAGCCAATAGCCGTCGATCCAGCGCGGCACCAGGGTGAAAAACGTATTGCCGGGTTTGAAGGTGAGCAGCTCACCATTTTCATCGTGATACGTCAGCGGGTCTTGTCGGGTGGCGCGGCGCCATTCTCCGGTGAAATACTGACCATCACGCAGGAAGTAAATCCGTCCGTCCCCGATAAAATTGACCGAAAAGGCAAAATCGCCGGGACCCCAGTAATTGGGCGCGACGGTCGCCTGCACGGTATGGTCTTCCTCGACGATGACCACGTTGGCGGCAGTGATGCGGCGTCCGCCGTCGGCGTCAAAGTGGGCTTCGCCATCCTGAGCGCGCTCCCACCTGCCAGAATCGGCATCGAATGCCCACTCCACCTCGGTATCGGCGTAGTGGATACGGATCGCATCGAGCGGCGTCCCGTCGCCGGTCGACTCGGAGCTGAATGCCATACCGCTGATCGCTTCGGGGGTCACGTCGCGTCCGCGATCGACAGCCAGTTCGCGCAGTGCCGCCGTATCCCCAAACAAGGTGTGTTCCAATGCCACCCCTTCACGCTCGTAGCGGCACAGAGCTGGACACGGCTCGACACCGCCGACGATGCGCGCGGACATCAGTCCATCGGTCTTCAGCACCTCCAGCGTCCCCTGTGCCATACCGGAATAGACCGACAGCGCGCGGTAGATGCGCACAAACTCGAAATCGACCAGGCGCAGGCTGCGAATCGGTCCGACCTGTTCGGCGTCACGGCTGAGATAGACCGCGCTGAAGCGGGTGACGCCCCCTGCCAGCAGATGCTCCCATACGATGTCGGCGCGCATGAGACCCGACTGCGGACGCACGAACGCCGGATAATTGGAGATTTTCAGGATGATCGGGCGGCGATCCAGCACGAACGGATCAGCGACCGCCTGCCCTGTCAGAGGGTTAATCCCTGGAGGATAGCTGTCGGGACCAAATACATCTTGTGCCGAGGCGGGGAGCGCCAGCGCAAAACACAGCAGGGCGATACATAAGGTCACGGTGCGGCGGGTGATCACGGAGGAGGTCTCCAGTCGGATTCAGGCGTTGCCAGCGGATATTGATGAAGCCATTCTACCCGATCCTCCCCATCTGCGTGTAGGGACGCATCGCATTAGATACGCGCCATGTCCAGGCGCGGCGTGCCAAGCCCTCAAACAGATACTGGCACGCCAGTCCTCTGCAGCATCATGTTGTGAGGCTATTCGGCGCTGCCAGCGGGCAGATCGAGTCGCAGCGTGACCGGCAGCCGACCGACCGACTCCGCCGCACCGAACAAAACCGCACAGGCGGCGGGCACAGCAGGACGCCCCGGTGAGTAGGTCGCCACATATGACGCGACATCGGGAAATGCCTGCCAGTCATAAGGCGACCACAAGGCTACGACGATCGTTTTGTCGGGCGGCAGCGCACGCACCAACGCCGTCTGTTCGGGATTGCGGTCGGCATTTTGCGTCCAGACGATCACGGTGTCGGCGCTGCGAGCGGCTTCAGACGCCCAGTCGATCTGTTCCTGGGTCGGGTTGTCGTTGACGCCGACCCACTGTATGCCGACTCCATCAGGACGATACAGGCTGCATTCGGTTTGAATCTGATAGCGCGTCGCCAGAAAGATCACCGCGACGCGGGCATCGGCGGGCACAGGCACGAGATCACGGCGGTCATACGCCACTGTCACGCCGCGTCGATAGAGCGACTCGACCAGCGCGGCGCCATTTTCAGCGGTGACGGCGGCGGCAGCGGTGGCGGGGTCGATCGGAGTCCAATCGAGCAGCCCAAAGCGATCTTTAGTGGTCAGGATGCGCCGCACCGACTCGTCGATACGCGCCTCATCGATCGTCCCGGCACGCACTTCGTCCACGACTCGCTGCATAGCGGCTTCAGCCACTTGCAACCCGGTGCTGGGACCCGTCGCCAGCAGATCGACGCCCGCCTCGATCGCCATCACCACCGCATCGTAGTAGTTGACTTCGAGATCGACGGCGTTCATATCGAGCGCGTCGGTCATGATCAATCCGTCATAACCCATCTGGTCACGCAGCAGATCGGATACCAGCACCGGGGAGAGCGACGCCGGACGCCGTGTCGTGTCGAACGCCGGAAACCAGATGTGCGACACCATCACGGCCGCCACATCCGCAGCGATAGCGGCGCGGAACGGGGCCAGCTCGACCGACTCCAGGCGTACACGGTCGAGATCGACCGTGGGCAAAGAAGCATGACTGTCCTCGCGCGTCTCGCCATGACCGGGAAAATGCTTGGCAGTCGCCAGCACGCCACGCGCTTGCGTCCCACGCACGAACCCGGCGACCGCCTCCCCACTCATGATCGGATCGCTGCCAAACGCACGCCGGGCGATGATCGGGTTGTCGCGGTAGGTCTCCAGGTCAGCGACGGGCGCCAGATTCATGTTGATGCCGACCGCGTTCAGCTCGCCACCCATCACCCGTCCTGCATCCTCGCTCATGCCCGATGCTGTCAGCAGCAGCGGCGTCGGCACAAAGGTGAAGCCGTCGGTCAGCCGATTGACTACCCCGCCTTCCTGATCGATCGATATCAATACGGGCACGCCGCCCGCCTCGGTGATCGTGCGCTGATAGCCGTTGGTAAGTCGTGCGACCGCATCCGGCGCGCCGACATTGGCGCCGAACATGACTAGTCCGCCTGGCTGCCAGGTGCGCAAGTGTGCGGCGCCGACCTCGGTCAGCACACTGCCATGCAGCGTGACCATGAACATCTGCGCCACTTTGTGTTCCAGCGTCAACGCGGCGAGCAGCGATTCGACGCGATCAGATTGCGCGACGACGACCCGTACAGACGCAGCAGCCAGCATCAGCACGCTCAGGCTGAAAGCAATGATGAACAGACGAAAGGCTTTCATTCGGCGGGGTTGTTCAATCGATAGCCGATGCCGCGCACATTGACGATCAGGTCTTCGTAATCACCGCAGTCCTTGAGCTTGCGCCGCAGATTGCTCACATGCGGACGGATGACCTCGCGCGCCTCGGCTTCATCGACGTTATAGCTGCGCACCTCGCGCACCAGTTCATGGCACGACACCACCCGTCCGCGATGGGCAGCCAGATAGAGCAGCAGGTCGAATTCGGTCGGCGTCAAATCGATATGAATATTGTTGACAGAGATTTTGTAGCGCCCCGGATAGATGGTGAGGGCGCCCAGCGTCATCACGCCCTCGGCGTTGAGTTCGATCGCCAGATCGCGCGCGTTGGCGGCGACCACCTGCTGCTGTGCCGCCAGCGAGCCGTTGATCTTGTCGTCGGGTGAGACGCTCAATTCAGCCAGATTGTTGCGGATGACCGAGAGCAGCTCGCGGCGGCGACGCAGGTTGCGCGCGCGCTCGATGCCGCGTGACACACTGAGACGGATGTCCTGCCCGGAGCTGGGCTTCATCAGATAGTCATGCGCACCCAGGCGCAGCGCCTCGACGGCAGTGCTGAGATGCGGAAACGCTGTCATCAGAATGACCACGATATCGGTGTCGATCGCCTTGATCCGCCGCAACAGCTCGACGCCATCCAAACCATCGGGCATACGAATGTCGGTCAGCACCACTTCAGCACGGTGTTCTTGCAGCAGCGCCAGTGCTTCTTCACCGCTGCTGGCTTCCATCACCTGGTAGCCCGCTTTTTGCAGCGTGCGCGACACAGAATAGCGAATCGCTTTTTCATCGTCCACAACCAGGACGACGGCATTATCGGGTGCGATTTCCCCTATTGAGTCAATCATCATCGCTGCCTTCGTTGTCCTTATTGTGCAGTTACTTGATTTTCAGTAAGGATACATGAATATGCTAATTATGCAACAATGCACATAATACAAAAATGACATCTCATTAGCAGATCGACCGCTCTGTCGTGGGGTTCACACCGCTGTCCATGCGATCAATAGCCAAACCACTGCGTGCATAGATGTGTATGATCGTGATCATGGCATGAAGTATCGAGATTGCATAAATAAAATCATGGCATTAGACCGACCACTTCAGCATTTTTTACAAAATTCATTTTTGCATAATTATTCGCGTATGGGTAATGTGCAGATGCAGTCCGTGCCCCATGTCCAGCATGGCGCCATTATCCCCATCCCGCGCCTGCTCGACTGCGGCGAGGACGCGCTCATGGGTGACCGTGATCCCGGAGTCGTCGGACGGCGCCAGATGCGCTGCCGCGCGCACGATCAGCCGTCGCGCCAGCGCGGGCGCCAGTGCGCACAGGGCGCGCCGTTCGATCGTCACGCGCGTCTCCGCGAACTGCGCGATTCCCGTGTCCAGCACCCCGTCCAGCGCTGACTCGATGAAGTCGGACTCGACCGCGGCGTTATCCGCGAGCCGCACCAGCGCCGGGACGATCTGCGTGTTGAAACTGGCGAGCAAGGGCAGCATTACGTGGCGAATCCTATTGCGCGTATAGGTGATATCAGCGTTGCTGGCATCCTCACGTGGAACGAGCACGTGCGCCTGGGCATAGGACTCGATGTCGGCGCGGCGCACGTCCAGCAGCGGACGCAGCAGTCGCACATCGGCATGACCAGGCATCGACGACTCGGCGCGCATCGACGCGAGTCCGATCAAACCGGCGCCGCGTACCAGATGGGCGAGTACGGTCTCCGCCTGATCATCAGCATGATGCCCCACCGCGACAACACTCGCCTGGTGCTGGCGGGCTGCATCCGCCAGAAAATCGTAGCGTGCCGCCCGTGCCGCCGCCTCGACGCCGAGTCCCTCACGGTAGCGCGCCGCATCGAGCGCCCCGCGCACACACAGCACCCCCCAGGCATGAGCAATCTGCTCCACATAGGCGGCGTCTGCCGCGCCCACATCAGCGCGTAAGCCGTGATCGAGCGTGGCGGCGATCACCGTCAGGTGCAGCGAGTCGCGCAGCGCGATCGCCGCGTGCAGCAAAACGAGTGAATCGACGCCGCCACTGACGCCGATCACCAGCGTCGTCCCCGCCCGGAGCGCCAGCGCACGACGCATTGCCATCCGTACTGTACCTGCCGCCATCGCCTGCATCCTTTCAACCCTAGCGCCACAACCAAACCCAAACCATATCATAACCGCCGCCCTGACACGCGTTGAAAAAAATCGAAATCTGAGATGAACGGGATATATTTCCGAGTATTGGGGGGAAATATAGAATGCGACAGCGCGTCAGTGCTATAATTTCGGTTATGGGTTTCGTGGTCATTGTTGGTGTGAGAGACACTGCAATTTCTCGAAATCATGCCCTTTCACCCACCATCTTTGGCAATTCATGCAGGGCAATATGATTATGAGAAGCCGAACAGCGAACGAGGTGCATAGTCAACGTCGAACAAGTACTGGCTGAAGTGAAGAGATATGTACAGATTGGCGACTCTGTGCAGGCTGTTCGCATTTTAGAGCAAGCTATCAGAGACCCTGTATCAAAAGAAGATTGGCGTATCTGGTGGGCACTGGCAAATGTCTCATCAGTGCGTGAAGTCAAGCAGCGTGCGGCTTCGCGGGTTGTACGGCTCAATTCGGCTTATCAACCTGCCCGTCAGATGCTGTCCGAGCTGCTCAGCCAAGCAAATAATATTTCGCCGAAAGCCAATCGCAGTCAGACCCAGCGAACGCGCTCGTCGCAAGCGCGCTCCTTAGCCCCATCCCGAACCGCTTCACACAGGCGCTCGTCGACGAGCTGGATGGGAGGGAGTATCGCGTTGATTCTGGCGGTGACATTTCTGGCAGCGGCAGGGTTACTGATTATCCGCTCGACTCAGCCAGGGGATACCGCGCGTGTCGTGCCCACATTCGCATCAACGCTGGCAGCACCTGTTCCAACCCTGACTGGACGCCCGATATCGACGGTCGCACCGCCGGTCACGGTGACTGCTGTTCCTGTGATGGTCGCTGCTGCCCCGACACGATCGATCTTCGAGCGCTTGACTATCCCTGTGTCGGATAACGCTGCGCGACGCTTTTTTCAATCACCAATCCGCGTGTTCATCAATGTTTCGGATGAGATATGGGCGCCTGCTCTTGACCTGGCATTGATCGAATTGAACAGCGCTTTTCAACAGATCGATCCCCGGTTCAGCATGGAGCAGGTAGAACGGGCTGCCGAAACAGACATCCTGATCCAAGTGATGTCCCGTGCCGAATATCGTGCCTGGGATGCTTGTCCGTTCGGCACCGATTCACTGGCGTGCGGCTGGATCGTCGTATTAGAAACCCCAACCGACGACTCGGTACCATTTAGTATTCAAGGTCAGGTGCGCATTGTCAATGACAGTCCTAACTCAGTCGGCACGCTGCTGCACGAGCTGCTGCACGCACTAGGAATCGGGGAACACAGCGGCGATCCGGCAGACATCATGTATCCCCGTATCGAGGATAAAGTGCGCTTAGCGCCCGGAGATATCACGAGGCTGCGCGCACTCTATGGGACGTGAAAAGCAATGCTATGGACGATATCTCTTCAGAATTCCTACAATCTCATCGAGCGTCGCATTATGTTTGTCCTTATAATAATTTGTCACGGTGTAGTCGCGCAATTCGCGTGGGAGTGTGGATAGTTCGACTTCCTCGTACTGCATTGGAATAATGAGCTTTTTTTCGTCAAACGCTAACTGATACTCCTTCTGTACCCACTCCGATGCTAAGGCTGCTGGCGTCATCACCAATAGCAGGGCATCGCAGGCGACTACCGCCCTTTCTAATTCTTTGGGAAACTTACCTGTACGCGGTAAGTCAGCTTGATCCTGCCAAACGCACCAATTCGACAAACGCCTGTTCAAACTTTCACGCAGTCCGTTGACGAACCCTTTGTCATCGCTTTTGTAGCTGATAAAGAGAGTGTATTTGCGTCGGCGCCGCCGTATGAGTGCAATTACAACGATGACGAGGAATGCTGCCACGATAATCGCGGCTGGCATCAACAACGTCCCAATTTCCAACGACAATGGCGGCGCACGATCGATTATCAGGTTTCGACTGGCACCCGCTGTCAGGTCCGACAACAAGGCAGAGCCATCGAGGTCGGGATAGGCGCTCAATAAACTGGCTGCCGATCCCGCCGCGATCAAAGTGCTGAAGCCGCTGCTCATACGCTGGCTTTGCGCGTTCAACCGCGCATACGCAAAGATATTCGGCTTGTCATCTGTATTATCACGGCCAGGTGGCAGGAAGAAGGGGTGATCGAGGTGAAGAGCGCCGACGGTCAGCGACTCGGACATGACGTTCGGTACGGGGATCGTGCCTCCCGTCGGATTTGAACCATCGACGAAAATGCCATTATCGATGTAGAGCGTAAAACCGGACTGAGGCGAAAAGACATCCACCGACAACGAACTAGCTGTTAGCAGAAGCGTCTCGTCTGTACTCAATCCCGACCATCGGCTGAGATAGATCGGTGAGCGATCTCTATCGGGTTGTGCAAAGCTCGGTTGCACTTGTCGGAGAGTGTCACTAACCAACCGGTACAGAACTGGACGAAATTGATTGTCATCGTCACTGACCAGAAAGACCGCAAGCTCGCGTGCCGAGTCGATGACCTTGACGCGCAGCATATCGTAATCGTCGCCGCGATTATTGGCGAAGAAATGATCGAAAGGACGCATGGCAATAAAGCCAAGCGACGGCGTGTCCACGTGATAGAAACTGCTGCCATAGCTGCCCGCCGATTGCAGCCATAGGCGCGCTCTATCGCTTCTCGACACCACGAGCTGCTCGAACGCGGTCGTATCGACTCTCTCAAAATAGGGACTAATTACCAGATTGACAACAATATCCGACTGTTGGGCGAGGCTGCGCGCAGTGTCGACAAAATTGATCCAAGCCTCGTCCAGCGCATCTTGAGGATCTGGACTTATAGAGGACGCTGGACTCATAGGATCGTCCCACAAAAGCGGCGCGACTGAGCGAAAGTCGATGACGGCATGGGGCGCGGCGGCGTGCAGCGCCCAGATTTGCTCGGTCAGCATGGGCGATGCCGCGCTATCAGGGTGATAGCGTGGTAAGAATAACCGACCTTCGATCGGCTCTAGCTGACCATCGGGCTTCCCCGCTGCCAAAACCCCGATACGCAGCCCTTCCCCACAATGACCAGCGTCGTGCAGCGCGGCTAAACCGGGCGTTTGCTCGACCACAATTTGCGAAATGTTCGCAGCTTGAAAACGGCATTCGGTACGGCTGGCACATCCCATAGTCAGCATCAGCACGGCAGCGAGCAGCGCCCTCACGGAGTCAACCAGCTTTCATCACAGCCAACTGATCCGGGCTGAAACTCCTCGTTGAAAAGCGTGTCGTAGTCGGTGGCGCTTCTCGCATTGATCAGCCACAACCAACGCACCAGATCATCACTCATACCGCGGTCGGTGATGAACAGGCGCAGCGGATCAAGTTCTTCTTCTCCAGACCGGGTGCCCCCCCAACGGTTCAGGTGAGACTCATAACTATCCGCACCAGTTGACGAACCAGACAGCTCGCTCACGGTTCTTTGGTTGACCCGAATATTAGTCTTAAGAAATGCAGTTACGGTGACATGATAAGTGCTACCGTCCGCCCGGAATGTGAGCGTGAGCAGGTCACGGGTATCGTTCACCAGATACAGACTTAAGCGTCGGAAATTAAACTCGTATGTCGGGTTTTCGCTCATATCCCGGATCAAATCGCTGCCGGGCAGTGCAAGCGTCCAATCGGGAACGTTCTCCAATATGTAGGCGGTTATCGCATCTCTCAATCCGCCAATGTCGCCATCTGACCCCAGTCTGCTGAAATTAGGATGACTTTGGAAGCGCTGATCGAGTCTTTGGAACGGCACTGAAAAGCTCAACTGTCCGGATTGACCGTGAAGATCGGAAATCTCGCGGGGTGCGGCTCCCAAGAGGGGCAGCGGGGTGGACAAAAAGGGATAAAGGAGTCCAAGCTGAGGCGCTTCCAGATCGAGTGTGGTTGTACCCACCTGGTCGCGTGAATAGGTGACCTCCCATGCTCCTTCATCGATCACCCCGGAATCAGCGACGGCGTTCAGGCACGGGCGACTGGACAGCGGATCGCGTTCGAATTCGCCCACTGATAGCAGATCGAAAGACGCTCCACGCTGCAACTTGACTGCTCCCCAATCACCGCGTTCCAGCATGACTCTGCATACACTCGCACCAGTATTACTAATATTGAGGGTATCAAAAATGCGCGTCTGACGCATCTGTGTCATGTTTGTCGAAGGCGCATTGGAGGTGAAGCCGTCACTCGTAGTGATTTGATAACGCGCGATGCGCACGGACTGCCCGTTCATCTCATAGCGTTCAGTGCAAGTCGAGACAGTAGCGGGAAGCCCAGTTTGAGCATTGGCCGGGACCACGCTCAATATGCACAGGGCGATTTCTATCAATAGGATAGTGACCAATTGAACGGAAAAATGTTTTTTTGGCATTAGTGGTTTCCGCGTTATAGTCGATGATATGGTTGCAATTATGATAGCGTTTCGTAATTCCGTCAAACAACTTTAACTGATTGCAATATCGTAAAAGGGGATGATGATGCACCTGATGAGGATCGGCTTATGGTGGGTTGCTTTGCTGCTACTGGCGCTGTTCGTTGTACCAGAGCGAGTCAATGCGATATTGACCGAAGCGTGCAGGATCGACGGAGTGACCGAGCCATTCTTTGCAGAGCGGGATCGGGCGTATTTCGCCGATCGTCTGCTTCCAAAAGATATCGACAACGTTTTTCCGCTTGAGCGTGTCCAAGACCAGCGCTATCGTGAGATCTTCTTACGTCCCTCGGTGGATGGGCGTTATTCGGTCATGATCGAGCCGCTGGACGGGCAGCCGCTCGATTTTTGGGTGATCGGCAAGACTCCAGAACCATTGGCGATACGCCGCTGGATCATCATGTTGAGCGAGCGCACAACGCCGGGCATCATCCCCGACGTCGTGCTGGTCCCATTTAGCGAGAGCAGCCCTGGCGCTGGTGATGGCTTTGGCGATGCCTTTGGGACAGCATTCGCTGATGAGGACATGCTGCCAGACTGTCAGCCGCCGATGTGGGGTGCGCCAACAGCAGAACCGATCGATCTGCTCACTCTGATCGATGACCCTAAAGGACTCAATGCCGCCGTATATTATGGAGATGCCGACGATGCAGCAGGAGCGGGCGTGCGCATCGGTGTGCTGGATACCACCTACGTCGGTTTTGGTGAAGCCTTTGCCGCCAGCCCTGTTTTCAATTACACCGTTGGAAATTTCGCCGATGCACTGGCTGAACTTCCTGTCGCTGGCGATGATGCAGGGTTAGGACAGGTGGTACAGCTTACCCCCGATGGACAACCTTTGGACAGTACGGGCAGCGATGATGGATCGACCGAGGCAGATCACGGTACACACATACTGCAAATCGTGCAAGCTATCGCCCCGGACGCACAGCTTTTCGCCGCGCGCGCGACTGACGAGACGATTGGTGAGGCGGTCGCAGCGCTGATCGCTGCCGAGGTACGGCTAATCGTGCACGCTGGCAATGCGATCACGGCGGAACCAGCGCCGTATTACGCGGCGGTCGAGGCGGCGCAGGCGGCGGGTATCCTGTGGATAAACTCGGCTGGCAATATCGGTGCGGGTTACTTGCGTGATGGGTATGTGACGAATACAGGCGAGCAAGGACTACACTCATTCGAGCGCAACAACCAGCTCTTTTCAGCGCGGTTTACGGTACGCATCCCTGTCGATATGACCAACTCTGTTGACGCGCGCTTGATTTGGTCGCAGGAAAATACGGCAGATGGTTCACCCTACGATCTTCAGCTCGAGATCTACGAATTTACTACGACATCGGATGGCTCAAAAATTGGCATGTCGGATGCCTATCAGCGTCCAATTCCCCTTCCAACGCCGTCAGATGGCAGCACGCTCCTTGTAGGCACTCCTGTCCCTTCTTTCGAGGCGATCACTCTGACAAACTTGCCAGACTTATTGGACGATACCGTGACGCTCCCCGTGATCGAGGGAGTCGACTCAGAAGCCGGATTAATCTGGTATCGCACCGAAACGAGTATCGATGGCTATCCCGACAACGAAATCTACATCAGCGTTGACACACGCGGGGGATCCGACTTATTTGCCAACGATGAACCTTTCGAGCTGTATATCAAAGGGGCGCTGCCACGCGGTTTCGATCCCGATATCTGGCCGGTACTCACACAGAACGGTGCCGCGATCATTAATCGACTCTATCCCTTCGATCCGGTTGTGCTGGTGCCAGCGGATATGGCAACCGTCCTGACGGTTGGCGCGTTCACACCCTCTAACCCGGCATATACCGACTCGGCACAGCGGTTGTCGGCTGTGCATGGCGCCGATGGCACCGAAGCGCTGTTGTGGAATTCATCACGCTCGAACAGCTTGCAATTCATCAATCGAGATGCTAATGGCGATGAATTCAACCCGTATTGGGGGCGCTGGCGTGCCAAGCCGGAGATCAGCACCTATGGCGAAATTAGCGCCGACCTCGACGAGGATGGCATTACCGACTTCGAGTTTTACGGCACCTCGGCTGCGACGGCGATCGCGGGGGGGGCAGCAGCACTGATCGCGGCGAAGTTCCCGGACGCCGATGCTGAAGTATTGCGCGGGTATCTGCGTGCCAGCAGCTCCGTCTGTCTGGCAGACAGCGCGGTCGGTCAGCGGCTGACACGCCTACGGCTTTTGCCGCCAGATCAACTCAACGGCGCGGTGCCCCCATCGTGTGGCAGCGACTCGACGTGGATCGAGGATCGCGTCGGGCTGGAAGTATTCCGCTCGCGCGACGCTATCACCGCCAATTTACCCAATGTCTCTGTGGCGCTGGCGTCTGCGGCAGACTTGCCGATCCGGGTAACGGGTGAGGACTATGTCGTGATCGGTCAGGCGTTCGCGCCGACGGCGATCGGATATGCGGTCGAGCTGGCACCTACAGCAAGTGAGGCGTGGCGCTTTATCGGCGCGCCCAATGAAGCGCCGTCGAACGAGTTGGCGACGCTGTGCGCGCGCGCTGATGCTCTCGGCATTCTAGAGCGCACGATCGAGCCAAGTGCAGGGCGTGAACTGGCGCGGGTCTCGGTCGATGAGACACTGATCGACGGTGCCTATGATGTACGCGTGACGCTGTGCGACTCAACGAACGCACTGCTGCTCGATGGACAGGACACCGAGCGGAATGCCTTCCTGGTTGCCAACTCCGCCGCCCTCACCGTAATCAGCCCGCAGCCGGATGATGTCATCGGGGATGAAGATGGTGAAGTCGAATTGATCGTGCGCGGCGATGTCTTCGCCGATTCGCAGTTGTTCGCCGGATATGTTATCCAGCTTGTGCGCGGCGATGCCGACAGCGGGGTGATCATCGCGCCGGAGGCGATTCGCAATCCAAATGCCTCTCCGCTCGGCGTAGGTATCGATCTCTGTGCAGAGGTAGGTGGTTTCCCCGACGCTGAGGATTTTGTGGTCGGGACAGATGTCGAAATGGCGAAGATCGCGTTGAGCCAGCCGCAAGATAGCTATCGCTTGATCGTCCGCCAGTGCATCACCACACCACGAGGACGCATCACGTTTCCTGATCCGATCGAAGTGGCGTTCGAAATCGCAACGCCGATTGTATTGAGCGTGAATGAAATGGTAAATCAGCTTGTGGACGGTCGGGTGCAGATACGCGGCAGCGCGTCGCGCCCAGAAGCCAGTTTCAATCATTACATTGTCGAGATCATCCTCGACGACCCGGAATCGCTTACCTGGACTGTGTTGGTGGGTCCAGAGTTGGGCGGTCCGGACATTCCCGTCGTGGAGCGCTGTTCCATTGCTGTAGGTTCTGGTGCGCCTGGCACCAGACCCATCATCGATAATGTACTCGCGGAACTTGCGAGTGTGCGCATTGCAGGCGATTATCGGGTCCGCGTAACCCTGTGCGGACAAGAACCAGCTGATGCATCGGAAGTTGAGGCAACCCTGCGTATCGAGGCGAGTGGCGAGCAACTGCCCCCTTACCTTCGCACGAGCCCCGTAAACACTGATCTGACGTTCACGCTGAATGAAGATGCCGTCTTGCGAATGGGACCGGAAGAAAGTGCGAGCGCCATTACCGACGTCGTGACGAGTGGAGTAGAGTTCACTCTGCTCGAATCCGATAGCACCACGGAATCGCTGCTGATCGCATCGCTTGATGGCACTATGAGCGGATGGATTCGAAGGGGAAATGTGGCACAGGCACGCCTGGGAACTCTTGTCCTGAATACGATGCCCTCAGGGGACAACTCCCCTGAGCCCACGTCTCCAGTCGATCCGAGCCGGATCTTTTACGTATCTGATAAGCTGGGATCGTGGCAGGTATATCGCGCGGTCGTGGGCAGCAATCAGGGCACGCAGCTCACTACACTTGGAAACAACGAATTTCCAAGCCTTTCGCCGCGCGGGAATAAGGTCGCATTTGCCTCCGATCGGGATGGCAACCGTGAGATTTACATCATGAACGTCGACGGTACAGAACAGCGAAACGTGAGCAATAACCTCGCTGAGGATTATCGTCCTGTATGGTCACCTGATGGAGCGCGGCTGCTCTTCGAATCGAACCGCGACGGACTGCGCAACCTGTATGTACTGGTGGTCGATACGCAGGCGGTCACCGTGATCACCGTTGGCTCGACCGTTCCCTGCTGCGTGGGCTGGTCGTCTGATGGTGCACAGATCGTTTATTCCGGTCAATCGGACGGGAATTATGACATATTTGTCGCGCAGGCCGATGGCAGCGGGACAATCCGCCTGACCGATTTTGGCGAATCGGCTCTGAACCCAGTGTGGCAGCCTGGCGGGAATCGCATCGTGTTCGAGTCGACTAATGACGGAACATCGGAGATTTATACCGTTCAGGCGAATGGTGGCGACATTCAGCAGTTGACAAGTGGAGACACGGAAAGCATCAATCCAAGCTGGACGCGCGATGGACGCCAGATTATCTTTTCGTCGAATCGCAGCGGCGTCTATGCTATTTATATTATGAACGTCGATGGAAGTGGGGAGCGGCTGCTCTTCAACGATGCGGGAGCTGAGATCGCTTCGGAAACAGGTTGATCTGCCTGACATCCAGTTGAGGGAGAGTCTAAGTCGAGACTTCCCCTCAACTGTGGTTTATTGCCGATTGGCAGCGTCATTATCTGTCCAACATCCGGTCGAGTTAGAACGCGGTTAGCCTGCCCTTAACCGCCGATCCCTACGCTGGATCATGTCGGCGTGCTATAATGCCGTGCTGTTTCATGCCGGTAGGAGACATCGTGTGTTAGGTCCTTTGGATTACTTCTTCGGCTTGTTCTCCCTCGACATCGGCATCGACCTCGGCACCGCCAACACGCTGGTGAGCGTGCGCGGCAAGGGGATTGTCATCAATGAGCCGTCTTTCGTCGCCATCGAGAAAAAGACCCGCCGTCCGATCGAGGTGGGTGCCCGCGCGAAAGAGATGTGGAGCAAGAATCCGAGAGATATACTGATCGTGCGCCCGGTACGCGACGGCGTGATCGCCGAAGATGCGATCACCGAAGCGATGCTGAATCACCTGATTCACAAGGCGCACGAGCAAAGCTGGGTGCCGATCCCGCGTCCGCGCGTAGTCGTCGGGATTCCGAGCGGCGTCACCGAGGTTGAAAAGCGCGCCGTCTACAAAGCCGCTGTCAACGCCGGAGCGCGCGAGGTCTTTCTGATCGAGGAACCCGTCGCAGCCGCAATCGGCGCGGGCTTGCCCGTGCAGGAGACGCGCGGCAGTATGATTGTGGATATAGGCGGCGGCACGACCGAGGTCGCTATCTTCTCGCTGGGCGGGATCGTGATCAGCCGCTCGATCCGGGTCGCGGGCGACGAGATGGACGAAGACATTGTCCAGTATATGCGCACCAAACACAATCTGCTGATCGGCGAGCCGACCGCCGAACGCATCAAGATCGAGATCGGATCCGCTTATCCTCTGCCCCAGGAAAAACTGACGACCGTCAAAGGTCGGCATCTGGTGACCGGACTGCCCGCCTCGGTCGAGGTCAGCTCGATCGAAATACGAGAGGCGATCAGCGGCTCGGTCAATATCATCATCGACACCATCAAAGATGCGCTCGACGACACCCCACCGGAATTGGTGGGCGACCTGATGGAGAGTGGCATTTGTCTCGCGGGCGGCACGGGTCAATTGCGCGCGCTGGCAAACCGCGTGACCGAAGAGGTCAATATCCGCTCGTGGGTCGCGGACGACGCCATGACCTGTGTGGCGCGCGGCGCTGGGCGAGTGCTGGAAGATTACAACAATCTGCGCCGCCTGCTGGTCGGGCTGGAGCGCGGCAGCACGCGGCACGGGTAGACGAGCATGTCGCTGCTGCGCACCAGCACCCGACGCGGATCGCGCGGACGCCTCGGCGCAATTGTGCTGGCGCTGCTGGTGATCGCTGGACTGCTCGCAGCCAGCATCACCGGCGCGCTGGCGCCGATCGAAGACCTGGCTGCCGTGCCGCTGCAAACCGTATCCGGGTTTTTCAACCGCTTTGCCCTCTCCGTCAATGACACCATCACCCGCTTCAACGATGTGCAGAGCTTGCAGGCGCGCGTCGCCGATCTGGAGACGGCGCTGGCGCTGTATCAATCCGAGCTGGTCGATTTGCGCGAAAAAGCGAGTGACTACGATCGCCTGTCCAACCTGCTCGGTTACATCCAGGGCACCAGCGGACGCGAATTCGTCGCCGCCGATGTGATCGGCGCCGACCAGAGCGCGCTGCTGCGCACGATCGTGATCAGCCGAGGCGCACGGGATGGCGTTGTCGTCGGGATGCCCGTGATCACCGATCAGGGATTGGTCGGGCGAATACTGCGCGTCAGTGCCGGGGCGTCGCGCGTGCTGCTGATCAACGACCCCACCAGCGCGATCAGCGCCCGCCTGCAAACGACCCGCGATGAAGGCGTGGTCGTCGGACAGCCGTCCGGGGCGCTGGTGATGGAATTCATCCCACTGGACGCGCAGGTGCGCGATGGCGATCTGGTGCTGACCTCTGGCTTGGGTGGCAATTTTCCGCCCGACGAGGTGATCGGACAGGTGACCAATGTCCGGCTCGCCACCTCCGGCTTGTATCAGTCGGCACAGGTGCGCAGCCTGGTCTCGCTCGATACGCTGGAATTCGTGCTGGTGATCACCGATTTTCAGCCGATCGACCTGGGCGCGCTCGATGCCGAAGACGAGGCGCCGTAGCGCGCCATGTCCACGAGTCTCAGCATCCCGATCCTGCTGCTCGCCGCCATCCTCCAGACAACCCTTGTCCCGGTGCTGCTGCGCGTCTTCAACGCTGAACCCGATCTTATTTTCCTGATCGTACTGTCGTGGTCGATTCATGCCCGCACCGAGGTAGCGCTGCTGTGGGCGTTTGTGGGCGGGATCGCCGCCGATCTGCTGTCGGCAGCGCCGACTGGGGCATCGGTCGTCGGGCTGATTCTCGCCGTGAGCATGGTTACGGCGCTGCGCGGACAGCTGACCAGCGTCGGCACGTTCTCCCTGATCGGGCTGACGATCGCAGGCACAATCGTTCACAAGCTGACTTATCTGGTGATCGTCGGCGCCAGCGGCATCCGAGCGCCGATGGTGAGCGGGCTGCTGCTGATCGTGCTGCCGACCGTCGTGTACAATCTGATCGCGCTGCTGCCGGTGTATCATTTCAGCCGTTTTGTACAGCGCCGCGCCGAACGCAGTTCACTCGGCGCGGCTCCCCGCATTTGACCGATTAGTTTTCGAGAGACTCCGATGCGCACCTCATCGCGCGATGAACGCGAACGTTCCGGTTCGCCATTTACAAACTGGCGCTTCACCTTCTTTCAGGGAATCCTGTTCGCCGTGTTCGCGCTGTTCACGGCGCGCATGGTCGAATTCATGCTGCTGGACAGCGCGTCATGGCAGGCAGCCGCCGATGAAAACCGACTGAACGCGCTGCCGGTCGCCGCCCCGCGCGGTACGATCCGCGATCGTCTGGATATGCCGCTGGCGGTCAACGCGCCTGCATTCAATGTGCGGATCACCCCGGCGGCGCTGCCGCTCGATGAAGAGGCGGCGGTGAGCATTTTCAACCGTCTGTCGGCGCTCACCGGGGTGCCACCCACCGCAGTGATCGCCCGGCAGAGTGGACAACCCGTGCGCAGCATCGAAGAGCTGGTCGATGAAGGAGCCGGTATCGCGCCCTTTCGCCCGGTCGTGATCGCCTACGACGTGCCGCAGCGAGTCGCGCAGCAGATTTTGGAAGAACAGTTCACCCTCCCCGGCGTCGATGTGGACGTTGCCTCGGTGCGTCAGTACCCGACAGGCGAGCTGACCGCGCAGATCGTCGGCTACATGGGGCGCATCCCGGCGGAACGCGAACTGGAACTGATCGAGCAGGGCTACGATCCCGCGTTCGACCGTATCGGCTACGCCGGACTCGAAGCCTATCTGGAGGACACGCTGGCAGGCGTGCCAGGGCGAATCGTGCGCGAGGTCGATGTCGCGGGCGAACAGGTCGGCGATCCGATCGTCTCGATCGCGCCGCAGCCCGGCTTGAGCGTGCGCCTGACGCTCGACACCGAATTGCAGCAGGCGGCGCAAGACGCACTGACCAAGCGAATCGACCTGCTCAACGCCGACGCCGGGCGTATCGTCAGTCAGACGGGCGTGGTGGTCGCCATGAACCCTAAGACGGGCGAGGTGCTGGCGATGGTGAGCTATCCAAGCTACGACAACAGCCGATTCGCGCGCGCGATCGACGTGGATTACTATCTCGATATCGCCGCCGACCCGCTGCGTCCGCTGGTCAACCACGTCACGCAGTCGCTCTATCCGCCGGGATCGATCTGGAAGATGATCACGGCGGCGGGGGTGCTGCAAGAGAATGTGATCGATCCGCGCTCGTTCCTGAACGATCCCGGCGATCTGCTGCTGCCCAACCGTTACGCGCCCAACGACACCGCCGCCGCACAGCGCTTTGTGTGCTGGAACCGCAACGGACACGGCAATCTCGACCTGATCGGCGCGATCGCGCAAAGCTGCGATGTTTATTTCTATCAGGTCGGCGGCGGCAACCCGGAAGTGTCCACGTCGGTACTGCGCGAAGGCGGCTTAGGCATCACCGACCTGTTCCGCTACGCGACCGCCTTCGGCATCGGCTCCAAGCTGGGGATCGAGCTGCCATTCGAGAACGCCAGCCGTATGCCCGACTCCGACTGGAAACGGCGCAATTACGGCGAAAACTGGTCAACCGGCGATACCTACAACGCCGCCTTTGGGCAAGGCTATGTCAACGTCACCCCGCTGCAATTGCTTAACTCGGTGGCAGCGATCGCCAATGGCGGCACGCTGGTGCAGCCGCGTATGCTGCGCGACACACTCGACTCCGAAGGCGGACTGGTGAGCGACTTTGAGCCAGGCGTGATGCGCCACATCAATATCGACGCGGTGCCCACGACCGAGCCGATCCGGCTGCTGTATGTCGAGGATATGATCATGCGCGGCGAGGACAGCCTCGCGTGTCGGTGCGAGGAAAACAGCGACTTCTTCAATCCTTCTCGCTGTGATCCTGCCAACTACCGCGCCCAGGTGGACATCGACCCCGAACAATTCGTCGAGTCGTGGCGGGACTACAGCGTGTATACGCCCGACGATTACAGCTTCACCGACAACTTTTGCAGCGCGCTGCGTTTCGACGCCAACTACCGTCCGCCGTTCATGAGCAGCGAAAATATGGCGATCCTGCAGCAGTCGATGCGTTTTACGGTCACCAACGGCACGGGCGCGCCCGCTAATTTACCTTTTGTCACGGTCGCGGGCAAAACAGGTACGGCGGAATACTGCGACGAGGTGGCGCGCCCGTTAGGATTGTGCCGTCCGGGTAACTGGCCGTCCCATGCCTGGTTCACCGCTTATGCGCCCTATGAAGATCCCGAGATCGTGGCGATCGCCTTCGTCTACAATGGCGGAGAAGGATCGCGCAATGCCCTGCCGATCGTAGTCGAGACGATCGAGAGTTATTTCCGGCTCAAGAACGAGCGTGGGACAATCGAGATCGCCCCGCCTACGCCGTGACAACACAATCCAGGATCAGAAAGCAGCGATGATGCCACTTCCAAAAATTGAACGCACCACGATCGCGCGCTGGCTGCCCGCTCTGATCGCCGGAGCGATCGCCTGGGTCGCCTTCATCGTGTTGGGCGACACGCCGCTCATCCGCGCGACGGGGATGGCGCTGGCGGTCGTGGGCATGGCGGGCGCGCTGCGTTCGATGGGTGGAGCGCTGGCGCTGGTCGGGGCGCTGGCGCTGGCGTTCAGCCCGGCATTCTGGATTCAGACCGGCGGAACGCAGTCGTTGGCGCCGCTGGACGTGGTCGGATTGGTGATCGCGGCGGGGATGTTCGGCGTCGCGCTGCTGCTGATCCCTTCGATTCGCCAGCGACCGGGGATCGCGCTCGCCGCCGCGCTGACCGTGTTTTCGGTGGTTTTCCTGATCGCCATCGGCACACCGCGCAGCCTGCGCGTGACCACCGTCCTGGCAGCCTGGCTGATCGGGCTGCTGATCGACGGAGCGCTCGCTGCCAACCCGCGTCCCGACGCGATCGACCCGACCACGCTCGGTTGGCGGCATACGGTTGGCGTACTGCTGATCCTGGTGATCGGCATTGCCAATGATCCGCTGTTCGCGCTGTTCGTCCCGGCTGTCGCGCTCGGACTGTTCCTGATGCGCGCGCGGCTGCCGATCGCACTGTGGATAGGGCTGGCGGGGGTGAGCGCGTTTGGCGTCTGGGGAATCGTCGGGACGTATGTGTCGGCTATCTGGTGGGATTTTCCGGCGGAACAGACACCGGGGATCATCACGCATGTGCCCTATCTGATCGCCTACGCCTGGCACGAGCCGGAACGCTGGATCAAGCTGATCGATCTGATCGCGTGGCAGTTCACGCCGATCGGGTTGGCGTTGGGGGTGATCGGGCTGGCGCGCCTGAGCCGCTGGCATCCGCCCGTCGGGGTGGTGACGATGACGGCGTATGGCTGCTATCTGCTGTTCGGTTTGTGCTACTTTGGGGAAGACGCGCCGGTGCTGCTGCTGCCGCTGCTGATGATCCAGGTGGTGTGGATGACTTACGCCGCCTACACATTCGCGGCATGGCTGCGGGGCATGTTGAAAAGCGCGGCGCGTCCGGCGCTGATCGGCGCTGCGGCGGCGTTCGCGCTGCTGCCGATCGTCATGCTGCTGCGGATTGTGGGGGTGGTGTGAGAACATCTGCGTCATCGATACCCTGACACGCACCGCGTTTCCGCTGACCCAGGATGCCGACTACGATCAGCAGGTTATCAGGAAAATGCAGGTCCCGGAGATGTTCGCTTTGCTTGGATGAACGAACAAACGGTATGTGGGTCCGCCTGGCGATCTAGACACTGGCACGAACAATCTATGGATGACCAGAGGGTGCTGGTTGAATGGTGATTCTTACCGAACCGTGCTGGCGAGTCGAGATCAGCAACGTATTCTCACATGGCACCAGTATTATCTGGAATGTCTATCAGGTTATTGGCAGCTTGAGCTGGCAGACCTATCGCTTCACACGTCCGTTCAGGGCAACCGATACGAACTTCCCAACCGATGGACCGATTCTCCAATTTCTGAATGATCTTGAACCTGTTCCAACAGTATCC
>Ga0163154_10002772_pt1 | contig 25136 bp, 38 predicted proteins | sample OliLakLV19MP9P1_FD_148649 | JGI IMG/M metagenome (GOLD analysis project Ga0163154, IMG submission 148649) | Freshwater microbial mat bacterial communities from Lake Vanda, McMurdo Dry Valleys, Antarctica - Oligotrophic Lake LV.19.MP9.P1 | ecosystem: Environmental > Aquatic > Freshwater > Lake >... | reverse complement strand
CAGAAGCTACTATGCTGGCAGTTGTGGAGGAGCCTCATTAGAGGTTGTAAAACAATATGTTCAAAACCAGCGCCATTCATCCCCCACCCAACAAGTTGGGTGGGGGTCTTCTGGCGGAAGATGATAAGGAAAATCCGCGTCCGTCAGGATAAGCCCACTTACTATTAAGATCGTTGGCAGTGATACTAAGATGGGTTGCTCCTAACAACTTGCACCTTTTAATAAAGTCGGCCCAATACTGTAATTGATTTTGGTCTGCGGTCAGGTTTTCCGGTCTGCCTGGAATAGAAGGGCTGGGAATAAACCTACCTTTAACAGCTATATCAACTTCACCAGTAACTTCGTCTTGTGTAGCGATTGCCAGCAATATTGCCTCTCCGCGCGATTTAGCTCCCAACACAGCAAAAACTCCACCTATATTATAAGTAGAGGTATCAATAGGAGCCGACCAGAACTCAACACAAGGAGGTTTTTCCGATGGTTTTTCAGTAGAAAGTAATCGACGAAAATCCCAATCAGTGTTGATGGTAGGAAAAGCTGTTCGGCAAGCCTCAGAGTTTAGTTTCATTGTAGTGTTCCACACGTTTTAGCGCCCGAATAGCATCCACTACAAATTGGCCCGCTTGTTTCCACAGCCAGGCTTTTTGTGCGTCGCCCGACTCCTGCGCTTGATGAGCTTCATCAATGCAGGAGTCTCTAACTTCCCCCAGCTTCTTTCGCAGAGGATGCATTAGTCCGCGTCGGTCTCGCTCGCCCCAAACTCTTTCTACTCATCAATTGCAGTGAATTTATCTCTTCTAGCACGCATCAGAGCATCTTCATCTGGCATAAAAAATTGACTCATAAAGTCATCTAAATCTTTAACTTTTATTTGCCACATCTTGCATAATTTCTTAACAGAAAGGCCATTCTCTAACGAATGCTCGCTTTTTCTTGTTGTAAACTTTCCAAATTTCCCCTCGGATCGAGTGATCAACGTTAGTTTGTCCACAGCAACATAGTAGGTTTTTCTCTTTGAAGAAGAGTCAACCTTGGAATATACGTTGCCTATATCGAATTCTGACATATGGTTTTAACCCCTAGGAGTGCAGAGAGTGTAACACATTCTTTACCCCTTTCAAGTCTCAGGGTTTTGCCGAGTTACCGCAGGATCGCGCAGAGTCCCTCTTTTATGGTGATAAAAGGTCACTTGCTGGTACCCATCTGCCATCGATGAATAAAAGCTGACCCAATCCATTCTTAGTGCGCCTTGTTTTAACGATGAAAGCGGAAGCCCCCTCATAAACTACTACTTGGCCTGGATAGTAGTAAGCTTTGCCTTTAAAATTCAGTGGTAACAAAGAAGTGTCCGGGAACCAACCCTGATCTCCGCTGTCTGTTTTAATGAAGAAACTGCTGTCTCTTCGATCATAACCCTTAACTTTTCCAGTTTTTCCTATTAATTTAGTATTACACATATGAAAACCACTGTAGGCATATGTTTTTTGAATAATTACTTCGTCTCCGTGAGCAAAAGCTACGTCATCGGGTGGTATGACCTCTAAATTTTTAAGATAGATCATAACTTCGAGGTTACTATCGTCCATCGTAATCACTGCACTAGCTGGATGATACCAACTCAATACTGATTTAACCTCCCCCCGCTTCCCACAAAGCATAAAATTTGACTGGTCTACGGTGCTCAACTCATCCTTAGGTTTGCTTATGATAACACGATCACCTGGCTGCACTAGCATCTACGATTCCTCCACTGTCTGCAAAGCAGGGCCCTCGTCGTCCCATTGTTCAACTAATTGATTAATAGGAGGTCTGAGACTTAGTTTCTGTTCATCAGTTTCCTGTTTCGCAAGTTCTTTTTTGTCCGTTTCAATTGCAGGCACGATTTTGTTTTTTAAATCGTTTAACTGTCTATCAAGATGTTCAGTGCTAACAGATGCATCATGATATCCAGCTTCTTCTGCGAGCAGCCTGTCTTTATATTGATCCAGGCACTCTTTGAATTGAATCCAGATGTTAGAGATTTTGGGTTCATCTAACCCATTCATCTTCATTGCTTGGATATCTTGGATTTTCGCCATTAAATTCAAATACACTCGAATGTTCTGGGAGTAAATTTGAATTCTCTTTTTTAAGTTTTCTCCGTGAAGGTTAAGTCTTTCGAGCTTAATTAGCAAACTTTTTTCGTGCCAGCTACCTGATTTATCAAGAGTTCGTAATTGCGCGGTAACTGAATCTTGCAAAGAAATGAGCCCATCAAGTTCAATGCTCACAGACTCAATTTCAATCTCCGCTGCGGTGATATATTCATCAAATCGTTGAAGCCAAAGCCGCGAATCCCTGAAGAAAGTCTCGTCTTCCGCTGCAGCCAGAGCTTCTAATGCTTCAGCGGAAAAAGAGTGTAATCCTTCATTTCTAACAGGCTTCTTTTTAAAAAGACCTAAAATCTTATTTAAGAAATCCATTTAACCCACCCATTACATCTTAATATTGATTTTGTATCTACTCTTAGTGGGGCGGTTAGGCTCTCGCTCTTTTCGCAAGCACGGTTCGCATCGTCTGTTTCCTTCCCACTCCGAAACGAAAAGCTGCTCGCAACATAAGCACTCGCGTTCTTTTTGGTGAGATTTAGACGCTTTTTCTTGCTCATCAAAACACTTACTGCAGAAACCATCCATTGCATGTTTAAATTCCGTTTTGTAACATTTTCTACAATAATAGAATTCTTTTGACCAGTTCATAGGGTTATTCTTTCTCGATTGATTCTTTTATGGTCCATTGCGACGTGCCATCAAAGATGACGAAAGCAACAAGACCGAGTTCCGCAAGCTCATCAAATTCTTGCTTGCAGGTTTCGTGTAGTTTTTGGATAGGTTTGGCGTAATCTACGGCGTATATTTTCCAACGATCATTGTCGTCGAAATCCCCAGAAGGAGAGCGTAGTTTATGATTGAAAACAATTACTGTTTTTACATGTTTTTTTGCGAAAGTGTCAAAAACTTTTTTAAACTTAGTTTGAAGTCGAGATATTAAATTTTGATTGCTTGTTACTTTAGTCTTGGGGCGCGCAGGAGATCCGGTAGTAGCAGCCTTGGGGGCCTCAATGAATTTAATTTGTTTAATGGCGAGCGCCGGGACGCCTAGGTCCTTCAAGGAGCCCAGGGTATTTCTAACGATTTTCTCTTTTTTAAGGTCGTTAATTGCCTCGTCAGAGAACCCTAGATTTTTCAGAATTTCGACTGATTTTTTCTGCATGCGATTAGATAGCCGCATACTAACAATTGACAAATAATGATCAAGAGGGTTCTTTATTTACTTAAGAAATAGGTTAAAAGCCCGCTTAAAATAGCCGTCGCTAAAGCCGCCACACTCGTTAAAATGGCAATAAACACCTGGAATTTGTCTTTCTTTTCCTCGGATTTACCTTTTTCCGCCTCTTCTTGGAGAAGCGCCTTGGCGTGCAATTCTTTGTCGATTCCGTCGATCTTATTACCGACTTGACCTAGTTTTGCACTCAGGCCAGTGATATTGAGTTCTAGCTCTTTTACGGAACACTCTAAAGTCTCTGAAATATTCTCTAGAACTGCTATTCTGGATAACAGAGGATCGTGCCCGTCAGAACCTTCTTTGATTATCTTTGAAAGCGAATGTACAACCTGGTCCAAGTTTCCGATGCCAGCCTTCATAGTTGCTAAGGTCACGGCGTTAGTTTGAAGTTCTTTTGCTAGGGATTGGATTAATTCATTAGTTGTGGAGATGCTGCTGACCACTTGGCCAATTAAATACTTAGTTCCGTTCTCCTCCGGGTGTGACATTTGTTGGTCCTTTAACTTCCTGCTCGCTACTAATTATATCACAAACCGGGCCAAAGTATATTTCACAATCGTGCCAATGTTGCAGCCACGTCTTTTGTACTACTTCTAAAGTTTTTAGGCTCTCATTTAATTCGGCCACTTTTTTAGTTATTTCCGGAGAGCCACTCATCATAATTATCTCCTCAAACGTATGGAATAATAGCAAAATAATCCGTTAAAAATGATGCAAAAAGCTTTTTTGCTCAATCTAATGGGTGGATACATAACATTTTAGGAAGCCAAATTAAGGCTATTTAGATGCGCACGCTCGTAAACACTGTAATACGAATTTATTATATGCGCCTAGTGATGAATTCTCATGACGAAGAGACTCAGCAAATTTATACATCTGGTTTCCAACGGCAACGGCATCTTGACTACTAAGTTTTGCCAGTAGGACCGCTCGCAGATAAGACTCAAGTCCTAGTCGTAATGATTCTGGATCTTTTCTCACATTTGGCCTCTTAAGCATGGCCGACAAGCTGGACCAATCTGATTCCAAGATCGCTTTAGCTAAATTCCTAACTTCGATGCTAGTCTCATCCTCGGTAAACAGGTCAGGGGAATAACCCCCTTCTATATAAGATTGAATGTTGTTGAGCAACGCTCTTACCGAGCCCCTGCTCTTCACGTAAAAGCTATCTTTAATCTCGTCTGTCGCTTCTGACCGTTCCGCCACGAGAACGCAGTCTATGATTTGTCTCGCGTCGAAAGGACTAATGCCACTGAAAGTGATTCGGCACGCACGATCAACAAGAGCTTTGTTCAAATCTTGAACGTCTGTAGTGCAAAGATAAACTAGAATATGAGGCGCGGGCTTTTCTAACTCGGTAAGTAGGACTTGCTGGGCGTCTGGAGTATATTGCTGGACTTCGTCAAGAATATAGATTTTTTTACTCAACATAGACGGACGATAGCGCATTTCATCTATTAGTTCACGAGCATTTTCTATTTTTCTCCTATCAGCGACGTTGATTTCCATAACGTCATAGTTGGCACCTGCGTCATTGAAGGATAAACAACTCTCACACTCTAAGCACGGTTTGTTATTCTTATTTTTGTCATTACAAATACTGGCCTTCGCTAAAATACGCGCAGACGTAGTTTTGCCTGTGCCAGTTTTACCTTCTAGTAGGAACACTTGAGAAGATTTCGTATTGTCTATCAAATTTCTAAGTTGCTCAATAGAGCATGTAGGTGCTAATTCTTCTAACTTTTGGGGGCGATATCTTGTTTTGAGGTCTCCCTGTCCTCGGGAGATTAATTTAATGCGCTTCGGAGTTTCGATCAAGGCACCCCCGTCTGTATTATTGGCGTCCGTAGTTTCCTCTTCAGGGAAGAGAAAGCTGCCTAATTCTGTTACGTAATTATCTTTTGTCATTTGTTACAATACCTAATGTATTTATGGACACTAATAAAGACATGGAATCCCACTTATCGCAAATCAAAAGCTTGCCTGTTGATGACCTTGTTCGTAGATTTGATTTTCGTACCAAGGTCGCTGTAGAGGAACTCACGTCTTTATCTTCCTTCATGAAGAAAACTCTGTTATATTTGGCAGCTATGGCTACCCTGTCCATTTATTTGAATATGATAACCAAAGGAAAATAAGTGTCAAGATGACTAACTCTGATTTATTTTTGGTGCGATACGGAGACAAACACGCTGCTGCCATGATTTATCGCGAAGTGGTAAAGCAAGGCGACGACTTGGGAGTTTCTGCGGTGGGTCTAGAGAAGCAAAAAACTAAGTCTAAGCGCGCCCGGACGTGCTACAAGCTCTATTTAGCGGTAACTAAGCCGCTATCTAGCAATCTTCCCAGCCTGTTGAATGGACTACAACAATCATTAAAGAGCCATCCTCTTTATCACTCAATCTCATTCGAATATTATGTAATTCCACTCACACAAACTGAGTGGAACTTTGAGTGTTACGACGATGCAGATTATCAAAAAGTATTTATTCGGAAAAGACAGGATATATCATGCGCAGATATGAATTTATGAGCGGCACATCCTATGGCGGCCTCGAAAAAGTTTGGGGCGGCCTCGGAGGTAAAGGCGAAAAAGGCGGCAAAGGTCATGATGACCGTAATGACAAAAAAGGCCCAAAATCACAACAACGAGGGCCGGGTAAAGCACTCTACGCGGCACCTATGAAACCTTCTAGTTCTATGTTCGCACCTTTTAGTTGGATGAAGCCAAAGGCTACGGCAACGCCTTTGCCCCTACCAACTCCTGCAGTTTCAAATCAGAACGTAACCCCAATATTTGAGGCAGCAGGCAGACCAGCATTGCCAAATAGATATGTAATGTCAACGGATGTTACTGAGGGGGTGCCACAACCTGCATCAGTAGTACAGCAAACGACTGTCCCCGCCCAACCAGCAACGACGCAAATAATGCAGCCCGTTCCTCAGGCATATATGATGCCACCTATGCAAATGATGCAGATGCCCCAACAAACACAGGCACAACCGATGCGCGCGCCAGTACAGCCAATCGCGCCTATCGCGATTACTCCGCAACAGGCGCGATTAGGTGCAATTGCTTCCGCCGCAGCCGCCGCGTTATTCTTCCTCTAATGCATCAGAAATAGTTTCCCATAACGTCATGAGGGCTTCAGTGCCCTCTTCGACTTTATCGGCATCTTCATCTTCTAAGGCTTTTTCTAACGCGGTTTTAGCTGCCATTAATTCAGAAAGTTTGGCTGGCTCTAACGTTTCTTTTAGTTCGTCAATGCCTTCTTCAGTTTCCTCTACTAGTGACTCAGCAGTTTTAATTAATTCTACTAACTCAACGTATAGTTCTTCTTCCTCTTGGCTTGCATCGGCGTCTTGTTGCGCCTTTTGCAAATCTTCTTCAGTTACAGTGGAAGAACCTTTAATTGTTACAACTTGTTCAGATCCAGTATTCATATTCTTTGCGGATACTTGCAGAATACCGTCGGTATCTATACTAAATCTTACTTCGATTTGAGGATCTCCCGCTTCAGCCGGTTCAATTCCATCAAGCACAAATTGTGCGAGTAGTCTATTCTTCGTAGCAATTCGGTGCTCGCCCTGGTAGACGAACACGTCTACTTCGCCTTGTTCATCTTCTGTGGTAGTGTAGATTTCTTTGATACTGCAAGGAATTTGAGTGTTCCTTGGTATCATAATATCCATCAACTCATTCTCAGTTTCGATGCCCAGAGATAGGGGGGTAACGTCTACCAGCACCATGTCTTTTTTGGTGCCAGCTAAAATAGCGCCCTGAATTGCAGCGCCCAAAGCAACAACTTCATCGGGATTTACTGATGTGTCAGGTTCCTGTTTGAACAATCTACGTGCCAAATCTCTCACGATCGGCATTCTAGTAGATCCTCCAACCATGACTACCTTATTTACTTCTTTCGGTGTTAGGTTTGCATCTTTCATCGCCTGTTGGCAGCATTTTTCTACGCGGGCGAGGTACTTTTGAAGCATCGATTCAAACTTAGCGCGAGTTAGTTCGAATTGTAGAGTTTTGGGCTCGCCTCCAATTGCGAAAGTGAGACTGATACTTGTAGTTAATGCATTTGATAATTCACATTTGGCGCGTTCGGCCGCTTCTCGTAAGCGTTGCATGGAAGGCAAGTCTTCTCTTAGATCAATTGAAGTTTCATTAAGGAAGTGTCGGTGGAGAAGATTAACAATTTCACGATCAAAGTCATCGCCGCCAAGGAAAGTATCCCCATTAGTAGACTTAACTTCAAATACCCCGCCGCCTATTTCGAGGATGGATACGTCAAATGTACCGCCGCCTAAGTCAAATACGGCTACTTTTGTAATTTTGTCGCCTGTATCTCGGAAACCGTAAGCCAGGGCCGCAGCCGTTGGTTCATTAATAATGCGTCTGACATTCAAGCCCGCTAGTTGACCTGCTTGCTTGGTTGCTTGGCGCTGCCCATCATTGAAATAGGCCGGAACTGTAATTACAGCTTCAGTGATAGGTCTGCCTAGTCTAGCCTCAGCAGATAATTTAAGCTCTTGGAGGACTTTTGCTGAGATAACTTGTGGCATGAATGCCCGTTCATCAATCATAACTTGAACAGCGTCATCAGGACGACCAACTAAAGTATAAGGCACACCCTTGGCTGTTTCCGGAATTTCTTTAACTCGCAAGCCGACGACTCGCTTAATTGAAGCGATTGTTTTGGTTGGATTTAGGACTGCTTGGTTTTTTGCTTCTGTTCCGACAAGGATTCCATCTGAGGTAAAAGCTACAACGGACGGCGTAATCGCTTCTCCCAATTTATTAGGGAGGATTCTAACCTCATCCCCTTCCATGTATGCAATAACTGAATTTGTGGTTCCAAGGTCGATACCTACGATCGTTTCCATAAGTGAGTGTTCCTTTGATGTTACTTGACAGTTTAAGAAAAAAAAGCGAGAATGCAATCACTGGAAGTTATGCATGTGGTTAGCTAAATTAAGAGACTTCTCAATAGTTTTGGCTTCATTGTTCTTAATTAACGCGATAAACCCAATAGACTTCCTTTTAGCTGAGCCTTTGATAAATCTTCCAGCACCACCCCTCATCGAAAACAGGGTAGTAGAGGGCTCAGTCTGTGGGCACTATTTAACTAGAGATTTGGCGTTTCAGATACTAGACTCATCTGTTCGAGTGCAAACTCCAGGTGGATCTGGATCCGGGGTGCTGTTATGGAGCGGCGTCAGCGCCATCGATTCTTCTACATATTACAGTTATGTAATCACAAATAGACATGTTGTTAGAGATGAAAGCGTGCCGATTATCATAGAAAAGTTCGAATATCTCAATCAACGGCAAATATCATCTATGGTAACTTACACAGGAAAAGTGATAGCAATTAGTGATTTCCCGGATTTGGCCCTGGTAGAGATCAAATCTGAAAAACTTATAAGTGGTGCAGGCCACCTTAATATCGGGACGACTTACGATGCTGTTAAGTTATATGACACTATTTTTACAGCAGGATGTCCTTTGGGTAACAATCCTTTTATTACACAAGGTCACATAGTGGAAATTAATGAAGGGGCAATTTTCTCAACAGCATTCGCAATATTCGGAAACAGCGGGGGCGGGAATTACTTAAGCGATGGGTCTATGGTAGGCATTTCCAGCATAATAATGCAAATTATGACATCAGAAAAGGCCACTCCGATACCCATCGGAGATTACGCTGTTTTAATTCCAAGTAATGTGGTTGCGGACTGGATAGATTTAAAAGGGTTTGGCTTCGTGCTGGGCGAAACATATGGCAGTTTAGATGATCTGCTGATAGAGCGCCGAGTTGAAAAACTTCTTAAATATCATAAATAAAGACGGGCCAGATTTCTCTGGCCCGTCTTACCGCGCTCTTCAACCCCGATTTTAAAATATGAAATCGAAGTATATCATCTTATTCTAAGAGGATCAAGCGGGTTTATATGTTTTTCTATTTTTGGTGTTACCCTGCTTATGAAATCAGCAGTAATCTTGAAATTATCTTTGGTTAGCAAGCAAGGAACTACCCATCCATATGCCAATAGATCTAAAAATCCCCGACGGTTAGCATTGAGTAAAAATTTGTCTGAATCTAATAAAAAATCTTCAAGTGCTACAGTAATATCCCAATTACCAGCTTCTTCTGCTTTTTGCACAATTATTTCAGCAGCAACTTCCATCTCAAACATGCCGAAAGTGTTTTGAAACCTAATGGTCATTCGGTGCTTTCAGTAAAATGTCCTTGGAGGTATATTTTATATTGCTCGAAGAATTTCCTAGCCACTTTGGGCTGAATCACATGTTTAATTTTTTGTTTTTTAACTACTTCTAAGTGCGATTTATATTTTTTAGGTTTCATGATCCCAGATGAACGACTTGCACGTTCCTCTCACGATCCACAGTCGTGCGCTTCGCTTCCAAAGCTTATCCGGTTTGGGTGGGCAAAGTAATTTACCCACTATTGTCAATGATTATTCATTCGCATCAATTGTTTTCACAATCGGAATACCATTGGTTCCGACTGGAATGTAAATCTGCGTATGATTAGGTGAGTGCGCCATTTCTTCTTGCGCCTTGATGGCGAGATATTGAAGATAGTTGTGCGTTAGAGACGAGTCAATGATTCGCTGGCTTTTCTCAATACCATGAGCTTCTTCCACGCGAATTTGAGCTTTTTGCTTTTCTACCTGGATTAACTGCTCTTGCTGAAGAATACGGATCTCATTAACTTGCACGTTGTTGCTCTCGTTCTGCAGAATTTGGTAACGCCCATAGGCAGGAATACCAAAAGCGAGCCCGCCTACTGCGGCAAGAGAAGCAACGCTGATACCGACCAATGAGCCCCAAGCTGAACTACTGTTCATGTGTTTTTCCTTTGGAAAAGGGTTGAGAAACGGTGAGAGGTGACGAGCAAAAGTATGTTTCGGGTTTTCGCGTGCTGCTATACACTACACCCGATAGTCGGGTGCCGGATTTGAACCCGGTCCTCGCCTTCCATAAAGATAATCGAAACAAAGCGGCCCATCAATGCACCTGGAGGGACTTGAACCCCCACTCCTTGCGAAACAAGATCCTTTCAATGTCCAGTTATGGACTAAAGTCTTGCGCGTCTGCCAATTCCGCCACAGGTGCGTGTGTTATTACCTACCTATTTCTTGACGGGTTCGTCAACAGTCTTAGGTGGTTCTTCTTTCGTATTGCGAACTTTTTCTTCTCTTTTGGAACAAAGCTCTTGAATATTTTGCAGAAAAGATATCTTTTCTTTTTTATTAAGACCGACTAGATAGGACGTGAGCATCCCAAAAGCTTGGTCAGTTTTGATTTCTATTTCTATCTTGCTCATTGAGATGTATTAGAACATAGACTTCTTAAGTTGCAAGCTTTCAAGGGATGAAAGACTCGAACTTTCATTCACTGGTTTGGAATCAGTGCGATTAGCCAATTATCTTAATCCCCTAAATTGAATGTGACAGGAATTGCACCTGCATTTATTTCGTTAGGACCGAAGTGCCATATCTGTTAGGCGACACATTCTTAATGAACGTAGTAGGAATTGCACCCACATTTTTCTTCGGTAGAAGCGAAGTGCCATCTCTGTTAGGCGATACGTCCAAGGAGGGCAAAATCCACAATACTGTGTGACTTTGTTTGGCTTACTATCCTTTGGGATAACCCCATAACATAGTTACCAGCCCCTCCAAATAGATGTGGCAGGAATCGCACCCGCATTATTTTTCGTTCGAAGCGAAATGCCATATCTTTTAGGCGACACATCCGAGATACACGCGGCAGGAGTCGAACCTGCAACCTTTCGCTCCGTAGGCGAATGCTCTATCCAGTTGAGCTACGCGTGCATAAATTGACGAGCAAGGATTTTGTTTTGGGAATGTATTTGATGATAACCAAAACAGTCGGCCCATCGATTATATGGTGCGAGATGAGTGAGTTGAACACCACGACCTCCGGACTCAGTTTCCTGTTCCGGCGCTCTAACACTGAGCTAACCTCGCTTGAATTTTGAATCACCCTCCTGACGGGACTCGCACCCGCGACCTCCACCGTGAATTATTGTTCAGCTATGAACATCAGGGTGGCACTCTAAACTAACTGAGCTACAGGAGGTAAGGCGGACTGGTCTTCCCTAACTTAGTTAAGGTCTTACATGGGCCGATCTGCTAGCGGACACCAGTTAGATTGTTATTAGCGCCAGTCAGATTCGCACTGACGACCTACAGGTTATGAGCCTGACGAGCTACCGGGCTGCTCCATGCCGCGTTGTTTTTTAATATACTTTTTCTTTTTAGGATTCCATTCACATGCTGCTAAGAGCGTATTTAAATCGGGACGCGCTTCTAACTCTTCTTTTTTGCAAGGCTCCCAGCCATTTGGCCCCATCTTAGCGTAGAACCCATACTCCTCGCACTCTACTTCACCGGGCCATCTACCAGTCCACGGCAACCGAGGGTACTTATTTTGTTGGCGAGAACTGCAGTCACAGAAAATGCGCTGAAACCCGCATGTGGCACACCGCTCTACACCACATCCCATTTCATGTAAATTGGAAGGACCAACTTCGCATTTTGGACAGTTTTGATTACAAGATCGACATCTCATTTATAATCCATTACTTTGTTGATAGCGGTATCGAGAGACGCACTCGATTCTCCTGGTTATGAGCCAGGCGTCTTACTCCTTGACCTTACCGCGATGGACAGATTAGGAATTGCACCTAAAACTTCAAGCTCTTCAGGCTTGCGCTCTACTAATTGAGCTATCTGTCCTTATTGAATCGGCCTGGAAGGTAACGCTCCTTCTTCTTTACCTTATCAGGGTAACGTGCTTGACTTCTCTACTACAGGCCGGAAAGCGGGTAGAGGGTAACGCTCCCTCGAACTCACAAGGCGATTAAGCCCGCTTGTTTTCAAGACAAGTTCCTGATCCAGCCGGATCCCTTCCCTATTACTGTTCATCAGAAACTACGAAATTAAAATCTTCTGCTTTGTGAATTGTTTTTTCTGCAGGAAATTGAAACATATCCCTGGATAATTCTACCCAAGCAAGATAGTTCGATGGTGTATGGAATTTTATTTCCACACTTACCGCAGGTTTTCATAATCGGAGTGATAGGACTTGAACCTACACGATGCCCTGCTCCCAAAGCAGGTGGCCTACCATTGGCCCACACTCCGTTGAACTTACATGGATCTGACAAGACTTGAACTTGCAACTTCCAGCTTGCAAAGCTGGCACTCTCCCAATTGAGTTACAGACCCGTATTTCGATGGACACATTCGGGAGTCGAACCCGAGACTCAAGCTTGCAAAGCTAGCGTGATCCCAATTTCACCAATGGCCCATTATAAAGACTCCCGGAGTAGGACTCGAACCTACGACATCCTGGTTAACTGTTTGCGATGTTTGTCGCTACAGCCAGGCGCTCTACCAACTGAGCTACCCGAGAATATGATTCAGATATATGGACCGGGCGAGACTCGAACTCGCAACCCTCTGGTTAAATCAATGTGACGTTTATCACTTGAGCCAGATGCTCTACCAATTGAGCTACCGATCCGCATTGCCGAGCCAAGATTCGAACTTGGAATAAAAGATTCAGAGTCTTCTGTGATACCGTTTCACCATTCGGCAAAATGACTTCATTAAGCTGAGTGCGAAGTATGCCACAGATTTCTTATCTGTAAAGACCTCAGAAATGTTCACTTCCGACTTATTTTTGCCGTACTAAGTATCGCGCTTAGTCTTAAAGATCCAAAGTCTTTCGTGCTACTTTTACACCATACGGCAATGAATCCACCGTGCCGGTAACGCTCCGGCCAGTCCATAGGAGCCACGTTTACAGCGTGGTGGGTCTCTTTATCCCTCTAACGGTGGAAAGTTAATAAAGCACGATCTCGGAGTTGCGCCGAGTTTTTCAGCTTTGCAGGCTGCCGCCTCACTACTATGGCTCATCGTGCAGGAAATTCTTCGAATTGTCAAGAAGCCCACTTAAGAGACGTAATCCTTAAGCTGGAGCAAGTATTATAGCACTGCATTCTCCATTGTCCATAGAAAAATTTGAAAATTTCCAATTTAAAAAAATCGAACGCGATCAGAGGTGATCGCGTTCGAGGGGGAGAGCAGCGGGCACGAAGCAGAGACACAAAAACTAAATTAGCGTTGGTTCCAGTTGGAGTAAATCCCAGCTAAGTTGCCTGGTCGTCTAGTGCCAGCCAATCCTGACCGTCTCCAACCATTGAAAGTGCGACCTTCTTTCATACCATGTTGAACATAGTGGTATAAACCAGAAGGCATGCGCTTTAATCGAACGGCGTTCGCAACATCTGGATAACGTGCGAGATATTTTTCTTCATTCCAATCAGCAGGTGCCAATTTTCGTAGATTGCGATAATCATCATCATCTAAATTGGCATTAGGATCGTCTGTGCTTGGGGTCCATCTAGTCTGACCCGCGGAGGTTAGCATTGGATCCAAAGAAGGCATTTGAATTGTTCCCTGAGGAGTTATTAAGCCGGCTCTAACAACGTCTGCCGCTGTTGGATTAGGATTACCTGCAACTAATGTGGCGGTCGCTGCGCCAACTGCAACTGGAACTCCGACAGCCGCCGCAGCCGCCGCAGCAGGAGTGCCTTTTTGTAGCAATGCGATCAACTGCGCCATCTGCGCATTTTGGGCAGCTAGTTGTTCGCGTTGTAGTCTAATCATTTCCGATTCCCGGTTGTTCACAGCAACCGGCGGCGCTGATGGTGGAGGGGTTATACTCGCTTTATTGCGGCCCGCAAATGATCTAAAAACCTGTTCACCGGCTAAATTACCTGGTCTGCGCATGTTGCTATCCTCAGAGTTAAGTATAGCAATTCTGGCAGGCGAGAGTAAATAAAATTACTTGGTTTTAGGCATCAAAACTCTAAACGTCAAATTAAGCCTAGGTTTGACCTTGTTTATCTACTGACTCCACTGACTCATATAGCAGATGAATAACATATGTCAACAGCCCTTAGGAGAAACCAGCATAGTATTTCTAGCCTCACGGCACATTTGGTGGTGGTTACCAAATACAGACGTAAAGTGATCACCTTAGACATCCAACATAAGATAGAAGAAATATTCAAACACCTGGGCGGGATTTACGGAGTTGACATCGTTGAAATTAATGGCGAAGAGGATCACATGCATCTTCTGGTAGAGTATCCGCCAACATTAGCATTATCCAAATTCGTTAACGTCCTAAAAAGTCGATCCTCTCGTGTGCTATTTGTTGAATTTCCTAATTTGGATCTATACCTTTCCAAAGGAAGCTTTTGGAGCAGAAGCTACTATGCTGGCAGTTGTGGAGTAGCCTCATTAGAGGTTGTAAAACAATATGTTCAAAACCAGCGCCATTCATCCCCCACCCAACAAGTTGGGTGGGGGTCTTCTGGCGGAAGATGATAAACGAAAGGTGTTCTTTGACAAATGATAGCAACGGCCTCCCATCATCATAATATGTTCGTGGTGCTATCCAATTAATATTGAATTTACGTTCATGAAGTTCTAGAACTACCAATGTGTGAAGTTCCAAAATATCCTGAGTCTGTAGCATCCAGGGCGCACGTTTAATAGCATGTATACCCTGTCTTAGTAGCCCATCCATTAAATAGTCACAACTTGGTAATAAGTCCACGCATTTGGGATGTGGTCCTCAGGAATGCTAACTGAGTTATAACTACCAGACCCAAGGTATGCTACGTGATAGTGATCCGTGATTGTGAAGTAACGCTGCCCTGGAACAATACCCCGGTAATCTTCTACAAATCTGTAGTAATTGAAATACACATGGTCGTCATTTTTTGTTTTTGGAATCATGGCCATCTCTTTGGCCAAATCCTCCAGCGACACAGGATGCGCGGGCGCCTTTTTAAAATCATGTTCGAGCAGATATATTGGGTAGCCCGTGAAATTGGGAAAACTTTGGATACTACAGCCATATTCTGCAGGCAAGCCGGCGAAGTAATCTTTCGCAGTTGCTTCTTCCATGAAGACGCCACAGAAATTGAATTGCTTTGGTCCCAGCGGATGGTTGCGGGTATAGACTACATGCAGCATTTTAGGCATTTTTAGCTCCAACTAGCCAGATGAGTAGATTACGCTTTTAGCGTAGCCTCGCACACAAATAAAACAGAACTCTCCCCACACTTGGGGCAAGTCCAGGTGTGACGGCCTGGCTTTAATAACATAAGACCTGGCGGTTTGTGTTCCTCACTTCGGCACCGCCGACGAGCAGGAGGTGGCTGATATTCAGTAAACATATTAAGCCTTCTTTCTGTGGAAGTTCAAATCCCCCGACACTTACAACCAGTCATCATCAATACACGCATAGGACATTGACACGTATTGATCGTTTCCCCAACGGGAAGGGTGATTAGAGCAGTAACCAATTCTAATTCCTCAAAAGGCCAGTGAAAATGAGACCCCGCCAAACGATGATCTTCTGGATACAGAAATTGACAACTAGAAGTTAGTAGCACTGCTACTATCGGCATAGGATTAGAAAATACCTTATAACTTGAAATGTCAGATGCCCAAGCCCCCAAACAGGTATCTTTTGCCTTCTGAGTTAATTGGACTACGTCGCCAGCTTTAAAATTTTTCATTTCGGATTCTCTTTCTCATAGAGGGCCAAGTAATCGAATTGAATGACTTCTTCTGGCCGTCGTTCGAAAAATCTCAAAGCAGATCCTAACGCCTGCTTCAATTCCCGAGCCCCGACGGAATTAGACGATTGGATACTCAACCTGATATCGCGATTTATTTTCCCTTCGAATGCCAGACTCTCTAATTTAGTGGCAACATCATGACCATCCAATTCGGTCCCTAAATCATGGTCAAAAGACATATCTGTGATTTCGAGGCCGTGTTGCTCTAGAAGCTGAATTGCTTCTTCAGCAGTTTTGACCCACACCCAATTGGGATAGATCGGATTTCGTTTATCATCTAACCAGATTTGCATAAATTGTTCATTCTAGTGTGATTTCCCCGTTCGGATATATGAGTAATTTTTTAGTAGGGTTATTTTCTTTTAGAATTATCAGCGCCGCAAGCCCCCCAACTACTTCCCCGTGGCCACAGATTTTATCATCTTCCGCCAGAAGACCCCCACCCAACTTGTTGGGTGGGGGATTGATGTTGGCAGGTGGTGGGGCGGTGCTGTTACTAATCGGTGGCTTGATACTGTTAAAATAGAGGTTTTTCAATGACCGCACAGGAATTTCTGAACTATTTGGCCAGCCCGAGTTCTTGAGCATCTTCCCAATCAAGAGTTACTCCCTCTTCCTTAGAGACTTGACCTTCGTTGACACACCACTCGTTCCAGCCGATAGTGACTGTAATCTTCACCCGACATCCTTGCTGGGAAGCTTTTGAGGGTCTGGATGACCTTCGCATCGAGTGGCTGGGTTGCCAATAGTATGGCTGGTCCCGTTGGTGAAACAGATGTGGGTCCCGCTCAGCGGAGTTTGCGCAAAGTTGACTAAGAGCCCCCCACCACCGCTGGTCTTCAAGTTACGGTGGGTGCAACGAAAGCCATCTCTGTGGTGACAATCACCGCAAAGCAACATGAACTTTCCAGGGCCGCCTTGACTCCAGGCGACCTCCCGGAACAACATCGGATCATCTTGGATGCGCTGCGAGCAGGCGTCTCCCTTGCAGGTAATCAGGTAATCCTCGACTGGATTATCCCGCGCATCGGATCGTTGCCACATTTGGAAGGAACAAATGTCATCATGCGGAGAAGTGAACCCGCAAAGCTGACATTGCTTGAAAGAGGTTGGTGGCGAAGTTTGCAGAATTTTCATGGTTTTTTCTGTTTCCTTTCTGGGCCGGGGCTCCTCAGTGTCGCACAAGGAAGGCGGCTTGGCAAGAGCCTGTTCGTGCTTTAGCTTTTTGATTTCTGCCTTGAGGGCTTCTATTTCGCCTTGGTCTTTCAGGCACTTTGTGCGGTAGCTGTCTAGTAGCACGTAGTCAGTATTTCTTTCCATGAAAGCTAACAGGTTTTGACAAGGCCGATGTGATCTTTTTTGTTACTATGATTACATGTATCGGCGTAACCCTGAACCAGCAGAACTACTGGAAACACTAGATCTCCTCAAAAGGGAGAATGTCCTGCTTACTTACCGCAGCTAAGCAATTCCTCAAAAAGAATAAACTTAAAAAACACCAGGAGTATTCTGACTACACTAAGCATAATATGGCTTCTATCCAAAGTTTGTTAGAGAACAACCATCCTGAGCACCACAAGCTAATTCTGGATAGAATTTCCGCCTTCCTTAATAGCTCCTTAACAGGGAAGCCTTCCAGTTTAGAGCTACCAATCATGGATCCCGGGCTCTTAAGCCTCATTCTACAGAATATGGCCATGTATCTCGGAAACACTCAACAACTCCTCAAATACCAGGCTGGGCTATGAACCCTGATTTTTATGTCGAAGGGAATCTAACTAAAACCAAAGAAGAACTCTCTCCCTCCGGCAGGTTTAGGCTGCTAATACGATACTACAAAACCAAAAAAGGCTGTTGGAACTACCGCGTTTTTTGGAGCGTGGCAATCCTCGAAAAGGTTTATCTATTAAATACATGGAAGTAGTATAGCAAATTCTTCCCGGCAGGTCCCTCATTTGTTAGAATGGGTAAGTGAGCAATCTAAATACAGCAGCTTTGACCAAAGAATCAATTAAAATGGGTAGCGCTGCCATCATCGATAGCTCCGCAGAGGCTAGCAACTTCCACACAATCGACCTTTTTTCTACTCTGATACGCCTAGGAACTAATATTGGCATTGCTCTCAATAGTGCACTGTCTCAAAAGAAAAAACAAGAAAAGAAGGCGAAATTAGACGCGGCGAAGGCGACTAGTGCAAACATCATTAATCTTGTGTTGAAAGATATATATGAATATGGTTTGTCGCTGATCGAACAAACCGACCTGTCTCCGGCGGATCCGCAGTTCGACATTACACTTACTGGATATATCTCCGAACTAACAGGCTACCGGGGCAAATGCGAAGCAGATGTGTTTGTGCCGGAATCCAAAGCTGTGTGGTTTAAAATTCGTGGAGGCAAAGTAATCCCAGAGCCTGGGATTACGCTGCCAGATAATGCAGACACACTGTGGAAAGCGGGATGCCGAAATCTTCAAGATCGATGGATGGTTGCATACCAAGCCAAACAACTGGCTCAAAAACGATCCGGAGAAATCCAAGTCCTCAAGACTGCACACACCAAGAATACTTGGGGAGTGAGAATTGGATTTGGAGTGATAACTGCGTTACTAGGTCTTTACCTAGCGCACCTGATGTTCCAGACAGCGAGGACACGATGATAGAAATACCAGGTATTGGACCGCTGGCTGGGCCAGGGGGCGTGCTTACTTATTCCGCAATGGGCGCAACTATTGGAACTGTTATTCCTGTGATTGGGACTATTGTGGGTGCCAGCATCGGAGCAGTGGTTGACGTAGCTTTTGGATTTAGAGAAAAGAAAAAAGCTAAGAGAAAGCTGAAAAAAGCCATCCAGGCCGCACTGATTCAACGTTACCACAATGCTATCTTTTTCTCGGCTCTGGAGAGAATGCACGAGGCGATGCTGTATCTCATTGAACTAGGACTTAAACCAGGAACTGCAGATTATGATATGGCGTTGAAGAAAAAACTATCGTCAGAAATAGGATACGAAGGAGGATGCTCTCTTAAACTATATGGTCCTCCCCCCGACAGACCACTAATTCTGCACATAGACAAAGACGGAAAAATAATAACTACGTCAGGATATATAGCCCCTGAGTTACCTGGACAGTGGAGGAAAGCATGCCAGGAACTTCACCAAAGTGTTCTGCAAGGCTGGTTCGAGATGCAACTCGAAGAAGCAGAATTTCAAAAAGAACTGTATGAAGAGGAAGAAGAGTCTCAGCGAAACATAATTACTAAGATTATGGTGAATGCGGGTATCATCATATTTATGACCGCCTTCAGTCAGCGTCAAAAGAGGAAGGCGAGGAAACTGCTTGAATCACAATAATTTCGGCCAAGCCCCTGTAATGATTGGCACTGCCGTCATCAACTCCGCGTTGGATGTATACAGTGCTAAAAAAATGGGAAAGGTCCAATCTAAGTTTGAGCAACAGTTAGCATCTGACGCTATCAAAATGGAGTATGTCAGGTACCTAGTTGATAGATTTCGAACACTCTGCGAGATGGTGGTTGCTACTACAGACGTAGACCCTAGCAGTGTTGCCTTTCAAGCAATGCTTAAAGATGGGATGGCAGGCTTCATGAAATATGAAGGAAACTGCCGATGCACATTGCAAGATCCTACTACTAAAGAACCCATTGGTACCTTTCTGCGGGACGGATCAATTCAAGATAATCGCGGGATGCCGCCCGAAACAGGTCTTATTTGGGCTACGGGATGCAAAAATGCCTTGGATTTTAGCCGCATTGCTTTTCTGCAAGAGCATAAAGAGGAAGCCAGATTTCAAACAGTCAAAAAGCAAACAATTGACCTTGGAAATAGAGAAGTAATAGCCAGGTTCGCCCTTGGGGGCGCTATTCTTTTTACCGTCTTGCTTGTCATCAAGATGCAGCGACGCCTATTGAAGGCAAAAACAAAAGTCTCGAAACAGAGGCGTTCGACTCCAGCTACCAAATGATATACTAGTAACATGAGTTCGGCATCTAAATACGGTTTCGCCCCCGATTACTCCCCGCAAAGTGGTTTATCAGCAATTACGCATGATCCCGCAGAACAGGATGTTCTTGCCGCCAAAAGAATTGCTACATATCGCGAAGAAATGATACGGCTTATTTCTTTGCTTGGAAACAGCAAAGTTTTTGGAAAAGATTTGGTGGAGGAAGCCCGGGGTATTCTAGTGGACCTGTTAAGAGCACACACAGCCTTCAAGTATGAGCCGCACCCCCACAAAAATGCACCTATGCTGCCCGCTTATAAAAAGGCTTTTGATTTGATCAAAAGTTTGGCGATGCCCAACACGATTACAGCAGCGCAGGAACAAGAAATATTACAAAAAGTGATGCCCATCCCTACACCCGAGCCTAGTTTCTTAGTTAAGAACTTTCCGTTGGTGTTGGGGGGATCTTCCTTGCTTTTCGGTGTCTTTGGGGCTTTCTTACTTCTGAGGTCTTAGCCAGTTTTCACGTCAGTTCTTTCTGTTACTTGCCGCGACACTTATATGCACAAACCGCCCAAAGCGATTACGCCGAGCAGATTGCTAAAGAAATCAGCCACAGTGGCACTCCTGTGCTGCATCGATGCGATGCTTCAATTGCGCTAATTGCTCTGATGTCGGCCTGGTCCGAGTTACCGCATCAGATGGCACGAGCCCTCCGATAAAATTGCCACTTGGAACCGAAACAACTCGCTCTAACAGTTTCCGGTTCGCAGCCCAACGGCTACTGGTCGATAGATATGCGGCAGATGAGATGTTGGATTTTCAACATTTCCGAACAGTTGTCTCGCCCCATCTTCAGGCAGGAACAAAACTTCTCCGTCGTCCATTTGTCAGTAATCCTCGCCTTGAACGGCAACAATGTTCCCTTCTTGGTCTTCTTTCCAAGGTTGAATATGGGTGCCAAATCCAAAGAAGTTATTGTAGGCTTGACCGCTAAAAGAAATGCAGGCTAAGCACATAGCGAGTGGTTTGCAACGATCCGTGGAACACTCAAAAACTAACTCACCGACGATCTGTGGTGCCCATCGTGAAGTTCGACGGTTCGGCTTTGCATCCCACAAGTGGATGCGCCTTTAGTGAAAATCATCTCATGCTTAATCATGTAGTTTCGATCTCGTCAGCATACTCAGCAGCGCTGAGGCTGATTAATGCTACTTCATGATTCGAAATATGCTCCAAACGTTCAGCTACGTCAGCTTCGATCTGCGTAATCGTATCATTTGCTTTGGAGATTGCGGAAACCTCCCCCTTTAGGGGGAGGAGGAAGACAACGCGGCAATGAGTTCTCTTTCGGTCACAGGTTCTGCGACCCCAGCACGTAATCCAACTCCTTGACCTCCCACTCATCCCGCACATCCCGCTTGTTCCACATGGCCACCATCTTGGCGAACTCATCCTCCGGAACGTTGTGACGCTGGCGGAAGAAGGCATCCGCCGGATCGCAGTTCAGGCGGACCACCATGAAGGAGTAGCCCATCCTCTCCGCCAGATCGTGGTAATACACCATGTGCTTGGATTCCAAGTTGGTGTTGTCCACAATGATGAGCGGAGTGCCACGATCGACGTGGTAAGCGAAGAGGTTCTGGCACCGCTTGTGCGCCAAGTGGACCTCATCCTTGATGTAACGATACTTGCCATCGCTACCCACGAAGTAGTCGTCAGCCGAAACGGCAACGCCTTCCGGGTTCTGCCGCAGCAATTCCTTGGTGAAGGTGGTCTTCCCCCCACCCGGAATACTGGACACCATAATGACCTGCATCTGATTGATCTCAACCATGTAACTTTAACCTTCTGTGCGCTTCTTACGCGCGGACAAAAAACCCTTTACGAAATGCCGAATCTTTTCGATCTCACCCAGGTGGACTCGCTCTTTGTCTAGCGAAGATGACCAGTGTGCTAATTGTTTGATGGCCTCGATTTCAAACTAGAATGGTCTCCCTCCTGCAAGAGCAGGATGTTCCGGATGTCATTCGGAGCTTGTTTGTGCCATCCAAGCCCGTCAACGAGATGACGGATCAGGATGTGGCCGACATGCCGGGTGTCAAGGTTCTCAGAAACCTGACCGGGCTGCCAGACGATGACGCCTTGCCGCTGGCACGGCAACTCCTGGAGGCATCCTGGCAGCATTGCGCCAGCATTGCGCCAGCATTCGTTGGTAACTCAAGTGAGGCTAGGGCTACATGATCCGTTTCGAGGCGCAACGCTGTCAACCAACCCCCACCTAAAGGTGGGGGCTTGTGAGACCCAACGTTGAACGTTATTCGTTCCACAGACCCGTTCCGCCCGCCGCTGGAATGGCATACTCTGACTCGCTAAGGTTAGCGTCTCGATGGCCAGCGCGTGGACCATGGCGCGGATCTCGGACTCGGACATATCTGCTTCGTCCGTGATCGTGTTCTTGAAGCTCGGGGGAAGGGTCATGCGGTCCCCGCGCACAAAGGAGAGCATAGACAATGCATGCTCATCAGCTTGGCTCCCAGCCGCACCGCGATGCAGCCCAGGAACAGAGCCAAACAGGCCAGGGCCATGCAGGCCACTACCTCCAGAAGCACGATCAGGACGGTCACTGTCACCCCTCCAACGCTTAGGAGTATCCCATCTTGGCCGGGGCTGAGGACTTCTATGGACCTTGAAGGTTGGCCCGGTTGCCTGCCTCGCGACCTCGCGAGTAACCATCTCCGTAGTTCCCCTTGAAGTTGCGGGGTGTACCCTTGCGGAGAGGTTGGTTCTTCTTGACCCACTGGAGGACCAACTTGTACTCGTTGTCCAGTCGGGTTAGTGCAGTCTGTACCTGCGCCGGCAGGTAAACCTGCCGGCTGGCATCCAACCGCATGATGGTTTCGATGTCGGCCATCTCGATGGCCCGTCGGTAATCGTCAGCGTCAGGACCCCCGGCCGTCATCTCGCGGCGGGCCTTGGCGGTCGCTCCCTTCAAGCGCAGGACGATGGTGGATGACGCTCCCAGGCGGAAGGCGTTGGCCCATCTCTTCCCATCGCCACGATCGAAGTGATCCGGCTTCTCCTCGCTGTAGAGGCGGTCGGTCTCCCTCATCAGCCAGTTGAGGAGCAGCGCCATCTTCTCCAGTGATCCCGGGGTGCCAGCGGCCTTGATGTAACCGTTGTAACCCCGTGATCGCCGTCCGGCCTGGTACCAGACCTTGCAGCGGTTGACTTCGCCCAGACCCATCGCGAGTTGCAGAACCCAGGTCGGAACCTTACCACCAGACCAGATGCTCGTCTGCGTGATGGTGGGGTCGGTGGACTTCTCCGCGAGCATCGCCTCGATGATGGAGTGCTTCTCCATCAATTCCTGAGCCTTGGCCGCCGCAATGGCAGCCTCATTGATCGAGTTGCCCCCGGCCATCGCCAGGAGTTTCTTGATCTTCTCGACGATCTTTTCGGTCTCGGTCGCTTCGGGCATCGTTGATCCTCCCCCTTGAGGATGATGACAGAATAGCGTTATCTAGGAGGCTTGGCAAGACAAATCTTGGGGCCGGTTGTAGGAAGCATCTCACCGGAGGAACAGCCCACGTTGGGCCGCTCGGTTACCCCGGTGAGATGCATGTGTTGTCACTCCGCAAGCCCGGCCCTGCGAAGTGCAGGGCCGGGCTGGCAACTACTTTGGGATGGGAGAAATCTCGTCGCGGAGGCTTACGCCTTGTAGACCCACGCCCACGCAGCGTCTTCGCCCTTGACGGCGGTCACCTTGACGCCGCTCAGGTTGGCCTTCTTGATGGCGAGGCGCACGTTGCGGCACCAGGCGTCGGCCGGGACACCGTTGAGCGGCACCCGGAACTTCTGGTTGCTCTGGAGCGCCTTGGCCTGCGTGATGAGGGGGGAATACTTCGACTGACCCGTGCGACCACCGCTCGGCAGGTCGGGGAGGCCCTCCTCCACCTCGAACGTCTCGTTCGGGATGGTGATGTTGGCACGCGCCTCGGTCTGGTTGCCCGGAGCGGCCGGGGTGCTGCCGGCCGGGGCCGGGGTCTGGTTGCTGTTCTGCTCGGTCATGATGCACTCACTCGTTCGGTTTGGGTTGCGGTTGGTTTGCGTTTCTTTGTTCGCTCCAGCCAAGAGAGACTATACACCATCGTCTCCCCCGGTAGCAAGCGAACTTTTAGGCGACCGTCGCCTCGGGCTTCGTCTTGGGCTTGGGGCTCCACGCGCTCGACACGAGCCGCTCGATGTCCTTCGGGAAGGCGACCTTGAGCGCCGCGTGCGACGCGACGTACGCCAGGAGCGTCGGCTTGCCGCTGCTCTTGGCGACACGCTTGGCCTTCCTGAGCAGGCAGCGGAGGGCGTGGGACTCACCCCGCCGGTTGCTGACCTTCGCCTGGCCGTTGTTCTGCTTGTCCTTCGCCATCGGTCCTCCTCAGGGGCTGCACTAGCCCGGGATGGTAGCTGTTGATCTTCCTGGCACATCTGACGCAATACATTGCGCCGGTTTGTGAGTGTTGGTGCGTCGCATCATCCGCTGAGCAGGCATTGCGATTGCACTTGGTCACATCGCTCTAAGCCCCGGACCGCATCAGCGGGCCGGGGCGTCGAACTTAGAGCGTCGAGCGTTGATTGATGCCGTTGGCGACGATGTAGGGCTCACCGGCGACGTTGACGACGAAGCACGTCGCCATCTGGTTGACCGTGGCCTCGTCGTGGATGGTGTAGAACTTGTGGCCGTTCCAGCCCACCAGCGCCACATCCTTGCAGGTCAGGCGGGCCGTCTCGCTGGAGACTTCTCCCACCAGGAAGCCCATGTTGCCGGCCATGCTGCCAGGCCCGTTGTCGATGATGGTGGGCTTCACCTTGCGGAGCGCGATGCGGTCCACGTAGGAGGGCGGACCGTAGGCCCCCGCGTCGCCCTGGTACTGCACGCCCAGCTTGCGCTGGCTGTAGTCGAAGAACACCCGGCCGATGGTGGGCTTGTTCTCGGTCTTGTTCTCGGGCTTGTTCTCGGTGGGCTTCGTGGGCTTGATGGTTCGGCCCTTGATGGGCTTGCTAGCGACCTTGGTCGTCATATATGTTTCCCCTGAGATGGTAGTGCGGAAGTCCCGCATCGCTCTAAGC
>Ga0163154_10002770_pt1 | contig 25147 bp, 22 predicted proteins | sample OliLakLV19MP9P1_FD_148649 | JGI IMG/M metagenome (GOLD analysis project Ga0163154, IMG submission 148649) | Freshwater microbial mat bacterial communities from Lake Vanda, McMurdo Dry Valleys, Antarctica - Oligotrophic Lake LV.19.MP9.P1 | ecosystem: Environmental > Aquatic > Freshwater > Lake >... | reverse complement strand
ATATTGCAGAATTGGCAGGGGTATCGCGGGCAACGGTCTCCCGCGTCATCAACGGGTATCCGCATGTCAAGCTGGAAGTGCGCGAGCGCGTTCAAGCGATCATCGCGGAAACTGGATTTACGCCCAATATAATCGCGCGCTCGCTTGCGTCGGATCGTTCCGGCGTGATTGGGTTGGTTATCCCTAATTCGCCCAATGTCGTTTTTACTGATCCCTATTTTCCAACGCTTATTCAAGGTATCACACAGGCGACCAACCGCCTCAAACTTACGCTCTCGCTCTTCTTGTTAGAAACGACTACGGACGAGCAGCGGACGATCCGTTCGTTGTTGAACACTGGATTGTTGGAGGGTGCCATTATCACCGCTGACCGTCGCGAAGACTCGTTTGTGCCGCGCTTCGCCCAAAGTGGTTTGCCCTTTGTGTTGATCGGCAGACCCGAAACCAATGCCGCCCTCACGTATATTGATTGCGATAATGTGGGGGGCGGATACATGGCGACGGAACACCTCATCAAGTTGGGGAGACGTCGTATCGCTATGGTCGCCGCAAATGACAATACCGCCGGGGATGATCGCGTGATTGGGTATCGTCAAGCGCTTCAAGATTATGGTTGCCAAGACAGTGTGGATATGCTGGCGTATGGCAACTTCAGCCTCCAAAGCGGGTACGACGCCATGAAAGTGATCCTGCGATCCCAACCCGATGCGGTGTTTGTGGCATCTGATACGATGGCTTTGGGGGCACTGCGCGCGATTCGGGAAGCCGGATTGCGCGTCCCAGAAGATATTGCGCTCGTCGGTTTTGATGATTTTCCGCCCGCCCTGCAAGCCGAGCCTGCATTGACGACGATTCGGCAACCGGTAGAGCAATTGGGCGCAATTGCCGTCGAAAAACTCTATAACCTACAGACTATGAGCGAGCCTAGCGGTTCGCATACCCATGTGCGCTGGACTTTTGCGCCAGCGGTTTCGGTGCCACAGGATATTCGTTGGGGGCGGGTGTATGAAGGTTTTAGCGAACAGGCGGATGTGGTTATTCCGCTCAGTTTGGCGCTGGCGCGTGGGTTGGACAAAGGACAAAAAGTCCTCCATTCGTATAAACACTTTGCCGCTGATGGCGGCACGGCATGGAATAGCACCTAACCAGCGGCGTGGGCAATGGGCGGCAATTGGCAGGCGGCGACCCCATTTTTCAAGATCGATCAAGGGGATGCCCGCATTGATGAAGCGACTTTGAGGGAGACCCATTTGCGCCCTTATCGCGCAGCCATCGAGGCGGGTGCCATGAATATCATGGTCTCGTTTTCGTCTTGGAATGGGCAAAAAATGCACGGTAACCAATACTTGCTCACGGATGTCCTCAAAGGTGAGTTCGGTTTTGAGGGTTTTCTCGTCTCGGACTGGATGGCATTAGACCAGCTTGACGAAGATTACACGACGTGCGTGGTGCAATCGATCAATGCCGGGGTAGATATGGTCATGACCCCATATGATTACAAGCGTTTTATCGATACGTTGTTGGCGGTCGTCACCAAAGGCGAGGTTTCGCAAGCGCGTATTGACGATGCGGTACGCCGTATTTTGCGGGTGAAATTTGCATTAGGCTTGTTCGATCATCCGTTTGGGGATGAGACGCTTTTGAGTGAAGTCGGTTCTGCCGAACATCGCGCGGTTGCGCGGGAAGCGGTGCGTAAATCAGCGGTCTTGCTGAAGAATGAAGGACAGACGTTGCCGCTTTCGAAAGCGGTGCCTAGCATCCTCCTTGCGGGTAACGGTGTGGATGATGTGGGTATCCAATGTGGTGGGTGGACGATTGACTGGCAGGGCAAAACTGGAGCGATCACCGAGGGGACGACCATTCTGGAAGCGGTGCGCCAAACCGTCTCGCCGTCCACCCTCATTCACCATGACGCCGAAGGTAATTTTGATGACGGTATCACTGCCGAGATCGGGATTGCGGTGTTGGGCAAAATGCCCTATGCCGAAGGATTTGGGGATAATGGGAATCTCACTTTACCTGAAGAAAATATCGACGTGTTGCTCAACCTTAGGGCGCGTTGCAATCACCCGATTGTGCTTTTGATCTCTGGCAGACCGTTGTTGATCACGGAGCAATTGCCGCTAATCGATGCTTTCGTGGCGACATGGCTTTTGGGCACAGAGGCGCAAGAGGTAGCGGATGTGTTGTTCGGAGATTATCCGTTTACAGGGAAATTATCCGTTTCGTGGTTAGGCGACCCAAGCCAAGTGCCGCTGTCGGCACTCACAGCCAGTGCCGAGCCACCGCAATGGGCGTTTGGAGACGGCTTATCCACTTGAGGCTTTACGGACCGAGGGTGAATGGGTACTATCTCCCTGAAGTGAACTCAGTGCGGGGTGGGGCATTTCGAAGATTCTTCAATCGTTCCGATCTTGATTCGCGCATGGTGTTGAAATTTGAAATGACATGACCCAACCGAACGAACTTGCAGTCTATATCGGCACGTATGCGCCACAGATGTTCAGCCGTGCTGTTTATCACACCCGTTTTAATTTGGACACGGGGATGTTGTCTGTCCCTGAACTTGTCGCCGAAGTCGATCAACCTTCGTGGCTGACCGCGCATCCGAGCCTGCCGATTTTATATGCGGCGAGTAGCACCGACGATTTTGAAGGTCATGCTGGTGGCGCGGTCTCAGCCTATGCGATTGATCCTTCTAATGGGCGATTGACCTTGCGCGGGTGGGAGTCGTCAGGGGGGATGCACCCATGTCATTTAGTGGTTGCGGAGCCGATTCAACGCTTGCTGGTCACTAATTATGGCAGCGGTTCGCTGAGCGCTTTACCGATCCGTGACGATGGGACGCTTGCGCCCGTCAGTGACCACTACCAATCTCAAGGCAGTAGCATCGATCCTGATCGGCAGCAGCACGCGCATCTTCACAGCAGCCTGTACAATCCGCGCAATGGTTCCTTGCTGGTTGCGGATTTGGGCAGTGATACGATTTGGCGTTATACCACCCGATCATCGGGCGAAGAGCGGCTGAATCCAGAAAACCCACCCGCTCTTTTGCTGCCCCCCGGTACGGGTCCGCGTCATATGGCGCTGCATCCCAAGGGGCGATTTATGCTGGTCAACGGCGAACTCGACAACCGAGTCCATGTGTTCTCGATGGACCCGGACAGCGGGGATTTTGAGGCCATCGGCGCAAGTTCGACTTTGCCAGATAGCTTTAGTGGTGTAAGTTATACTGCCGAGATCGCCTTCTCTGATGATGGTTTATTTTTGTATGTTTCTAATCGCGGTCATGACTCACTGGCTGTCTTTTCGTTTGATGATGCCACAGGACAGTTAACGCTGGTGGCGGTCACGCCGATACCGGGTGTGTTTCCTCGCCATTTCAAGGTGTTGGACGATTATGTGATCGTTGCCAATCAAGGCAGTGATACGCTGGTCGTGTTTCGGCGTGACCGTGCGACCGGAAAAGTCGCTTATCACGCCGAAATGAGTCTCCCAGCACCCACTTGTGTCTGTGTGGTGGGGTGATCGTTGGCGGCAGCATACAATGCCACCGCCAGTGAGCAAACGATCAGCGCATCGTGTAAAGTTGCGCGTAACTGCCGCCTGATGCGATGAGCGCGTCGTGCGTTCCTTGCTCTGCGATCCCTTCATCGGTGAGTACGATAATGCGTTGGGCATTGCGGATGGTCGAAAGGCGATGAGCGATGACGATCATCGTGCGATTGTGGGTGAGCTGTTCCATCGATCTTTGAACAGCTTGCTCACTTTCATTGTCGAGAGCGCTCGTCGCTTCGTCGAAGATGATCACCGGTGGGTCTTTCAAGAAGACGCGGGCGATACTCAGCCGTTGCTTTTGTCCACCCGATAACTTCACCCCCCGTTGACCGATATCTGTATCATACCCGTCTGGCAACTGGGTGATAAAGTCATGTGCATAAGCTTTTTTAGCCGCCGCGATGATTTCCTGCCGCGTGGCATCATTTTTCCCATAGCGGATGTTGTCCAAGACGGTGCCGCTAAACAAGTAAATATCTTGTTGTACAATGCCGATATTACACCTCAGTGAGTGTAACGTCACATCACGGAGGTTGTGACTATCCATCAGGATAGCGCCATCAGTGACTTCATAAAAACGCGGGATCAACGAACAGAGCGTGGTTTTGCCGACACCCGACGCGCCAACGAGTGCGACATATTCGCCCGCGCGGATGTGCAGGGATACCTCGTTCAGAATATCTTCATGTTCCGCTTTATACCGAAAGCTGACATTGCGAAATTCGATATCCCCATGAACTCGTCCGAGTACGAGAGCGGTCGGGTTGTCTTTGATATCCGGTTCGATTTCCATGATTTCCATGAAGCGATTGAAGCCCGTCACCCCTTCTTGAATCAGTCGCGCGATATTCACAGCGCGCAGAATGGGATCGATCAAGATCGCCACAAACATCAAAAAGGTGATCAAATCAGCCGCATCTAAAGAAGCATTGGCAATCCCTACACCGCCAAAAATGATCACCGCAATGGTGATGATCTGTGTAAAGGCGGTCAACCCGCCCGAAAAATGTGCTTCGTTCCGATAACCAGCGCGCCGGCTCTCCACAAACCGCTGGTTTTCGCCCTCGAACTTTGCTTGTTCAACGGCTTCATTCGTGAACGATTTGACCACCCGAACGCCCGCGAGGGTATCTTCGACTTGGGCATTGATATCGCCGATGCGCGCATAACTGATCGCCCAGATGGTCATGATGCGTTTGTGAAAATAAAGAGCGTAGACCGCCATGATCGGCAGAAAGACAAAGACGATCAGGGTGATCGGGATGTTGATGCTGAGCAGAATCACGAAGGTGCCGAGGAATTTGAGCAAGGCGATGGCAAGGTCTTCGGGTCCATGATGAAAGAGTTCGGACATCGAGAACAGATCGTTGGTGATGCGCGTCATCAACTGACCGGTTTTGTGTTCGTCATAAAACTGAAACGACAGCTTTTGGTAATGGTCGAACAACTCGGCACGCACATCACTTTCCATTAAGGTGCCCATCATATGTCCCTGATAATCCACGAACATGTTGCATAGCGTCTGAACGATCACGAGTGCCAACATGACCGTACCGATGAGAAACACCTGTGTGAGCAGGTCGGGTGTATTGCCGCCTAAAACCTGTTGGGTGATGAAACGGGCGCAGAGGGGGAGGATGAGCGCGATGCCCGCGACGATGAAGGCGCAAAACATATCGGCAAGGAAGATGGGCAGGTAGGGTTGATAATACGACAAAAACTTGCGAACACGAATCGTCAAGGCAGTTCTCCTAAAGCACAGGGCAGCCCAGTGGCGTAGCATTGTTGCTATACGCCGCTGGATGAGTTCTGATTTGTAAAAGGAGTGTGCCATTTACGGCACAGGACGATAACCTCAACGGGTTGAGGTCGTCGGGCTTGACTGTACAAACTAAGGCTTAGGGGCGACTCGCAAGAAGGGGTGCAAACTATCCGAGGGGTTCAAACCGGATGCAGGCAAAGTAGCCTTTGCATCGAGAGAAGGTTGGTCAGCTTTGGATAGTACCTAAGCGCAGTTGCGTTCAATCATGCCAGTGAACAAGGCTTGAATGACGATTTTGGTGGACAACATGATGGTGCCTCCTTATACATACTCTTCTTTAGGCGATGGAGTACATGATAACATAGCCGTCACTTTTCGACAATCGTCCTAACATAGCCGCGCAGCCACGTAGCCGTATTCTTTACCGAGGGTGGTGGGCTACCCCCGCTTTTATAATCCGTACAATTAACCTGTCTCATCCTTTGATCGCGCCGGAAGTCATCCCCGCGACGATTTGGCGTTGGAAGAAGATGAACATAATTAAAGGGGGAACGGTAATGACAAGCACATTCGCAAAAAGCAGATTCCATTGTGAATTGAATTGACTGATGTAACTATACATTGTGAGTTGCACGGTCACGTTTTGTGCGCCCGGTAAAAAATAGAGCGGTCCAGTGAAGTCGTTATAAATCCCGACTGACGACACCAACACCACTGTGATGATGGCTGGGCGCAGTAATGGGAGAATCACACGGAAGAAGACTTGCATCGGCGATGCCCCATCAATGATCGCAGCCTCGTCGATTTCGCGCGGGATCGTCGCCATAAACGCCCGCAAGGTGATGATGGCGAAGGGCATGGTCACCGCCACTTGCACCATAATCATCCCTAACAAGGTGCGGTATAACCCAATCCTTTGCAAAAGGAAAATAGTAGGCACCACTGCTGGCGGGATAATCAGACCGGCGAGGATGATCGAACTTGCGAGCGATGCCACCCGATCCTGTCGCCGCTGCATGACAAAGGCGATACCTGCCGATAGCAGGACAATCAAGGTGCTGGAGGATACGGTGATCACGATGCTGTTCCACATAGCGAGGAACATCCGCCCATCGCCGAATTCCAAGACTTCCCGAAGGTTTTCTAACAATAGAAACTCGGTAGGCAAGGTGAATTGGAACATCGCGGCTTCGGGTCCCGGTTTAGCAGCCGTCAGCACAATGAAGATGAAGGGTATGATAAAGATGATGCTGATGACGATGAGCGACAGGGCATCAAGCCACACTGTGGCGATGAATTTTCGAATCTTCATAGTTCCTGAAGCTCCCTACGATTGAAGAAGCGCATTAACGGGAGAACAATAATCGTCACGAGGATAAACAAGATGACATTTCCGGCGGTCGATAATCCGTAAAAGCCCGCTTGGTATTGTTTGAAAATCACCGAGGTTAAGACATCAGAGGCGAAACCCGGACCCCCGCGTGTCATTGTCCAGATCAGGTCAAAAGTGCGTAACCCACCGATGAATGAGAGCAGGATCACGGTAAAGGTGGCATTGCGGGAGAGCGGCAAAATAATATGCCGAAACTTCACCCATTGCCCACCCTCCAAACGGGCGGCTTCAAAATATTCGCTCGGAATCGAGAGAATGCCAGCGATGAAAAGCACGGTCGCAATACCAAGACCTTTCCAGACATCAACCAGCGCGACCGAGAACAGCGCCAAACTAGGGTTTCCCAACCAATCGGGCTTGCCCAGACCAAGCGCACCTAAGACGTTGTTGATTAATCCTATCGAGGGTTGCATCAGTGAACCAAAGGTGATGCCAACGGCGACGGTGCTGACCAATACTGGGAAGAAGACAATGCTGCGGAGTAAGCCCTTTAAGTGGATTTGCGATGTAAGTAGGATAGCAAGCGGTAGGGCGATAATGACTTTAAGCCCACAGGTTAGCACCGCATAGATTATTGTATTTCGTAGCCCAGCGGTTAACTGGGGATCATTAAAAAAGCGCTCATAATTGTCCAGTCCGATGAAGGTAGCATCGAAGAGAGTCCAGCGCGTCAGGCTGAAATAAAATGCAGAAAGCGTAGGCAGGACGAAGAACACCACGAACACGATGCCCGCTGGAATATAAAACCAATGGGGATAAGTCTGCAGCACGGTTTTCGAGCGCGAGTCGCTTGTCATAAATCATCTCCGGGGTTGGTTAGACCTATTGGGGTTATTTCCCCGAAGGCAAGGGTTAAAAATACCTCGCCTTCGGAGCAAAACAGATGCGAAACCTATCCCAAAATTACCAACCAGCCAAGCCGAGTTGCTGTGCTTGCCGTTCGACATCGAGGTCGTAATTGGCGGCGGCTTCTTCAGCAGTCATTTGACCAGTGGCAACTGCCACGCAAAGTTGTTCCAAGTTTGGACCCTTGATGGGCGAGAGGAACTCCAACGCGGGATACGAATTGCCGGAGTCGATATAGGCGGCAAGCTCTAACACAGCGGGCAGCACAGTATCAGGCAGGGTCGAACCTTTGATGAGGTACGGACCATTGGGAGGCACCATCGCATTGATGGCATCGACGCCTTCCACCGATGCGATGAAGCCCAAGAAGTCAAGCGCTGCTTCGAGTTTTGCGCCCTGCGTCGTCATAGGAATATAGGTGCCTGCGGGCATCCAAATGGTTGCGCCGTTGGCTTCGGAATCGTTACCCGGTTGGGCGAAAAAGCCAATATCGTTGATCTTATCGGGGAAGTTCGTGGCAATCGTAGAAAGCGCGAACGTCAACATCGGGAAGTGTGCAACTTCGCCATTCGCGAGCAATGACAACCCTTGTTCAAAGCGGGTAGTTGCATAATCTTGTTGCCACCAACCGAGTTCAAACCCCTGTTGTAGATAGCGGAAACCAGCGCTCGCTGCCGGGGTGGTCGCATACTTCGCTTGATTGGCGGTGTATTGTTCTGCGAAATCGGGAACGGCTTGGGCGATGTTATAATTATCGCCCAGCACAAACAACTGCGCCGTCCACGTATCGCCGAAGGTTGCCAACACCGGGGGGATACCCGCTTCGGCAATGACAGCGTTGTTCGCCACAAATTCATCCCATGTGGTGGGCACACTCAGGTTGAGGTCGGCATAGACAACTTTGTTGTAGAGGATGCCGCCGCCCATCGCGGTACCAGTAGGCACGCCGTAAATACCCTCACCTTGCGAAACCGTCGGCAGGAAGGCATCGACGATGTTTTCTATATACGCCTGGCTGGAAATATCAACCAGCGTTTGCGAGGGGTTTAGAGCCTGCAACAGCGAACCAGAGTTGTAGAAGAAAATATCGGGCATATCGCCCGTCGCAAGGCGTGTCTTGACGATATTATCGCCGTCGGCACCCGCCGGTCGGCTTTCGATGGTGAAGGTCACGTTGGGATGCAATGCCGTATAAGCATCGGTCAAAGCCAACGCCATATCTTGGCTGTTTTGGTTATCATCGACAAAATAGACGAGTGCTACTGTATCCTGCGCAGTAATCACCGATGTCCCCAAGACCAACAAGACGAGAAGAAATAGTACTTTCCTGATCATGCGAAACACTCCTTAAATGAATGAATATGTGTGTTCCAAGAGTCCCGCGATGGGTCTCCTGTTAACCTAATTTGGGTAGTGCTGGTTGCGCCTGTCTTGCCTCATGTGTGTGTGGGCGCTATGCCGGTTGACTCGCGAATATGAAGTTGCCAATCGCCGGCGATAAATTCACGCGGGCGTCGGGGATCATGGAGTCGCTTGAGCAGAAGGCGGACGGCATCCCGACCATTTTGTTCTGGATTACCAGAAACACTGGTCAAGCGGGGGACGGTAAAACTGCTGAACGGAATATTATCAAAACTAGCAACGGAAACATCCCCCGGCACGCTGAGACCCAGATCGGTAGCGGCGCGGATAGCGGCTATCCCTAACAGGTCATTGATGGCGATCAGGGCGGTGGGGCGATGGGGTTGCGTCAATAGCGACCGTGTGGCTTGATAGCCATCTTCCATCAAGGGTCCGCATTGATAGACCAACGAGTTGTCATAGGATATACCAGTCGCTTCCAAGGAATGGCGGTAGGCTTCTAAACGGTCGAAACCTTGCGATGATATCACCACCCCATAAACGAAGCCGATACGTTTGTGCCCTAGTTCGAGCAGATAGGACATCAAAACGTGCGTGCCCGCGCCATAGACTTGTTGAACATAATCGAACTCGGAAGCTGTCGCCGAGATTTCGACGATAGGGCGGTTGGAACGGCGGAGTTGATTGACGACTTGTTCGGGAAACTGCCGAAAGCCCATCAGCAGCACCAACCCGTCTACGCGCTGTTCCGACAATTCGCGGATGCTTTGACTCTCTTGTTCTGGCGTTAACGAATTATGCGCCAACAGAACACTATAGCCACAAGACTCGGCTTCATTGGAAATGCCAAGCAGAATTTGCCAGAAAAAAGGGTTCTCATACATCGGCAACATCACCCCAATCGTTTTGGTATCCCCGCTACGCAATGCCTGAGCGCGCGCATCTACCTCATAACCCATTTCGGCGATCACCTTGAGGACGCGCGTGCGAGTGGCAGCCGAAATCGGAATGCGTTGGTCGGTTTGGTCGTTCAACACGTAAGATACGGTTGCGCGCGAGACCCCGGCAGCGCGGGCAACATCGGCTTGAGTTGGTCGTTTTTTATTCATCAAGGGTATGCCAAAGATTAGTTTGCACGAATCACCTTAATCGTGTAAATTAAATCCTAGAGTAGATAGTTTTGAAATTTTTGTCAAGATTGTGCTTTATTTCACGTTGTCGGGTGCCCATAGTTTCGGCGTGATGTCATCACCCCGTGCGCCGAAGTGGGTTACAAAGGGGTGATCTTTTGGAAAGGGATATTGTATGACTCAAATCACTCGTCTCACGACTGAATACCGTTCTAAGCCGTTTGGCATTGATGTGCTTTCACCACGTTTGGCGTGGCAGATGGACACCGACCGATTGGGCGCTCGCCAAACTGCCTATCGCGTGACTGCCGCCAGCCAACCCGACCAGCTCGCGGCGGGTGCCCCTGATTTGTGGGACAGCGGTAAGATCGATAGCGATCAATCGGTGCAGGTGCCTTATGCTGGGCAACCCCTTCGTTCACGTCAGCGTGTCTACTGGCAGGTGATGGTGTGGGACGAAACGGGGAACGCCATGACCAGTGAGGTGGCGTGGTTTGAAATGGCGTTGCTCGATAAGGGCGACTGGCAGGCACAGTGGATTGGGACGGCATTTGCTGGCGGACCGCGTAGTATGTTGCCCGTCCCTTATGTGCGAAAAATATTCACGCTTGCGGCGGATGTGGTTTCGGCACGCTTGTATATCAGCGCCTTGGGTCTCTTTGAGTGTTCGATCAATGGGCAGACAGTCGGCGAAGATGTGTTTGCGCCCGGGTGGACGGATTATCACCAGCGGGTGCAATATCTCAGCTATGATGTGGCGACATTGCTGCATCGCGGGGACAATGCCATTGGGGCGTTGCTTGGGGATGGTTGGGCTGCTGGCTATGTGGGATGGCTGCATCGCCAAAATTATGTTGATCGCCCGCAACTGTTGGCACAACTGGAGGTCACACTGGCTGATGGCAGCACCCAAATAGTGGTGTCGGACGGCTCGTGGACTTTTCAGTTTGGGGCGATCACCCATAGCGACTTTCTAATGGGTGAAGCCTACGACGCACGCAAGGAATTGGTGGGATGGGATACGCCTAGTTTTGCAGGGAAGGGTGCGCTGCCGGTGGAAACTTTCAGCCATCCCGACCTTCAGATCGTGGCACTGAATGGTCCCACAGTCCGGCGCATCAGCGAACTTGCCCCCGTGAAACCGCCATTTAATCGCGGTAGCATGGGGCGCAAACGGCATGTTTTCGACTTTGGGCAAAACATGGTGGGGCGCGTGCGCTTCAAAGGGGCAGCACTCGCTGGAACGACGATCACGATACGGTTTGCCGAAGTCCTCAATGATGATGGATCGCTTTACCTGACCAACCTGCGCGCCGCCCACGCCACCGATTATTACACTTTTGAGGGAAGCGGTGAGGAAGTGTGGGAACCGAAATTCACTTTTCATGGCTTCCGCTATGTTGAGATCGAAGGCTATGCCGGGCAAGTGGGTTTCGATACCCTCACAGGCGTCGTCCTCCACTCGGTAATGGAAGAAACGGGCACCTTTGAATGTTCCGAACCGTTGCTAAATCAATTGCAACACAACATTTTGTGGGGGCAAAAAGGTAATTTTGTCGATGTGCCGACCGATTGCCCCCAGCGCGATGAACGTTTGGGCTGGACGGGCGACATACAGGTATTCGTGCGGACTGCTGCTTTCAACATGAATGTCGCTGGTTTCATGACCAAGTGGGCACAGGATGTTGCCGACTCGCAAAATGCGGATGGTTCCATCCCAGCGGTTGTCCCTCATGGTGTGGATGCCCATAGTGATGGCGGTCCAGCATGGGCGGACGCGGTGGTCATCTGTCCATGGACGATTTATCTGTGCTATGCGGACACCCGCATCCTTGAACAAAATTATGATGCCATGACGCGCTTCATGAATTTTTTGGTCGAAACCAGCCCTGGATTTATTCGTTGCGCTGCCGATTATGAAGGTTGGCCCGGCTTTGGTGACTGGCTCTCGATCAATGCCAGCACGCCCCGTGATTTGTTGGGCACGGCATTTTTGGCATATGACGCCAATTTGATGGCGCAGATCGCGACAATTTTAGGCAAGCCCGATGACGCGGCGCGGTATCAGCAATTGTTCGTGGATACGCGGTCGGCATTTGCGTCACGCTATTTGATCGGCAGTGCTCTTCCGGCTATTCCTGTCACTGCCTCCGAGATTCGGAAACTGATGGACGAAGCGGATGCGCTTTCGCGGGGCAACCTCCAAGCAATAGCGTATGGGGATATCCCATCTGCGGTTTTCAATACGGATTTGTTCACCCCGACGCAAACTGCGTATGTGCTGGCGCTCCACTTTGATCTGTTGCCCGACGAGTTGGTGCCTTTGGCGGTGAACGAACTTGCCGCCGATTTGGAACGACGGGGCATGCACCTCTCGACAGGATTTGTGGGGTCGCCTTATCTAAATCATGTCCTCAGCCGATTTGGACGTTTGGACACTGCTTATCAGCTCCTCAATCAGACAAGTTGGCCCTCGTGGTTGTATGCCGTCACACAGGGCGCGACGACCATTTGGGAACGATGGGATGGCTGGACGCCAGAAAATGGGTTTCAGACTCCCGAAATGAATTCGTTCAATCATTATGCGTATGGCGCAATTGGCGCTTGGTTGTATAACACAGTCGCGGGGATCGAGCTTGATCCAGCGGCACCGGGTTACAAACATGCGATTTTACGCCCACAGCCGGGCGGTGGACTGACGTTCGCCCGTGCCAGCCTCGACACCTTGTATGGGACTCTGGTGTCGGACTGGACGCTAGAAAATGGTGCCTTTGAATATACGATTGTCGTGCCACCCAACACGACCGCGACGGTCATTTTGCCGCGTGCGGGCACGCCGACGCTGAACGAAGATGCGGTCAGTAGCACCACGACGCATGAGGTGGGGGCGGGGACGCATCATTGGGTGGTGGTGTAGCGTCGTTGGCGGCGTAACTACTTCGCCGATGCTGTTGGCGAATCAAAATAGGAGATGATCCCTAGGGGCGCAATGCCTTACGCCTCCACAAAAAAGACACGCCGACCCTAGATAAATTCAATTCGCCAACAGCATCTTCGCCAATGTCACATTAAAAACATGTTCTAATTTTTGACCAGATCAGCGCGCAAAAACGCGATTTTCTATGTACGCACGACCAATGTAGCGTCCGTTTGTAGGCATAAATTCGCTGACACGCTATTGCGCGTCCCTACATTTGCCCGTTTTCTAGGAGGATTTTCGACATTTTTAGAACGTGCGTGTAATGTGACATTGGCGAACTACACACCCCTCACCCTAAATCCCTCTCCATAAGCGAAGCGGCGGGGCGAGGGACTTTCTACCGCGTTTCTCCCCTTCTCCCCTTGTGGGAGAAGGGGTCAGGGGATGAGGGGTAGCTGTATAGTTACAATTATAGTTTATATTAATATCTTAGAATCTTGCTCACTACTTCCATTGCACAATTGCATACCAGAATCCACTACCCCATGCAAGGTGAATAGACAGAAAGACTATCGGCAAACGAACCATCATGGTTACATCATTTGCCACATGAGCAGAGAAAAAGAGATTGGCAATTCCGTAAATTGTCATGACACTCAACCAAAGCAGTACCAGTACTGGATTTAGCAACGAGGCAGCCCCTCCCACAACAACCGCAAACAAGAACATTGGAGCGACCAGATGCCGCAGTTTGAGAGATTTGGGGTGCAGCCGCAACGTATAAACTTTCCCAACGCCATAGCGAAAATACTGTTTCCACAACTCGCGTAAAGTCTGGCGACCGTAATACACTGATCGAATGTGCGGGGTCAGATAAATCGTGCCGCCCGCCTCGCGAATGCGATAGTTCAGTTCGTAATCTTCATTGGCAATCGGTTGCTCATCGAAATCACCAACCTTATTAAAAATGGATCTCCACCACGCCCCCATATAGACCGTATCGGTGATCTGGGCTTCAGAACTCACATGAAAGGCGCTTGGCACGGCGAAGACGCTCTTTCCTGCGGCGGCAATTGCTTTCCCCATTGGTGTAATTCCGACCGGGTTCATCGGTCCGCCGACATTTGCCGCACCGGTCTCTTTCAGTGCAGTGACGCATGCCTCTACATAATCAGTCGCTATCACGGTATGTCCGTCCACCCGCACAATGATTTCACCCGCCGCCTGTGCGATAGCGGTGTTCATGGCTGCTGCCTGCCGTCGCCTAGGATTGGAGACAATCTTCACACGATCTGCGCCTGTCATGGCGCGAATCACGCCCAGAGTGCGGTCGTCGCTCATACCGTCGACGATTAAGATTTCTAGCCGCTCAGGCGGATACGTTTGCGCCAAGATCGCGCTTAGGCTGCGTTCGATAAACGCGGCTTCGTTGCGGATCGGCATGATTACCGTCACAAGGGGTGTGTCACTGGCTGTGTTGATTCTCATGGAATAACCTATCGTACTCTCTAATCGCCAAGCAGTAGACGATCGGATCAGGTGTGGTAAAACGGATTTGTGTACCGGCCACTTGGTCCAGTAACCGCATCCCCAATCTTCAATGAAGTAGTACCCCCCTAGACGCAAAAAATCGTGAAATACATGATCAAATGTCGCTTTCGTCCGTCGGTATATATGCGACGCATCATCAATCACGACGTCGAGCGATTGATCACCGAATGAACGCTGGATTCTCCTGCGCCAGAAACGTGCGGTTGTCCTGCGACCCCTGTACCACGCGCACCCGATCTTCCAATCCCCATGCTCTGAGCGCAGCGAAAAAGGGCGCGGGTGGTGGATTGATGTCCACACCGAGGAACCGCGCCTGTGGAAGATAGCGCGCAAACACTAACAGCGCGCCGCCATGCAAGACACCCACTTCGAGGAAATTGAGCGGTTTATCTGCAAGCGGCGCAAGCAGCGTCTCGTAGAAATTAAGGTAGCTGTCGGATTTGTCGGAGCGAAGTTGCTCATCGACCTGTAAAGAAAGCTCTCGTAATGTCGCCATTATAAGTAGGTATAAGCACCGACACACGAAGGTTTGGCATCGTTTATCTCCGCTTGACCCGATCCTTCGCATTATAGACGAAAGCTTCGGTATGTATCAAGGGTTTTGAAACAGCTTCGGCGTAGTAGTTACGAAGCGATTGGCATTGCCGCCCCAAATCGCGGCTTGATCCGCAACGGGCAACTACCTGCGCATAATCACCCGCGAGCAGGGCAACGCGCCAATCGCTCCCAAAGACCAAGCGGTGGGCTTCAAACTGCGTGAGGGCGAAATCAATCGCGGGTTGCAGGTTCGCCGCGCTCCAATTGGCTTTGCCGACGGCGGTATTTAGCCCGCTGATCTTGGCATACACATTCGGATTTTGCGCGGCAGCAGCCATCTGGTCGCGCCACGCCGCCATGTCGCTATCACTGTCATAAGGGGGGTTTGCAAAGATCATCGATCATCATTTTGAGAGTCGGGATGCGTTCCGACAACGTGGTAATATGCTTCAAGTGCTGGGGGAACACCGCAACCACATCAAAGGTATAGCCCAGCGCGGCGAGGATCGTCAAACTTTCGATCACCGCCGGATGCACCACGCAATCGGGATTCGTTTCCCTGTGAATCGCGTGTCGCATCCCTCGTTTAGGGCGTCACAGCGACCCCCAAATCAAGGAGCCGCTCGCGTAAACGGGGCAGGTAAGCCGCCGTATATTCCAGATGCTGGAGCATCGCGCTGCGCGCTTGGGCGGGGTCACGATCTGCCACTGCCAGCGCGATGGCTTCGTGCTGGTGGCTCACCTTGTGATGATGTTCTATGGACAGAGACAAGGTGATCAAGTTCGATTGATGCCAAAGTAGCCCTACGGTGATTTCAATCAAGATCGGCAAGACTGGGTTTTGGCTGGATTCGGCGAGGAGGAGATGAAAACGTCGATCATTATCCAGCCAGTGTTGTCGATTCTCAACATCATCGGCTTGCGTTGGATCGACCGTCATATTCTTGAAAGCAGCACTTAAGCTCAGCAACTCTCGTATTTGTGTCGAGGAAGCATGAAGAGAAGCGAGTTCGACAATCGAAGGTTCTAAAATGAGCCGCGACCTGAGAATATCTTCGACATAAACATCGGATCGATAACATGCCAGCCGCATGGCTTCATTCAGAGACGAGTTGCTATCTATAGTGACGACATTCCCCTGCCGTGATGTGGTCGTGATCAAGCCGCGCGCCTCCAAGAGGCGAATCGCCTCACGGATCACATTCCGACTCACTTGGTATTCCGCTTGCAATTCGCGTTCCGACGGCAAAAAACTACCAGGCGAAAATTCATTGGAAATAATGCGCAACTGTATTTTATCTGCCACTTGATAGGTGAGACCTGCGCTCTGTTTTGCCATGATTTGTTATGTCCCTACCCGAAAGCGCACGAGGGCATCCTCATCCCAACGAATGCCTAAACCGCTGGCTTCTGTTAAGTGCCACATGCCGCCTTCGATACGGGGATCGACGGATCGCAGTCGATGGAAGGCGGTGGTATCCGCACTGATTGGCGACTCTTCAACCATCCAACCGCCCAGTGCCGCTACGAGGGGCGCATGAATATCGGGGAAATAATGCGGAAAAATCAGCGTATGAGACTCCAGCGCTGGCGCTACCCCTTGCAGATAGCCCGTAATACCCATTTGATGCGTGGCGTCAGGGCGCACAATATCCACCCCCTTTGCGCTCGCCAAAGTTTGCATCAGGCTGGGCAGCGAGATAGATTCGCCAAAGGCAATTTTTATGGGCGTTCTCCGTGCCAGTTGGATCGCCAGCGCGTGTTGATGGGCTGGAAACGGATCTTCAAGGAAATCGATCTTGAACGGCTCCACCTGTTTTAAGAGCGCCAGCGCCTCTTTGACGGAGTTGAAGCGACCGCCGACATCCAAAGCGATGAGGGCATCATCGCCCACAACCTCGCGCAGTGCCGAAATTCGGGCGGGATCGCGGCGTGCCTCAAAACCGTAAGGAATTTTGAAGCGGGTATAGCCTGTCGCGCGCACGCGTTCTGCTTCTTGCCGTAATCCGTCGCCATGCCCATCGTCACGATAGTATCCCATGATCGCCAAGCACGGAATGGCGGTCGATACCCCACCCAAAACACGCCACAACGGCGCGTTGAGGACATGTCCAAGCAAATCCCACTGCGCAATATCGACCACCGCCAGCGCGCGGGCGAACAAACCAGACTCACCGATCATCCGCATCGCAGCACGCGCCTGATTCCATGACGCGCGGATCGCCCCTACAGGCTGATGCAGAAGATGCGGAAACACCACCCGCCGCACCACATGTTCGAGGTCAGCCTCGCGCGCCAGCCCAATACCCGTGCCGACATGCTCCCCCGCATAGACCCGCGCCATAATGTATTCGCGCGCGTGAATGGTCTTGCCGAAGACCACCAACGGGGCAGCAAGGGGCACTTGCAAGCGAAACACCTCCGCCCGATCAATGGGCATATCAACTTTGGGGATCGGCGACGTCATCATCAGTCTCTCAGCCATTGTGGGCATTGCTGGCGGCGGACGCGGTATAGCCACCATCGACAACCAAGGTTTCACCCGTGATATAGCCCGCATAATCGGATGCCAGCATCATAATGACGTTGGCGATCTCTTCTGGCAGCCCTAACCGTCCCATCGGGGTGCGATGCTTCACAGCCTCCAAATCGACGATGCCGTTGGCGATATTCTTTTCCACGAGCGGCGTCATGATATAGCCGGGGGCAACAGCGTTCACGCGGATATTGAAAACAGCCCATTCTGCCGCCAACACCCGTGTCAACGCCTCGACCGCCGCTTTGGAGGCGCAATAAGGCGCGCGCATCGGAAAGCCGAGCGCTGCCGAAATCGAAGACAGCGAAATGATGACGCCGCTGTTTTGTCGGCTCATCGGTTGGGCGGCGGCTTGGCTGCAAAAGAACACTCCGTTCAGGTTGACATCAATGATCTGGTTCCATACACTGGGTGGCATATCCAACGATGGCACAGGTTGAGACACACCCGCACTATTGACGAGAATATCTAAACGACCAAAGCGCGCGACAGCAACGGCAACCGCGCGCGCGCAATCCTCTGGCTTCGCGGTGCTGCCTTGAACCACTAGATGTTTTGACTCGCCGGTGTTGAACTTAATCAATTCACTATGGACTGCTTCAGCCGCAGCCACATCAATATCAAACAAGATGATCTGTGCGCCCAACTTCCCCATTCTAAGGGCGACTTCACGTCCGATACCACTGCCCGCGCCAGTAATTAATGCCACTTTTTGATCAAAACGAATATTCATGCGCATTGTCTTTTTAGATGAACGGATCGTGTCTAAGATTGTACCACACATCCGACTCTTGGTACTACCAGTTGTTGACAAAAAAAGGTTGAGCGCGCATACTCACAAGAGTGGATCGGTGACCTTTTTGGAATGTATTAAGGACTATTTAGATGTCGAAAAGTGTAGTAGTTACAGGCTGTGGTACAGGCATTGGGCGCGCGATTTTTGAACGACTGCTCAGCGATGGCTGGAAGGTGGTCGGGCTAGAAATGCAAGCAGAGTTGGCAGATGATGCTCGTCAACACGCAGGGGAGAACGGCGATGTCATTTTGGGCGATGTCGCCGAGACCAGTTTTCTCGAACAAGCGGCAGATCGTGCCGAACAGCTCGCGCCGCTCAAAGGGTGGGTCAATAATGCCGGCTTGGCGTTGACGGGCACGCTGCATGATCCCAAACGGGACGAGGTCAATCGGCTGATTAGCGTCAATCTGATGGGCGTGTTTTGGGGATCCTCGGTGGCGGTACAGCGCTTTTTGAAGCACAACACCGGCGGTGCCATTGTGAATTTGTCATCAATTCATGCCACCGATTCCTTTCCCGGGTGGGCCGCTTATGACGCGGCGAAAGGCGGGATCGACTCCCTGACTCGGTATACCGCCGTCGAGTATGGACCGGTCGGTATCCGCGCCAATGCCATCGCGCCGGGGGCGATCATGACGCCGCTGGCGAAGAACTATGCCAAGACACAACCTGATCCAGAGGATATTATGCGCATGTTCAGCGACTTGCATACCCTCAGTCGTGCGGGCAGACCCGAAGAAGTCGCAGCGGTATGTGCCTTTTTGTTGTCGCAAGAAGCGTCATTCGTGACAGGACAAGTCCTTGCGGTGGATGGCGGCGCGACCGCACGCTGCTATCCTTTCCCCTATGATGCTGATTTGTTGGCGCGCTACCCACGCCCAACCCATACCGACCCCGCCTAAGTCCCTACAGTCCTAAGGCATAGAAGCGATTGGCATTGCCCCCCCAAATCGCGGCTTGATCCGCAAGGGGCAACGCCGCGAGACACAGGCGCGTTTGGGCAACCACCCGCGCATAATCGCCCGCGAGCAGGGCAACGGGCCAATCGCTCCCAAAGACCAAGCGGTGCGCGCCAAACTGCGTGAGGGCGAAATCAATCGCGGGTTGCAGATCCGCCGCGCTCCAATCCGCTTTGCCGACAGCGGTATTTAGCCCGCTGATCTTGGCATACACATTCGGGTTTTGGGCGGCGGCAGCTAGATGATCACGCCATGTCGCCATAGCTCTGGCGTCATGGCTGAGGTAAGGTGGTTTGGCAAGATGATCGATCATCATTTTGAGAGTCGGGATGCGTTCCGACAAAGTGGGGATGTGCTTCAAATGATGGGGGAACACTGCGACCACATCAAAGGTATAGCCCATCGCGGCGAGGATCGTCAGGCTTTCGATCACCGCCGGCTGCACCACCCAATCGGGATTCGTTTCCCCGTGAATCGCGTGTCGCATCCCTTTGAACAAGGGCGTGTGCTGCTTGTGCCCGGCGAGCGCGCGCGCCGTCTCATCGGGATCGAGCAGCGGCACCCAGCCGACGACCCCCGCGACCCATGACCACGCCGCGCCCGTGTCGAGCATGTACTGGGTGTCGGCATAGGAGTCCATCGCTTGCACGATGACCGTTTTATCGACACCGGCGGCTTGGAGTTGCGGTTCCAGTTCTGGCGCTTCAAACGTCCGGTAAAGGACGCCAGCCTCGGGCCCCAACCATGGATAAGCCACTTTGTCGAGATTCCAAAAATGCTGGTGGGCATCAATAATCATGCTGAGATCGCCTCCTGTAAGGGGGACAAAATGGGGGACAAGGCTAGGACTCGGTCTTGCCGTTCACAGAGTCGGCTAAAGTTGGGAATTCATGGGCAAGTTGCTGATGAATGCCATTGCGGGTATGCCAAATATGATCTTGGGCAAGGGTACGAGCGCGGTCGGCATCCCGCGCCAAACACACGGCGAAAATCTCGTCATGCTCCTGATGCACCAAATCGGCATTGCGCAAGACAAACATGTAGCGGTAGCGGTATAGCTCGCTCCGTTCCCACAAATTATCGATCACTTGCAGCAAATAACGATTATTGGTAGAGCGATAGATGTGCATATGAAAATCACGGTTGTGCTGCATGAAGGCATGAAGATCGTCGCTAGCGGTCGCGGCTTTCATCTCATCCATGATGCGCCGCAAGATGACAAAATCCTGTTCGCTTAAGTGCTGACACGCCAACGCAATCGCTTCGCCTTCGATCAATTTGCGGGCGAAATATAGATCGTCGAGATCATCCATCGAAATTTCGGTGACAAATGCCCCCCGTCGCGGCGTGATCGTCACCAGCCCTTCTGCCTCAAGCGTCTTTAGGGCTTCGCGCACGGGCACAAGGCTGACATGTAAATCCTCCGCCAGTTGGTATTGGTTGATCCGTGAACCGGGCGCAAGGGTGCGGTTCAAGATCGCGTGGCGAATGCGCTCGGCAACTTGAACAGCTAAGGTCCGCAAACTATCTTCAATTGGGATAAGCGCCTTCGACATATCGATTCCTTTGTTAAAACGAGCCACTTGTCAGATTATAGAATATAAATTATAATTTTTTGAACCGCTAGATGAATTTGTTCTTCATCTCCATAGAATACACCATCCGGCGCGCTAAAGGGTGAAAATTGGGGAAACTATTATGCCTACTGTCATCATTTACTGGTCGCCCGGGCGCGGCACCGAGCAAAAAAAGCGGGTCAGCCAACGGATTCACGATGCTTTGGTGGAGGATGGCGGCGCACGTCCCGAGGATGTATTGATCATTTTTCAGAACATAGAAGCGGGCGATTCTGCGCGTCCCGGTATCCCCACTGCCAGCAACCACGCTGAGGACGCGCCATGAGCCTTGATGTCTTGATGCCAAATTTGGGCTTTGACACGCAGACCGGACGTTTACTTGAATGGCTGAAACAACCGGGGGACCCGGTCGCGAAGGGCGAAGCGCTTGCCGTGATCGAATCCGACAAAGCCAATGTGGAACTCGAAGCCATCGCCGGCGGTATTATGCTCGAACACCATGTGCGTCCCGAACAGGAAGTCACCGTGGGCGCAGTGATCGCCCGCATCGGCACCGCTGACGAATACCGCGCGTTGCGCCCCATCCCTCCGCACGGCGCGAACCCAGCGGGCGAACCCATCGCGCGGGTTTCCCCAATCGCCCAACGCCTTGCCCGTGATCTGCAAGTGCCCGTCGGGCAAATCTCCGGCAGCGGCGGACGCGGACGGGTGACGCGCCGTGATGTGGAGGCGTTTCAAATGGACGCAGCAGTGCCGCCGGCACCCAGTAACGGCACTGATCGGCGCGGCATCAAAGCGCTGCCCCACGTCCGGCGCGCCGCCCGTGAACGCGGGATCGACCTCGCGGCACTGTTGGCGGCGGGCTACTCCAACCCGTTGACGCTGGCGATGTTGGACGATTATCCCGCTGCAGGCAGCGCGCCGCCCACCTCGCCGATGATTCTTCCGCCGTCGCCGATGACCGCCATGCCAGCGGGCGCAACCCGGATCACGTTGTCGCGGATACGGCAAACCATCGGCAAGCGCTTGAGTGACAGTATGCGCGAAGCCCCGCATTTTTATGTCACGGGGGAATTCATCTTCGACGCCGCCGTGAGCAAACTGAAATCGTCCCCCGGCACCGCCAAGATCAACGACTTGATAAGCTATCTCACCACCCAAACCCTGTTACGTGTTCCAGCACTCAATGCTACGTATCATGAAGGGGCATTAGATCGTTATACGGCGGTCCATTTGGCGCTGGCGGTCGCCCGCGAGGACGGCTTGATCACGCCTGTCGTGCATAATGCCGAGCGTTTTTCGTTGTCTGGTTTGACAGCAGAAGCGCGGATCGTGATCGACCGAGCGCGGGCGAACCGCTTAAACGCCGACGATCTCCAAGGCGGCACCTTCACGATCAGCAACATGGGCATGATCGCGCAGGTCGAACACTTCACTGCCGTGATCAATCCGCCTCAAGTCGCGATTTTGGCAGTAGGGGCGCTCAAAGCACGCGCGGTCGTGATCGACGGGGGCTTATTCGTGCGTCAAACGGCGCATTTGACCTTGAGTGGCGATCATCGGGTCGTCGATGGCATGGACTTAGCCCGCTTCATGGCGGTGTTTCAGGAAGAACTCGACCGATTTTCAGCCTAATGGGTACTCATGCCAGCGGACGTGCCACTGCTGATCTAAAAATGCCGATAATTCCCATAAACAATGGGCAAATGGTGGACGCACAACGGCGCGTCTGAGAATTTATGCCCCTAAACGGACGCCCCGTTGGTCGTCCCTATACAATCTAAAGGTGGGGATATGACACTCGCACTCGAAGCTCGTCAAGACGCGCTCCGGCATATGCTGGAGATTCGCATCGCGGAAGAAAAAATTCAGGAATTATTCCTCGCCAACCTGATTCGCGGCACTACTCATCTCGCCATCGGGCAAGAAGCTTGTGCTGTGGGCACCGCAGCGGCACTCATCCCCGGCGATAAGGTGACATGTACCTATCGCGGACATCATCACGCCATCGCGCTGGGCATGACCTTGCGCGCCCTGATGGGCGAAATGATGGGCAAAGCGACGGGCGCATGTCATGGCAAGGGCGGCAGTATGCACATGACCGACGCCTCGATTGGGCTGTTGGGCGCAAATGCCATTGTCGGCGCACAACTTCCCATCGCACTGGGCGCGGCGCTGACCGCACAAGTCAAAAAGACCGGCACCATTGCCGTGACCTTTTTCGGTGAAGGCGCATCCAACATCGGTGCCTTTCACGAGGCATTGAACATGGCGGCGGTTTGGAAACTGCCCGTCTTGTTCATCTGTGAAAACAACCTGTATGGCGAATACAGCGTGTGGAGCAAAACCACGCCGATCCAAGATATTGCCGACCGCGCCAGCGCTTACGGCATCCCCGGCATCATGGTCGATGGACAAGACACCGAGGCGGTGTATAGCGTCGTGAAGAACGCGGCAGATCGCGCTCGTGCGGGCGACGGTCCCAGCTTGATCGAATGCAAGACCTATCGCTATCGCGGGCATTCGCGCACCGATACCGCCCCTTATCGCAAACCGGGCGAACTCGACGAATGGCTCCAGCGCGACCCGATCCTTATCCTCAAAGAGCGCATGATCGCCGAGGGTCAGTTGGATGAAGTCGAATTTGCGGAGCTGCGCCAAGCCGCCGAAACGGTCGTGATCGATGCAGTGGAATGGGCGAAAAACGAACCCTTCCCCCCGCTCGAAGCCCTATATGCCGATGTTTACTACGAAGGATAAGCGTGCTGATGACTGAAATGACCTATCGTGAAGCAGTGGCAAAAGCCCTCGCGGATGAACTCGCTAGCGACCCCGATGTGATCTTCTTTGGCGAGGATGTCGCCGAGGCGGGGGGTGTCTTCAAGGTGACGACCGGTTTATACGAACGCTTTGGTGGGGAGCGCGTACGCGATACCCCGATCAGCGAACAAGCGATCATCGGGACGGCATTGGGCGCGGCGATCACGGGGTTGCGCCCGGTGGCAGAGCTGATGTTTGCGGATTTTGTCCCCGTCGCCCTCGATCAAATTGCCAATCAAGTCGCCAAATATCGCTATATGTCGGGCGGGCAATTCATCGTGCCGCTCACGATCCGCGCGGCACAAGGCGGCGGCAACGGCTTTGGCACCCAGCATAGCCAGTGCGCCGAGTCGTGGTTACTGAATTTTCCGGGCTTGAAGGTCGTGTCGCCGTCCACTCCCGTCGATATGTACGGGTTGCTGCGGGGTGCCATCCGCGAGAACAACCCGGTCATCGTGCTGGAACACAAGGGCTTGTACAACCTGAAGGGCGATGTGCCCGATGACACCGCACCGATGAAATTGGGCGAAGCCAAAGTCGTGCGCGTCGGCGATCACATCACCATCGTGGCATCCCAATTGATGCTGCATCGGGCGTTAGAGGCAGCGGTGAACTTGGCGCAAGAGGGGATCGAGTGCGAAGTGATCGACGTGCGCTCATTCATGCCGCTCGATAAAATGACCATCCTCACGTCGCTGGCAAAGACCAACCGCTTGGTGGTGGTCGAAGAAGCCCCGCATCAAGGCGGGTGGGGCGGCGATATTGTCTCGCTGGCAGCCGACGAAGGCATCTATTGGTTGGCGGCTCCGGTCAAACGAGTCAACATGGGCGCGGCGCTGATCGCCTATAGCCCCCCTTTAGAAGACGAGGTACTGCCCAATGTCGGGCGCATCACCCGGGCGATTCGCGCGGTGCTGGCGGCATAATAAGGATCGATGATGAAGCGTTTCGGGCAGATCATCCGGCTGAAGCCGGAAAAATACGAGGAATACAAGCGTCTTCATGCCGAAGTTTGGGAAGACGTGCTGGAGAAAATACGCGCCGCCAACATCGTCAACTACTCGATTTATCATCGCGGGGGCGTATTATTCGCTTACTTCGAATACGTCGGCACTGATTTTGAGGCGGACATGGCGCGCGGCGCGGACGATCTGCGCAATCATGAATGGTGGGCGCTGACCGACGCTTGTCAAACGCCCTTTGAAGGCGACTCGAAAAGCAGCCACGAGGGAAATTGGTGGCTGCCGATGGAAGAATTATTTCATCTGGACTGACGGCATACGGCAGATAAATTCACCAACGGACGTGCTCCTTGGATGCTGTTGCAAAAGTCGGGCAACCACATTGGGTCTTGGGCGTCAAGTTAAGCCTTAATGAAAGCATCCCCACCCCGTCTGACC
>Ga0163154_10002767_pt1 | contig 25166 bp, 23 predicted proteins | sample OliLakLV19MP9P1_FD_148649 | JGI IMG/M metagenome (GOLD analysis project Ga0163154, IMG submission 148649) | Freshwater microbial mat bacterial communities from Lake Vanda, McMurdo Dry Valleys, Antarctica - Oligotrophic Lake LV.19.MP9.P1 | ecosystem: Environmental > Aquatic > Freshwater > Lake >... | reverse complement strand
GGATAAGGGGGCTGGGGGGATAGGGGTGATTTAAGCTGATAATTGACTTGAAAATGCTTATCCATTGAAATTTGAAAATCATTTGAATTCAAAATAGTTGTTCCATAACTTAGCAGTATTGCACTAAAGGCGCTAAAACCTGCCCTAAAATGGATTTTCACCTTAAAATCGGGTAAAAAATAGCCCCTTCAGTGGGCTTCAAAGTCGAATAGCCTATGGCTTTGAGCCATAGGCGAGGCAAATTGCCCAATTTTGCACATTTCATTTCACATAAGACGTATAATAATTGTGGTACTACACAATATTGTTTTTTGCCACCAAGACCATAGCCTCTGGGCGTGTCGCAACCTTCATTTTGTCGCGGATATTTACAATATGAAATTTGACAGTGGATTGACTGATGACCAGTTTATCGGCAATTTCGGGGTTATTTTCGCCCTTTGCCATGAGACGCAACACCTCTAACTCGCGGGCAGTGAGTCCAAAGTCGTGTCCATTGGTGGTTTCATGATTCGACTTGAGCAACACCGATGTGATTTCGGCAGAAAAAACCGATACACCCGTCATGGCGGTGCGAATGGCACTAATTAAATCGCCCGTGAGCGAGCCTTTTAGCACATAGCCCATCGCCCCACTATCCAACATCGCCAACACACTCTCATCATCCTGAAAACTGGATAGCACCAAGATTTTTATCGTATCATAACGTTCACGAATGATGCGCGTGGCTTCGATGCCGTTGATATGGGGCATGACCACGTCCATCAAAATTAAATCGGGACGTAATTCTTCACACAGGCGTAAGGCTTCTACGCCATTATGTGCTTGCCCGATTAATTCGATGTCGGGAGCTATTTTGAGAATGGTATTCACCGCCTGATGTACCCAAGCATGGTCATCTACGAGCAAAATGCGTGTTTTGGGCTGTGTGGGCATCTCATCAGGTCTCACGGCTCATTTTTTGGAATAAATCCTATTGCCACCATTATAGCCTATAACCGATAATGGTGGTTGAAAATTTGTTAAATATCCAACGTTATATCACAAAATGAGGAAATTTTTCATGAGCAAACATATTCTGGTCACGGGCGGGGCGGGGTTTATTGGCAGTCATATCACCGATTTGCTGATAGAACAGGGCAACCGTGTGACTGTTTTTGACAATGAAACCACCGGACAGCGCGATTTTGTCAATCCACGCGCCACATTTGTGCATGGCGATGTACGCGATGAAGCATCACTAGCAGAAGTATTTGCCACAGGGATAGATGCGGTGTTGCATATCGCAGGGCAAGCCTCTATTCGCCTATCTTTTATGCACCCAGAAGCCGATTTGAATGTGAATACATTGGGGACGATTAATGTCATCAAACAATGTATTGCTCACAAAGTCCCACGCCTATTATTTGCCAGTTCCATGACCATCTATGGCACACCCCAAATTGCCCCCACACCAGAAAGTGCCTATCCCGCGCCTGTGTCGTATTATGGCGTGACTAAATATGCCGCAGAACGCTATGCTCATATCACCGCTACCCGCAAAGACCTCGATTTTGAACTCAATGTGACATCGTTTCGCATGTTCAATGTGTATGGAGAGCGTCAGAGCCTATCCAATGCGTATCAGGGCGTATTTGCGATTTTTATGGGGAATGTATTGCGCGGTGAGCCGATTAATATCCACTCCGATGGCGAACAATCCCGCGATTTTGTGCATGTGCGCGATGTGGCACGGGCATGGGTAGATGCCATAGATAACCCACAGAGTTACGGCGAGGTGATTAATATCGGCACAGGTCGCCCGATTAGTGTGAATCGGTTATGCGATTTGGTGCTAGATACGTTTGAATATTCCCGCGAGACGTATACCGTGAAGCATCATACCGCGCAACCGGGCGATATTCGTGTGTCATCGGCAGATATTACCAAAGCCAATACCCTGCTCAAATGGCAACCCACCATCACCTTTGAAGATGGCATGAAAGAAACCATTATCTGGGCAAAAGAGGTCATGCAAAAATAAAGTTAGCGCCACAGCACAACCCGATTCACATTATATCCCGCAGGAAAAGCAGACCACCTCTCACCGCGTCCTGTGGGATAAATCATCACGCGGCGTATATTGCCGTAACGGTCTACACTTTGCCAAATCAATAAATGATTGGCATCTATCCACTCGTATGCCAGCACATCCAACGCCAATAAATAGGGGTTACGCCGCTGGGTACGCATATCGTCTAATGCCACCATCATCAAATCACGCCCATAGCGTAACCGTTCAATTTGGGTGATTTGGTAGGTCAGCATGAGGCTATCGCGCACCCAGCGCGGATTCCGTCCATCGGTAGTCACACGATACCCCTCTGTGCCATCCCGATTTGCCACAAATATCGGCGCAAACCGATTGGCAGGATTGACATCATCTTGAATCAGCAACCACTCACTATCCCCCGACCAGTGCAAATCCACCGCCATATTCATCGGATATTGGTTTGTACCGATGCTATAGGCGCGTTCATCGGCAAAATGCCATGTATATACCCACGAAAAACCGTCTTGTTGGGCGATGGTGGCAATCCATTCCCCGTTTGGCGACCAATACCCAATTCCCGCGCCCCTATCATCAAAAATACGGGTGGTTATGCCTGTGGACAGGTCATAAATCTGCAACAAATTTCGTGCGGTCATCGCCAATTTATCTCCCTGTGGCGACCATCGCATCGCAATATAGCCACGCCATGCGTCTGAGGGATTTTGTGTTTGGCGGGTGGCGGTGTTGATGATGACCATTGCCCCATTATCAATGAGGCTGATAAATTCCCCTGTGGGCGACCATTCGTATGGCGCAATGGTGAGCGATGGCGGGGAATAAATTTGCTGGATGGTGTTGGTGTGGGTATCCCACAGGTGCAACCCATTTAATTCGGATGTGATGCTATTGGGGCGACAATGAAACGCGACATGGCGGTTATCTGGCGACCAGCGAATGGTATCGCCAGGGGGTGAACACACATTGTATCCCAAGGGAAAGCGGGTCACAGCATAGGTGGTTAAATCGAACATATAAAATTCGACTTGGCTATAAAAATCCAGTGTCATGAGGGCGCGACTGCCATCTGGCGATAAAATTACCCCCCAATCGCTCTGAAACGGCACAGGCAATATGACATGCAAACGGCGGTCACTATCTGCAATGCCAAAGGCGTGTTTTTGGTCTTGGAGATGATATAAATACCCCACCACACGGGTTGTTGGGATAAATTGCCCCACCCACAACGCCACAAGGCAACATATCCCCATGAGTCCCCCAAAAATCATGCCGAGTCGCAATATCACGGGTGTGATTATCATCTCGTAAATATGAACCTCGACACATATAAATCTGCACCCGTTAATCGGTGTATCGTGCCATTGTCTGCCAAATATAAGGTTTGGTCGCCGTTGTCATACTGAACAAAAGCCACCCTATCGCCATCTGGCGACCATTGAGGCAATTGAGTAAGTGGTATGATGGTTTGTGCATCAGATGGTATATCCCAAACCACCAAATACACCTGAAAATCCTTACCATCCCATTCGGTTATGCGATACATCATACGGGTGGCATTTGGCGACCATTGGGGCAAATCTGATACTGATATATTGTTTGCAATCAACCGTATATCAGATGCATTGGGTTTGGCAATGTATTGCGGATTAAGTCTGCCATCCAACATACGAATCATCAGCCATTGGCTATCTGGCGACCATGTGAGGAGATCCACACCCACAATATCTATCTCTGGGGAGGTCAATGGGATGAGTTCTAATGTGAGTAAGTTAAAGGCATACGCACGCGCATTGCGTAAGCCCGCTATGATAGCAATCCATCTACCATCGGGTGATAAAATAGGGCGTTGAGTGATGTTAAAACCCACTAAAAGCGTCTCCCATGTATCAGTAGCAAATGTATAGCGTTGGATAGTATTAAGACCATATACCAGCACCGATTCGGCATCGGCAGACCATGCCAAGAAGCGTTGCCAGACATTGGGCGGGGTCAGAAACAGTTCTTGTGTACCATCGGCGCTCACCACCCGCACCCTATCATTCACATCAATACCAATACGGGTCAAATCTGGCGACCATTGGCTATCCAGCACTACTTGGGATTGCGAATAAAACAGATTCACCGCGCCTGTCTCAAAATCCAGCAAATTAATGCCCCCCATCATGCCCCCTTGGATATTGGTTTGGCACGAAAAAATGAGATGACGACTATCACGCAACCATGTTGCCCCCACCACCAAGCAATTGGGGCGTGTGTCGGATAAATACACCCTGCGCCCCGTAAAAATATCCCACACCATGGCTTGTTGTTGCCCTGTCCCATAGACGATAATCACACGCCGTCCATCGAGTGATGGGTTAAATGGAGCGCGATATTCGGCGGGCAAATCGTAATACACGGGCAATTTGCGGTTTATATCCATAAGCATCAGTTTATCACTCTGTTGTGAATGGACATGAACCTGCGCCAAAATAAGTTGTGTGGGCAATAATGCCCCAACCGCCACCGCCACCGCACATAAAATGCCAATGGGGAGCAGTATTACTATGGCTAGGCGCACGATAATATGAATCATCATTTCACAAATGTAAACCCCACAACACTTTCATTGGGGTTTGTCAGAAAGCGCACATCCCCTATAGTAGTCATATACCCCAATTGCTGAAATTGCGGGTAGCGAATAAAGGCGAGATAACCACCATCTGGCGACCACTGAGGCACGCTGGCATAAGGAGCGACCCGTTGGGGGGGCAAAAACGAATTGAGTTCCCACAGCATCAATTCGGAATAATAGGTGGTGTCCATCGTATCGAAAATGGTAAAGCTCAGGCGCTGGCTATCGGCAGACCACACGGGGATTGTTTCGATATTCTCTGCCATCAGCATCACGACAGAGGCATCGGGTTTGGTGAGATAATAAAAATTATTGGGTTCTATCTCGATAGATGACCGTATCACCACCCATTGGCTATTTGGCGACCAACCAACCCACGACACATTGTTAATTTTGAGGTCTGTGGTCTCTAGTGGGGTCAAATCGCCTGTGGTCAAATTGAGCGAATAGGGGCGCGGACGGCGTTCATTGGTCACAAGCGCCAAAGATTCCCCATTGGGCGAGAGAACAGGTGAAATACTGGTCTCAAAATTGTCTAAAATAAGGTCTAATTCGCCTGTGGCAAAGGTGTATCGCTCAATGCTTCTTAATCCGCGTAATAATACCGATTCGCCATCGGCAGACCATGCTACAAATGTGAATCGCCTACCTTGTGGGGTGATATCGGTCAAATTATCGCCATGCACACCGACAATATACACCTTGCCATCGTCATTAATCCCCACACGGGTGTTATCTGGCGACCATTGATATGGCGCGATGACGCTTGGTTTTCTATAGAGGGAATAAATATCGCCCGTCTCGAAATCCATCGTATATATCCCGCCGATGGTGCCATCTTGGGGGTTATCACGGCATTGAAATAGCACATGACGGTTATCTTGTAGCCAACGCCAATTGCTGGCAGAGCAATTCACATAATAATCGGGCATCGTAATTAATTTCCCAGTAGATACTTCCCACAAGACAAATACCGCCTGATTCAACCCCGCGCCAGTCGGCAAAATCATGCGCCGACCATCCTCAGAAATACTGATGTTCCCCAACACATTGACAGGGAAATTGAGGCGAATTGGCAAATGACGGTTGATGTCTATGAGTGCCAAATGGTGTTTATCTTGGATATACGAATAGATTTGTGCCACAATGAGCATCGTGGGAGTGGCATGACCGACCACCATTGCAACAAAACAGAATAATAAGATGAGTGTAGATAATAGGATACTAAAACGAGCGATAAGTTTGATTTGCACAAAAGTGTCCTTTAATACGGTTTATCATCCTCATTGTAGGCGATTTTGTGTTATATTCAAAAAGATATTTTTTAGGCTTGGACTTAATCATGACCCTCAATGCGTGGCTTTTGCGTGTACTCTTTGGTGTGATGCTCCTCTTTGGCAACGAAATTTTGCTGTGGCAAGACCCCCACCGACACACCCTCCCCGAATGGGGGTTATTGGTGATGGGCTATATTGCCATTGGCGCAATCACACTCGATTTGGCAGTGCGGTATCGGGTGAATGATGTGTATTTGGCAATGCTCATGGTGTGCATTGGCGCGTTGTTCATTGGGTTATTGCTCAATCCTACCCTGATGTTAGCCGATTTTCCGCGGCATCTGCTCACACGGGTAATTGGTGCATCGGCATTTGTGTCGCTGGAAATGTGGGGGTTATTGTTGGCGCTCACAGGTGGGCATATTCGGCGTTATCGGCGCTTGTTAATAGGGTTTGCCCTCGCAGTCGGGTTTAATGGGGGGGTATGGGCGCGGTATGCATGGCAACTCAGCACATGGTCAAGCGCCCCCGCTGACATCGGTGTGATGGTGTTATTAGGTGGTGGTTGTTTGGCAATGATTGGTGTGGGAATTGTGCTATGGCGCTGGCGCTATCAACCGACATACACCCCACGCATGATGCGATTGAGCCTCATCGAATGGTGTGTCATCGGCATGATACTCACGGTCATTTTCATGATACGCGGGCTAGAAGGGGTGTATATGGGGACAGAAATCCTCATCATCAGCCTGTTGATTGGGGTATGTTGGCTGGGATTATGGTCACAACGCCCAGAGAAGGGTAAAATGCTCCTCGATGCACATTTTCCGCCAATTATCCCCCCTATTTTATGGCTCTTGGGGGCATTAGGGATGTTTGCGGTGGGGTTGATATTGGGGTATGGCTTGCCGTTGGTGACATTTAACGGAATTAGCCAATTATATTTATTAGAACTCGCCTTCGCAGGTGTGGGATTTTTATGGTTGCCACTCGTGGCAGGGGTTTTAGCCGTGCGAGCGATTGAACGACAATCGCGCAAGATGGATATTTTATAAGGACAAAATCTGATGACAGACATCTCTATTTTCAAAGACAAGCATATCGTTTTGGGTGTGACAGGCAGTATCGCCTGTTATAAAGCGATAGACCTCGCCAGCAAGCTCACCCAAGCAGGAGCATTGGTGGATGTTATCCTCACCGATGGCGCACAACAATTTGTGACCCCGCTCACCTTTCAGGCGGTGACGGGCAGACCTGTTTATACCAATATGTGGAAAGCCGATAGCGCCGAAGGGCTACCTACCCATATCGCGCATGTGGGGCTTGGCGAAGATGCCGATTTATTGGCAATTATCCCCGCCACCGCCAACACCATCGCCAAAATTGCCACTGGCATGGCAGACGATTTGCTCAGTGTGACGGCACTCGCGGCGCGTGCGCCCTTGCTCATCGCCCCCGCAATGGATGGGGGAATGTATTCACATGTGGCGGTACAACATAATTTGTCGGTGCTAGTGGGGCGTGGAGGCTTACTTATCGCCCCAGAAGAAGGACGTTTTGCCTCTGGATTAACAGGGCTTGGCAGATTGCCAGAGACCACCGCACTCATGGGACATATTCGGCGTGTATTGGGGCGAGACGGAGAATTAGCCAGCCAAAAGGTCGTGATTAGCGCAGGGGGCACACGCGAAGCCATAGACCCTGTACGCTTCGTGAGCAATCGGTCGAGTGGCAAGCAAGGTCACACCCTCGCACAAGCGGCAGTAGATGCGGGTGCGCGAGAAGTCGTGCTGGTCACCACCGCCGATTTGCCTATCCCTGTCGGCGTTCACCCGATTTATGTCGAATCGGCAGAGGAGATGCTCCATGCCATTTTGCGCCATAGCACCGATGCCGATTTGCTCATCATGGCGGCGGCAGTTGCCGATTTTAAGCCAGAACAACGCGCCACACAAAAAATCAAAAAAGAGGATTCTGGCAAAGCCATCGCCCTGAATTTGGGACGCACCGCCGATATTTTGGTAGAGGTCAAATCTCAACGCGAGCAAACAGGTTATCCGCGTATGGTCATCGGGTTTGCCGCCGAGAGCGAAAATGTGCTGTCTAATGCCCGCAATAAGCTCATCCGCAAGGGACTCGACTTGTTGGTCGCCAACGACATCACCGCCAACGATGCAGGCTTTAGTGTAGATACCAATCGGGTGGTCATTTTAGACACCGAAGGCGGGATGGATGAGCTAGAGCTCGCCAGCAAATCTACTATTAGTGAGCGCATCATCGCCCGTGCGGCGCTAATGTTGGGGAGTGAATAACGCCATAATCCCCCATAACTTGGGGGAATCCCACAATTTGTTAACAATTATTAAGGGTTTCTAATTCTGAACAAGGTAAATTGGCATATAATGAATTTAGAGGATTGTCATTTTGTGGCATTTTTCTCAATCTGTTTACCTAAACAAAGGAGATTTTCCTGTGAAAAAATTTGTTATCTTATCGTTGATGTTGGTTTCATTGATGGCATTGTTCATCCCGACCACCAGCGCCCAAATGGGTGACATGGGCGGTATGGGTATGGATACATGCTTTGGTTTATCTGAAACCGATTGTGCTGTTATCAACAGTGCATCAGAAAATATGATGACCGTAACATCATTCGGGCAGACATTCACCCTAAACGTACAAATGAGTGGCGTGCAAAGTCCAGATATGCCCACAGATGTTAGCCTACAAGCCTCTGGCACGGGTCCCGTGATGATGGTCATGGTCGAAGAAACAATGACCCCCAACTTTAATTTGCCCATGACCGCAACATTCAATGGCACAACCGCCGATGTTTCGTTCCATATTGTGGACGGCATCGTCTATTTGGGGATGCCCGGTAGAACTGTTGGTTTCGCTGTAGAAAATCTTGGTGGTATGTTAGGCGGCATGGCTAATATGGGTGGTATGGGTGACTTGGGTGGTATGGGTGACTTGGGTGGTCTAGGTGACTTAGGTGGCATGGGTGGTATGCTCGGTGGCTTGATGAGTAGTTTGCCAATTGGCGAATATATTGGCTATACACGCCTACCAGATGCCGATGTCAATGGCATGAGCCTGTCACCATTCTATTTTAATGCCGATATTTCTGGCTTGTTACAATCGCCAGAAATCTCTGGGATGTTGTCTTTCATCGGACCCATGTTGCAAGGTATGGGCGGTGATGGCGAAATTGAAATCCCCGCAGAAACTATGGCAATCCTCGAAGCACTCCCAACCTTACTAGAGTCGTTGGTTGTCCAATTTGATGTGACCCAATATGTTGGTCAAGATAATTTCATCCACAAATTGACTTTCAATGCCAATTTGAATGTGGACTTGAGCGCCATTGGTGCAATTATGCCAGAAATCCTAGAAGCTATGCCTACTGGTGTGGTGAGCATCGTCATCAATTTTGATGTCGAATTGAGTGGCATCAACCAACCTGTCACCGTTACCGCGCCAGAAGGTGCAGAGATTTTGACAGAAGAACAACTCAAAGAATTTTTTGAGCAATTTGGACCATTGGGCGGTATGATCGGTCAATAGTCCCGTTTTTTAGGGTATCAGAAACAGGCGTGGCAAATTTGCCATGCCTGTTTTTATTTGGGGCGTAGGTGAATCGTCACTAGGTAAAGTATTGGGTTGTGGACTATAATCCCAAACGTTTTGTCAACCTAATTGGGAAAAATAACAATGACCGTGAATGATGATACCAAACCCCGTAAAATCGTCTCTAATTATTATGGCACAGTTCTCCCGCCTCCCGATGACGATGAATTTGTTGACCCGCCCCCCACTGCCGATATACACGGACCAGGGTGCCTTGTATGGGGCATTATGGGTGTGTTCATTGTCATTTTGAGCGTGGTCTTTGTCGTATTGGCAGGAGCGGCAGGTTGGACAGAGGGACAACGCCTAGCCAATGGCGATGCCACCGCCACTCAAGCCGAATTTATCAATGAAAGCCTACGGCGGATTCCAACCGATGTGGCAATGATGAACGATTATAATTTTCAACTACGCCTCAATGCGTTGGCACAAATGACCCCTGGTGTGCCACAAGTGCCAGAATTGCAAATTACCGCCACTGCGATGGCGGGTCAGCAAATTGTCAATTTGCAACTGACCCAGCTCCCACAAGATTTTATCAACAATGACCGCGCTCGTATTGAGCAACGGCTGGCATATTTGCTCCAGCACATGCCCAATTTGGCAGAATTACCCGCCTATCAAGCGACTGCCACCGCTTATATCAACTTATTTACGCCCACCGCCACCCTAGAGGTGGTGCAAGCCGTTGCTACCGCCCCCTCACAAGTCGCCCCAACACTCAATGCCACTGGGCAATTCGATTTGCCCGCCCTATTTGCCACAGCGCGTCAACAAGTGGATTTTGGGCAATTGGCAGAAGCCTATAATACGCTGGATATTATTATCCGTGTGGACGAAACTTATGAACGCAATTCGGTGCGTGGCTTGATGAATCTCGTCCTCACCCGCCAAGCCCAACCCCTTTATGCTTCGTTAGAGACATTAGCCGAAGCCATCCGCCTCACCGATTTGGCGGAGGAATATGGCGATATTGGAGAACTCAATTATGAGCGTCTCATCGCCGCCCTCTATCTGAATGTGGTAAGTGCCTCTGGGTCTGGCAATCATGCCATCGCCATTCGGCGTTTGGGCGATATTTTGCAATATCAAAGCACCTATAAGGGTATTAATCTCAATCAGGTGTTATATGATGAATATGTCGCCTATGGTGATGCGTTGGTGACGGGGGCGCAAGCCTGCCAAGCTGTGCCACAATATCGGGCGGCGCTTAATTTATTTTCGAGTGGACCCGCGGCGGGCAAGCGCGATGTCGCCCAAGCCCAATGCAATGCCAGCAATGTGCCAGCCACCTCTAGCGCACCAGTGGGTGAGATTCCGACCTATGAGCCAATCGCGCCGTAGCTCTCATATTTCACTCATAGACAGTTCATGCAAAATTTAGCCCTACAGTCTAGAGTGAGGATATTAACAAAATACGGACTTGGGTGAGTTGTGTGAATTCCCTCTTAAGTGGTAAAAATGTGTGTGTGTTGCCAAGTTCGTGATTAGATTCTTCGGAATGAGCTAATGTGTCATTTAAGATGACCCTATCCAGCTCTTCCATCTGAAAGCCGCCTGCTGTGTCCCCCCTCACGCAGGCGGTTTTCAGTTCTATTAGCCAGTTATCCCTAAAAAATACTGTTATTTTTATCCATTTTATGCTAGACTTGGGATATATTTGGGATATATAAGGGTCATAAAAAATCATGATTGTTGCCGTTTTGCAAGAAAATCTCCTTAAGGGAATTAATATCGTCAAGAATGCGATTGAGTCACGCCCAACCATGCCTGTTTTGGGCAATATTCTCATTGAGACCGACAGCTCAAAACTTAAACTCGCAGCAATTGATATGAGTTTGGGCATGGGCATTACGTGTTGGATTGGCGCAAGCATCACCAAAGAGGGGGGCATCACCCTACCCTCAAAAACTCTGATGGATTTGGTCGCCAAACTATCACCAGAAAAAGTAGAACTCAATTTAGATGAAGCCACCCAAACAGTACATTTGCGTTGTGGGTCTACCAAGTCGAATATCAAAGGCATAGATGCCAGCGAATTTCCGCCCGTCCCAGAACAAACCGATGGCGATTTTGCGATTGACGGAAAAGTCTTCAAGCAGATGATTGCCCAGACGGTATTTGCCTCTGCGACAGAAGATAACCGCCCCATTTTGACAGGGGTATTGATGAAAATTGAGGGCGACAACCTCACCCTCACCTCCAGCGATGGCTATCGTTTGGCTGTTCGTAGCACCAAATTAATTGATAGCCTACCAAAACCAGTGGAATTGGTCATCCCTGCCCGTGCCTTAGCCAATGTCGCCAAAATTATCAGCGATGATGATAGTGAAGTGCTTGTCACACTCCCCAGTGAACGCGATGTGGTCACATTTCAGACAAAAAATGTGGTCATCTCTGCACAAATTTTGGAAGGCAAATTCCCCGATGTGTCTGCGATTATCCCCAAAGATTATCGGACATCCTGCACCGTCCCCACAGCCGACTTTTTGCGGATTTGCCAACGTGCCGATGTGTTTGCACGCGATAATCATTCCAGTGGGCGCATCATCATGACTCCCGCCCAAAGCCCCACCGATGTCGGGACGATTATGGTCTCTAGCAAGAGCAATGAACGGGGCGACAACGAAAGCCTCATCGAAACAACCATTCATGGCGAAGGGTTGAATATTTCGTTCAACATCAAATACCTGATGGATGTCCTCAATGTGGTAGACGATTACAATGTCGTGTTCCAGAGTAATGGCACAGGCTCGCCAGGGGTCATTCGGCTCGAAAATCGGGATGATTTTGTGCATATCATCATGCCCATGACAGACCGCTAATTGTTTTCATCCAAAAAAGATTCATCAGGGCGCACACGTTGCGCCCTTGTTATTCATACATAAAGGAAATGCTATGGCAATTTATGTCATTACAGGTGGGGCGGGGTTTATTGGGTCACATTTGGCGGAGCGACTGCTCACAGACGGTCATACCGTGCGGGTTATTGACAATTTATTCTCTGGCAAAGCCGAGAATATCGCCATGCTTCGCGCCCTGAATGGCGATTTAGAATTTCACCAAAACAGCATCACTGACCAAAAAGCCATACGACCTGTTTTTGCGGGTGCAGATTATGTGTTGCATCATGGGGCGGTGGTATCTGTCCCGTATAGCCTCTCGCATCCCCACGAAACGCATGAGGTCAATGTGAGTGGCACGCTCAATGTGCTGATGGCTTCGCATGAGGCGGGGGTGAAGCGCGTGATTCTCGCCAGTTCATCCGCCGTTTATGGCGATGATACCCGTGAGATTCAATCAGAAGAAGCCTATCCACAGCCGATTTCGCCGTATGGGGTATCAAAATGGATGGGCGAGATTTATATGGGTGCATTTTATCGGCAATATGGACTCGAAACAGTGTGTTTTCGGTATTTTAACGTATTTGGCACACGCCAAGACCCCGCCTCGCAATATGCGGCGGTCATCCCCAAATTTATCGCCAAAATACATGCCGATGAACAACCGATGATATTTGGCATAGGCGAAGCCACCCGTGATTTTACCCATGTGGATAATATCGTTCATGCCAATATCCTCGCTACCACCGCCCCCCATGTGGCGGGACGGGTGATGAATATCGCCACAGGAATGCGCGTGAGTATCAACGATCTTATGGCAATGCTCAATCGGGTGATGGGCAAGTCTATCACACCCATTTATGCCCCTGCACGGACAGGCGACATTTTACATTCCTGTGCCGATATCGCATTAGCAAGCGATTTGTTGGGATTTGCCCCCATCCGCAGTTTTGAAGATGGATTGCGTCAGGTGATAGGTGGGGTAGGATAACGGCGCTTAACTGGTACAGATAAGCAATCCGAATTATAATATTACCTATACACGACCGTTTATACTGAGGGTGCAATATGGGTTTTGGTGACGATTTAGACCTTTTAGATGATATGGACAACGGTAACGATTCTGAGATGGATCGAAAAATTGCCGCCTTTGATGCACGGGTCAAAAAAGCGATGAAGGTGCTGGCAAATCCCAAGCGCCCCATAGATGAACGGATTGCATCTGCCCAATGGTTAGGCGAATCTGGCGACCCACAAGCCATTATCGCGCTCATGCGGGTCTATAAAAAAGAGCCTAAAAATGCGCCGTTGCGTAGTGCGGTGGTCTATGCGTTGGGGCAATTTAAGGCATTAGACCAAGCTATCCAACGGAGTCCGGGCGAGCCTGTAGCGGAAGCACTTAGCAACCCAGAAAATGCGCTAGTGCTGGAACTTATCAACAACCTCACCCTTGAAGATGCCTTTGGAGAACGCAAAAAAATCGCGCCGTCCCTGCTCAGTCGTGTGCGGATTGGGTTATTGCTCCTATTTATGGGGCTGGTTATCCTCAATTTACTCACATCAGGCGGTGGCGGTGGTGCAAATGATACGGCGGTAGCATCTGCCACGCCTGCCCAAAGCCCCACGCCACAAGGTCCGACTGCCACACCGACATTGACAGAGACACCAACGCTCACACCCACTCCGACGATTACGCCAACACCCACCCTCGCCCCAGAATTACTACGGAGCGAAGTTACTGCGCTATATGCTCTTTTGGATGACCTCGAAAATCCGCGTAGTGGTGCATATGCCCGTCTGAATCAGTTCTGGACAGACCGCACCCGTACCGTATGTGGTGAGCCAGACCCCGTTATCCCAGAAAATTATGTCATTGACCCATCTATACTAGAACGCGAGGATGTATCGCTTGTGCGCGAGTTGCAATTAGCGGCACAAGACATCAATGTGATTCTGAATTTCTTGCGCGGAGACCCCACCCAACCAGAGACCACTGGCTGGGCAGATTTTCGTAATGCTTGTAACAACGCATTACTCAATGATGAGGTTGAAGTCGCACAGGCAACCACCTATATGCAATTCTTGGCAGATTCGTTGGGCGCGGCACGCGCCAAGCTGGATAGCATCCGTAATCAGTTATAAGAGGGATGGATAAATAAGATGAGTATTGTGGAAATATTGGGACAAGCCCAACAATTAAGCAGTTATGAGCGCAAAGAATTGGTAAAATTACTTGTAGATATGCTTGATGATGACCATCAACCCCAAAAACGCAGTATTACAGAATTACGCGGGTTAGGTAAAGATATTTGGGAAGGCATAGATGCCCAAGACTATATTAACCAGATTCGTAGTGAATGGAATGAACGCCCATGAAAATTTCAGATGCACTTCAAAATGCAGGGTATTTGTATTTTGATACTGCACCTATCATCTACTATGTTGAAGAACATCCTGCTTATATTGATAAAATGGATGCGATTATTGCATATATTAAACAAAATTCCATCCAAGTAATATGTTCTGTCATGACTCTCACAGAGATATTGCCACATCCAATAAAATTAGGCAAACCTCTTTTAGTCAAAGAATATCGTGATATTTTGTTGAATAGCAGGGAATTTAAGATAGTCCCTATTTTACAAAAGATAGCCGAATCTGCCGCGCAATTACGTGCCGATTATAACCTAAAAACACCTGATGCACTGCATATAGCAACCGCTATAGAATCAGGATGTACGATATTTTTAACGAATGATTTGGGCATCAAACGAGTTAAAGGAATACGGGTTTTGGTACTGGATGAATTAGACTAAAATAGTCGTTATGACTCATAAACAACGGTATCTATTCCTCATCCCCATCCTATTATTAGCCGTGTTCCTGCGCCTATATCACATGAGCCAGCAAAGTTTTTGGTTTGATGAGGCATTCGCATGGCAAATCGTCATCCAACCCGATATGTTCCCACGCATCGCCGCCGATACCCACCCACCCCTGTTCTATCTGCTCCTACGCGGATGGATGAGCGTCATGGGTGATAGCGAATTAGCGCTCCGTAGCCTATCGGCATTCATCAGCACGCTCACGGTGGCGGTGATGTTTCCGTTGGGGCGTGAAATTGCCAAAAAACTCGGTGAGGGGATGATTTTTATCCCCGTCACCGCCATGTTGTTTTTCGCGCTCAACGATGCCGATATTTTTCATGCCCAAGAAGCCCGCAATTATGCCCTATACAACCTATTGGGTGCGAGTAGCATCTGGCTCTATTTGCGCTGGATTCGCACCCAAGCCCGTCCCACATGGCTATTGTGGAGTGTGTGCATTGCCCTGCTGGTATATACCCACTATCAGGGGGTATTCATTCCTGCGCTCATCGGATTACACGCGCTATTTTTTTTGCGGGGGAAAAATCGGTTGTGGGCGCTTGGCGGGTTATCGCTGGCGGGAATCGCCCTCGCCCCATGGATGCTACTGGTCACATTGCCCCAAGCTCAAAATGCGCTGGAAAAAGGGTTGCCATTCGCCATTCCATCGAATATCGAAACCTTGCTGGATTTGCGTCATCGCTTTTTGGGGGATATGTGGGTGCTGGTGATAGGGTTAATAGCACTCGGCGCATGGCGATTTATCCAAACGAAAAAAATCGGCATGGGGGTGTTGGTCACGGGATGGGTGATTATCCCGTTTGGGGTGCTATTTGCGGGGAATTTTATCGCGCCCCTGCTCACAGACCGCAAATTACTGCTCATCATCCCCGCGCTTTGTCTGTTGATGGCAATCGGTGTGCATCAGTTAGAGCGCATGGGGCGCGGGTTGGTGTTAGTTGCGCTGGTGGTATATAGCCTCGCTACGGTGGATTTTTATCATCAGCGTGAATTATGGCGTGAAATTGCCGATAGCGCCCTCGATTATGCCCAACCACAAGATATTTTCCTCGCAGAAGCAGAAGTGGGGCAATATCCGCTCAAATATTACATCACACGGCAAATGCCACCAGAATCGGCATTTTATACATTCACATTTCTGGGAGACCCCACTATGTCGCCCACGTTGGATTGGTATACGTACTATGACCTATTTTTGCCCGATATATTAGCCAACACTGCCCAAAATCAGACGGACAGCATCGCTACCGCATGGGTGGTATTTTGGAGCAACGATAACACGGTGCTAGACCGATTAGCAACGGCGGGGTATACACGCACATGGACGCAACTCACCGACCATATCGGCAACCAGATAGCCACCTATCGCTATGACCAATTTTCTGCCCCTGCTGTAGATAATTTTGCCAATGGCATGGTGTTGCGGGGCGCGATTTTTGACCAAACCGATTTACGGCTGGATTTATGGTGGCAAACGAACACCGCACAGGCGCTAGATTACACCACATCGGGCGGATTACTCAATGAGGCGGGGGTATTGGTGGCACAGTGGGATAGTTTTCCGCCAACAATGACTAGCGGATGGGGATTATCCGACACCGTATATGACCCCAAGCCGTTGGTGATGGTGGACGGGCAATCGCTCACGGCAGGAGATTATACGGTGATTGTGAAGGTGTATGTGTGGGATGGCACTATCACCGATATTCGCACGGCATCCGATGAACCGTATATCACAGTGGGGCGTGTGCGCTTAGATTAGAATAGTTGCAATCTGGTTTATGTTATGGTTATAATTTTGGGGGTTTTATTGATAAGTATCTATAACATAAGGGGTTTCTATGAGCGATGAATCAACACCAACACCCATCATAACCGACAATGCCCTGCTTGATGCGTGGCGCACCTTGATGTATTTTGACAACATGAGCGCATCGGGCAGAAAAAACTTTAAGTGGTTACGCCGTTTGGTTATTGCTATCACTTTAATCATCAGCGTAATTTCAGTATTATCATTGATGTTTTCTTTCTCCCAATCCATTCAATGGATTATTTTAGCATTACCGATTATTGGCTTGAATTTGATGAGCTACACCTCATCGTATTCTGCGCCAACAGTGTGGATAGAACATCGTTATGCGGCAGAAAAAATCCGTTCAGAAATCTATTTATATCGGAGTAGTGCGGAGAAATATGCCGTCCCCAAAAACCAGCAAGATAATATATTGCAAAAAGAGGTGGCGCAAGTGCTTAGAGAAGCTCCTCACGGCATTTCTGATGAAGATTTGAATGATAGTAAGGCGTTTAATGAAGACCCAATCAAAATGATTCAAGGTGCGCTTACATCGTCAGAGGATGATGATGGATTTAAGGATTTATCCGATAAAGAAGGTTTTGAGCAATATATCAAAACCCGTATTAATGGGCAAATCAATTGGTATAGAAACAAAGTGAAAAAAGATTATATTGAGGGGAAACATATCAATCAATTCTCTATTATCTTAGTGACCATTGGCTCTGTTATCGGACTCATCGCAGGGTCGCAAGAATCACAATCTCATTGGATTGGCTTATTTGCGATTGTCAATGCGACAGGCATGGCATTAAATGCCTATTCCAATGTGAATATGACAGGCAGAACCTACGGGATTTATGATAAAACGTGGAAAGAACTCAAAATATCATTGAGCGCGTGGAATGCCCAACTCAATGATGATGGTTTTAATGAAGAAACACAACGCCCTCTCTTTGTTGAGAACATAGAAAATATACTCATGGGTGAATTAGACAAATGGTACGAAGTGGCAACTGAGGTTCAGATTACCAATGATACCAGTCTAAAGAACGGTTTCGATAACTCCGCAAATGGTACAGCAGGCACAACTGGGTAATTGGCATAGTGGCAGAAAATACATAATTTTCTGCCACCAGTCGCTTATTCTGGCTGAATGACACGCAATGGAATATCCAACGTAAAGCTATCACCCGCAGATTCGCCATTCACTATGAGAGGCAGACGTTCCAATGTGGCGAGGTCATAAAATCCCACCCGCACCCGATAATTTGTCCCGTTTGGCAATTGTGGGACAAAAAATGCCCGCCTATCAATGATATATTCGCCCATATCCCAAAATTGGGTGGAGTAATAATTGAGTTCCCACCCAAATGGCTTGTTCACCACACCATCGGCAGTGAATGTCACTGTTTGCGGGTCATTCTCACGATAGAGATGATAAAAAATGGCGTAGTCGGCATTCGTGGGGGCAACCGCTTGCCACACCAGCTTAAATTCGACAGGATTTGTACCAATTCCCACAAAAATAGGGTCATTGACCACCCCATAGCTCACCAAACGAGCGACATCACCAAATTGAATATCGGCATCGGGAAAAATGTCGCTGGTCATATCAGACGGTGGAGGGGGTATAAACCGATTTTGGGGTGTGAGGGCATAAATATCGAAATGCTCACGCCAATCTTCAAACCGAATCGGCGGGGCAGTGAAATTTTCTCGGCGCAGGCTGGCATAAAACGGGTTATGAAACCCTCCAGTAACGGTATATAAAAATTGGGGTTCAATGCCATCTATAAAATAATCGGCATCACCAATATCGGCAAAGGTGCGCGGAATGGCGGTGATATTAATATCCCATGTGGGGAAAAAGAACGGTAGGCGTTGCAGACCAGGGGCGAGGATAGACGGTGTTTCGCCTGTTTCCGCGACATCTTCAAAATAAGTCACCAGTTCCATCAGTGAAGCATCGCTCAAATTGTCTTTGGCGGGCATTGTCCACCAAAAATCCCAGCCATAACCCTCATCGTATAGTGGGATGAGAATCCCCTGCAACGACACGGCAAAAATCGCTAATACATAGCCAAAACGTACGGGAAAACGCCATGCTTTAATGCGTTCTGGGGTTATCCATACACCTAAAATAATCGCCGTGGGCAAAATGAGCAATGGCACAATCGGGAACGATAGCCGATAGTGGTAGCTATACGAATAAAAATAGGTGATGAAATAGGGCAATGCCAGCGCCCCTGCCCACCCCACCAATGCCAGATTGCGCCACCCTGTTTGGGATAGATGGGCAAAGCCAAAATCGGCGAGGGTGCTGACCAAAATCGTTATCCCTATCAGAAAAAACACCCAATCCAAGCCCATCATTCGGCTAGGAGTGATAATGGTTGGCAAAACCCCTAATGCGACAAAAATCATACCTACTGTCAGAAAAATACGATTCGGGCGAAACCGTGCTGGCGCGCTGAATAAATAGACAATCAGCACCCCAATAGCGAGTAATATCCAGCCAAATTCACCCGCACTCCGCACGGCTTCATCGAGCCAATACGATTGCGGGAAGGTAATCGCCGAGTGTCCATAGACGATATTCCGCACATACCACAACGCCCCCAATGGCAAACAGGCGATGCCCATGAGCAACGCCACCATAAAGCGCGGGGCAAATGCTTGCCAACGCCGTGTGCGAATCGCTTCGATAATCACTACCACCACCACACCCCATATTAATGCGCCGCCAGTCGGTTTTATCCACATCAAAATGCCCAACCACGCCCCCGCGAGGAGCGCATAGCGATGACGAAGCGATTTATTGGGTTGAATCCATGCCATGAGGAAAAAGGCGCTAGAGGCGGTGAAAGCGAACACCTGCGGAATTTCTAAATCACCGATGCGCGTCCAAAATCCAAAATGGGGATAGAGCGCCCAGATGGTCGCCAAAATAATCCCTGTACGCCGATTGACCAGCCGATTGCCCAGCACATACGCCGCCAAAATGCTTCCCACCTGCAAAAATGGCAATACGGCGCGTGCCGCATGGTCGTTGATGCCCCCTGTGACGATTTGGGCAAAGGCATATTGCAGTTGCAAAAATTGGGGATAGTAGCCGATGTCAGTGGGGATAAATCCGAGTTGGGTATAAATCCGCGACTGATAGCCATACACCCACAATTCATCATACCAGCCGAAAGCCGTCCATGAGGTCATCACCCAACGGAGGATAGTCGCAATAATAATGAGAAAAATCAGGAATTTTTCATCGGATGCCAAGCCGATTTTGGGCGATTTGGCAGGGGCAGGGAATTTTTTTGCCAGCCGATAAATCTGAAACCACCATGCAACGGCAAGCATACACACCATCACTATCAAACGGCTATCGAGTTGTGATGTCCCACCAATAAGACGATTCACCTGTGACTGCATGGGATTTAGCGGGTCGCCAGCCGTGAAATTGGTGTTTTGCCCCATTGTCCCCAAAACAAACAGGATAACGGTCAGGATAGATGCGCCAAAGCCGATGGCGCACATTATCACAAGCGGTCTATCGCCCCAATCTTTGCGCGGCAATACCAATAATGCAACGGGAATCCCCACGCCAAAATATACGAGGATGAGCGCGGGCAGGGCGTTGAGGGTGGATATAAGCCAATGAGGAGTCATATTAGTTATCAAATCGCTGTGCCAATACCAAGACAAAACTACCCGATGTATTAGGGTTGTTTTCCCCAAAATAACGGGTGGCGCGGATATAATAAATGCCAGTGTAACCCAATGTAAAGCGGTCTATACGGGCGTTATTCGTCCCGCCACCGCTATCATCATCCGCCGCCAGAATGCTCACCTGATTTTCTGTGTATAATTCAATATATGGGTCTAAATTGCCCTCTACTCTATCCATCGTAAGGCTAATCACATCACCCACTTCCCCATAGAAGGTATACCACACATCAGAGGCGATATTATCTATATTCCCTGTGAGCGACACACCATATAAAATCCGCCGTGCATCGGATGACACTTCATCAAACGCATTCCCCTGCGATTGCAATTGCAGGCGGAATCTGCCATTGGTTGTGCCTAATTCGCGTTCATAACGGGTGGCGATGAGGTAATATGTCCCTGTGACGGGAATCCGAAAATCGCTGATGCGCGAATTTTGGGTTTCATTGCTTATATCATCGTTACTGGCGATTTCTTGCAAGGTGGCGCTGGCGAGTGCGATGAATGTATCCAGATTGCCATCGAGACGCGACATGCTCACCGTGATGAGGTCATTTTCGCGGGCAGAAAAGCGATAATAGCGCACAATCTGATTGTTGTTAATTTCACCTTCGACCGTCATATTAAAATCAATCGGGATTGCGCCCAAAACCGAGTTCCCAATGCCACTATTTTCGGCTTCGGTGATAGACAGCGAAAAATTTCCGGTGCTTTGTCCTGCAATAAATCCATAGCGGGTCGCTTGGATGTAATACGTGCCATCAGCGGGGATAAAAAAGCCTTCCAGCAGAGACAACGAATTATCTGAGCCAGGGACATCATCATTTTCTATCAAAATTTGGTTGTTGCTGTCTATCAGGCGGATATAGGGGTCTAAATTGCCAGAACGACGGCGCATGGTGACATTAATAAGGTCGCCCATCCGCGCACGGAAGCTATAGAACACCTCTGGTTGTTGGCTGTCTATCACCTGAAAAACAGTATCGCCATAGCGCAAAGCACACCCAAATCCAGAGCCATTGCCAATGCGCTCAATAATCAGTTCATAATTGCCCGCCGTTGTCCCCATACCATAGCCAAATCTGCCAATGATGAGGGTATATTGTCCCGTATTAGGCATGGCTAAGGCGCGGATATGCACGTCCTCATTGCCATTAGAATCGTCTTGATAGGTCAATAGTGTGCCATCACTGTTTAGCACACTCACCACAGGGTCTAGGTCGCCTTGTGTGGCGGTGACTTTGATGGAGATAAAATCACAGCGTAATGCCTCAAAAAAATAGGTGTTTTGGGGTGAATTATTATCAATGCGCCCCGTTATAATGGCGTTGAATAGCACCAATTCCGCCTCATCCGATTGTGCAGAAAGTGGCGTTATAGTAATGAATACGGTTAGGGAGAATAACAATAGGCGTAAAATTATCATAATGGGCATTTTAACACGGCATGGGGCATAAAATCACGGCATGTGTTCCAGATAGATGGTATAGCGTAGGGCAGAATTTTGGATTTGTGGGGTAAATTCCATGAGAAACGGCATATCCATCTGTGGGGGAATGGTAGGAATTTCTAATATCCGATACCCCGCCACATGGTCATAGGTATCGTATAGGGTGATAATCATCCGCACACCACCATTCGTTGTCTGTTCGGGCGAATTGACCAATTTGCCACTGATACGATAATGCCGATTGTTGTCGTATTGATTGATGATGTCGCGCAACATCACCGCAGGCGGTGTGGCGATCTGTGTGATAGGGGTCAGATTGACCACAGACACGCGCACCATCCCAAAATTCTCCGCAGAGATATTATGGGTTATATCAAACCGCACATGATAAGGCGCAGACCCCTCTGGTGGTAAACTATGTTGCAAAAGGGCGATTGCCTTTGAACTAAGCGGTGCGCCATCGTCCCGAAATAATTCGACCAGCACTTGCACATCCTTAAACCCTGTATGATGCGGGTTATTCACCACACCCAAACACAAAATACCCTCTGCTTGGTTATCGTAACAGATAGGATTTGGTAAACTGAGGGTGATGCGCTGTTCATTGGCGGAGGGTGGGGTCATAGATGGGCGTGTGGGGAAAAAACTGGCTGTCGCCAAGCCCAAAGCGGTAGGCGATAACGCTTGCGAGAGATAAACGGTGAGGGTGATAGATGGCATGAGGGTAACTGTCGCTTCTGGGGCGATAATTTGCCCCGTGCAACTCATCAATAATAACATGATGACAAACATGACTATCAACAACCGCCAATCAAAATCACCCATTGGCACGTTTTATCCCTCATTATCCCAAGCATTGGGTTTCTTATCCCACATTATAACGCGGATTATATTTTAATGCGCGGGCAAATAGGGTAAATTGGTACGAAATTGGCATAAAAAGGAATTTGGTCATGGCAGAAAATTTAGAAACACAGGTTGGTCGGCTTTTATTGGCACAAGGCAAAACAATTTGCACCGCAGAATCATGTACGGGCGGGTTGGTGGGGCATCGGCTTACCAATGTGTCTGGTAGTTCCATTTATGTCTTGGGAGGGATAATCGCATACGCCAATGCGCTTAAACAAGCTATATTGGGTGTTTCGGAGGACACACTCATCGCACACGGGGCAGTGAGCGAAGCGGTAGCAGGCGAGATGGCATTGGGCGCAAGGCGGTTGTTGGGGGCAGATATTGCCGTGAGTATCACAGGGATTGCGGGACCAAGCGGGGGAACTATCCAAAAACCGGTTGGACTTACCTATATCGGCTTGGCAGATGCCACAGGCATTTACGCCGTCAGACAACATATCTGGTCGTTTGACCGTGAGGGAAATAAATCTGCCAGCGCCGATGCAACGTTTATGCTGATAATTGAATATCTACAGAAATGACACCAAAATTTGACAATGAACTTATGTTTGGGTTACAATATAGAACAATCATTCCGAACATAGATATTTGTCATCGTGATGGTGATTTAGTCAAAAGGAAATATGATGAAAGACTTTGAAAAACTCTCTGAACGGCAACGCAACATCCTCTATTTTATGGATCAATACATGACTGAGCATGGCTTTCCGCCAACCATTCGTGATATTGGTGGCGCAACTGGTATAGATTCAACATCGGTTGTCAATTATAACCTGAATAAATTGGTAGAAGCAGGCTTTTTGGAGCGCGTTGCCTCTAAATCACGCGGGTTACGGCTGATAAAACCAATTCCCAATGGGCGCAATGTGATGGTACGCTCTAGCGATAATCTTTTGCGTATACCAAATGTCGGCACCATTGTCGCGGGTCAACCTGTGAGTGTTGAGGTGGATGTCAATTATGAAAACGCCGTAGAAGTGCCACAGCAATGGCTTGGTGGTGTAGACCCCACAGAGGTGTTTGCGCTCACGGTTCATGGCGATTCAATGATAGATGCCATGATACAAGATGGTGACTTAATCATCCTTCGCAAAACAACCACCGCCAAAAACGGTGATATGGTCGCTGTATGGTTGGATGAACGCAACGAGACCACGCTCAAATATTTTTATGATGAAGGTAGTCGGATTCGTCTGCAACCCGCTAATCCAACAATGGGTCCCATTTTTGTGGATTACCGTCATTGTCAGGTACAAGGTAAGGTTTTGTCGGTAATGCGCCGTCTAAAATAACAGCTGTATTAATCTGTTTCAAAAACCACGCTGATCTTTGTATGAGATGATACTGATAGAGGCATATTATGAATGCTCCTCTATCAGTGGTTTATGAACAATTCTGTTTTATTTTAGGAGAATTTTGGATGACCGAAGAATATGGTTTACCCGTTGGGGCGACATTACCCAATTTTAGCGCCCACAATGATGAAAACATCGTCCATCAATTAAACTCACTCATGGGAGAAAACGGCTTATTGCTGGCATTTGTCTATGGGACATGGTGCGCCACTTGTATTCAAGCCCTCCATTCACTGACCCGCTACGCCCCACAATTACAAAAAGAAGGGGTCAATATCGCGGCGGTTCTCATAGATGAACCCAAAGAACTCTACAATTTCAAAATCAGTTCACCCCGCCCTATCTTATTCCCCCTGTTGGCAGATAAAGATGAGTCTATTCACAATCTCTATCAAGCCGATTCGGCAAAGGTCTATATGATTGTTGACCGCAACTTTGTGTTGCGTCACAAATTTGTTGATTTTGATGGCACACAAAAACCAAATCTCCCCACCCTATTAGCGGCAATTCAGGATATAATGCCAGTCACAGATAATTAATTTGGCATTATTTCTCATATAAGGGAGAACCGAAAACAAATTCATAGGATTATGTCAATAACTCATCATGAAACGTGTTTTCACCCC
>Ga0163154_10002765_pt1 | contig 25173 bp, 19 predicted proteins | sample OliLakLV19MP9P1_FD_148649 | JGI IMG/M metagenome (GOLD analysis project Ga0163154, IMG submission 148649) | Freshwater microbial mat bacterial communities from Lake Vanda, McMurdo Dry Valleys, Antarctica - Oligotrophic Lake LV.19.MP9.P1 | ecosystem: Environmental > Aquatic > Freshwater > Lake >... | reverse complement strand
CGGGCTCGGCGACCCGCTCCGTACGCTGCCGCGTGAGTTCACCGGCACACCGCGCGACGGCGTGCGCAGCGTGCGCGTGTTCACGGACGGCACGCTGTCCGTCGAGGCGGGTCCGTGGCGCGCGGGCGACGACACGGCGCAGCGTGTCGCCGAGGACCCTGCGTTCACCGATTGGCCGCTGGTTGTCCTCACGGACGACGCGGCGCGCGCGACGAAGAGCGCGGTCAATTTTCTGTGGACGACGTTCACGCGTTTCGACCCCGCGCGCGACCTCTTCGCGCGCCAAGTCGAGCTCGTCCACCATCACGCTGCGTTCACGCCGCCGCTCGTGATCGATGCGCGGATGAAGTCGTGGTACCCGGAGGAGCTGTTCTGCGACCCGGATACGGCGCGTCTGGTCGACCGTCGGTGGTCGGAGTACTTCCCCGGAGGCGACGTCGCGATGGGCGACTCCGCCCGCGGGCACCTCGACTGATTCGTGCGCGGCGCACGCACTCGTGCAATATGGAGCAGCGCATCGGGTGGACGAGCGGCAGGAATAGTGCGCGACCTGGCTTCAGGGCATTGCCGCGTCGTTCGAGTGTGGGACCCGTCCCGATTGCTGCCCACCCGAGCGCCAGAAGGGTCAGCGGACGATGAGTTCGACTCGGCGCGTATCCGCGCGCACCTCGAACGTCGGGTCGGCGAGTGACAGACCCGTCGAGTCCAGCTCAGCGACGTAGCGCCCGGGGCCGGGTAGGAGGACCGTCGTCTCGCCCTCGTCGTCGAGCCGGCGTGAAGACCCGAGGTGCGTCGAGGGCAGGTCGTAGTCTCCGCGCTCGACCCAGATCCTCAGGCCCTCGGGGAGCGTGCGGTCGCCCACAAGGGCGAGCTCGACCCGCGCCCCGTCCGGCAGATCCGTCACGTCGATCGCGACGTGCCCGGGGACCTTGAGCACCGTGCGCCTGATCCCAGCGGCGACGACGACCGAGATGCGCCCGAGGTCCAACGGGCCATCGACCCTCGCGACCTCGTCGCCGAGCCAGTAGTGGAGTCTCGCTTCATCGGCCTCCGCGCCCTCGGGCAACGCGAGGTCGTACGTCCGAGCGCCGATGGCCGCTGTCAATCGCAGCGGCGCGAGGCGTGGGTCCGCTCAGCCCGAGCCCTCGGGCACGACGAGGCCGTCCAGACGCTCGAGCTCGACGCGGCCGAGGTTCAAGCCCAGCGTGTACGTTCCGTAGCACAGCCGCAGGACGTCCAGCGACGGCCGGAGGTCGTACTTCGCGAGGAGCTTGCTGGTGCAGTCGTAGAGCTCGAGCGTGAACTGCCCGGCGACGACGCTCGGGATCGACGAGGTATCGACCTTGATCGAGCCCGGCGCCCCGAGCGTCACGACGAGGTCCGTCTGGCCTTCATCGAACGAGAGCGGCCGGGTCGTCGCATAGCCACGCGCGCGCGCTCGCAGGAGGAGCCGGTCCCTGCCTTCGCCGCACTCGTCCGCCGTGCGGAGAAGTGGGGGTCATCCTCGGTGGGGTCGAGCTCGAGCGCCACCCGGCCCTCGGCGTCGCTTGTCGACGGCTCTCGGCCTGCGGAGAACGGGGCGCTCCGGAGACGGGGACCCCGCTCGCGTCGCGGACGATGACGGTGCGCGCGACCGGGAGCCTCGCATCCACAGGTTTGTCGTTGGATCGAAGGTGGGAGATAGGCCCCTCTGGACGTTACGACGGGGTCGAGAATCCAACAACCCGCTGCAAGAGCTCGGCCCAAGAAAAATATCTTCGCGCGACGGGCTGACTCGGATCGACACCAGTCGAACTCGGCGGGCGCTCGCGACGCGACGGCGGCAGCGGCACCACGTGGTCGCGCACAGGCGCCGCTGGCGAACATCAGCCGACCGTGACAAAGAGGTGGCCTTGCCGTGACGCGCGCCGCCGTCGACGTCGGGGTCGAGCACGTAGAGCTCCAGCGGTCCAGTCACGGGCTGCGAGTCGCTCGACGGGTCGCTCGACGGGTCGCTCGACGGGCAGCTGTGGTTGCCCCTGCGTCGTCCGGAGCCCCTCGCTGCCGGGGACATGGGCGAGGAGGAGCGCGAGCACCAGCACGGGCACCAGCGCGCCGAGGATACGCGACCTCGCGGACCACATGCGCCCTGCCATCGACGACGCTGCTCCACGTCGAGTTGTGCGATGATCGCAGGGCGTCGAGCCGCGATGGAACCTACCGAGATCGAGAAACCGTACGCTCGCGCCACGCTGCACCGTTGGTTGTTCCGGGTACTTGCCGCGTTGCTGGTCGGGAGCGCCGTGCGCGGGGCCTCCAAAGCGCTCGGCGCGCGCGGCAACGATCTCACGATCTACCTCGACGCCGCCGCCGAGGTCGTGCGGGGCCAGAGCCCGTACGGGGTCGTGGACTACATCTACCTGCCGTTCTTCGCGGCGCTGCTCGCGCCGCTCGAGCTCTTGCCGCGTGAGGTCGGGGTCACGCTGTGGCAGCTCGCGTCGACCGCCTGCGTGCTCTATGGGGTCGTCGCGGCGGTGCGGCTGGCCGATGCGGACGGGCGCTGGCCCTGGCTGCCCTGGGTCACCCTGCTCGCCAGCCTGCGGCTCTGGGCCTCGAACCTGTCGTACGGGCAGGCCAACGCGTTCACGTTCGCGGCGGCAGTGGCTGCGCTGACGCTGCACACCCGTGAACGTGATCGCGCCGCCGGCGCGCTCGTCGGCCTGGCGTGCGCTTTGAAGGTGCTGCCCGGAGTGCTGTTCGTGCTGCTGGCCATTCGAGGCCGTTGGCGCGGCGTGGCCTACGGCGCGCTCTGTGCGCTCGGCGCTTCGGCGCTGCTCCCGGCCCTCTGGGTCGGACCCGCGCAGGCGCTCGCGCTGCACCACACGTGGTTCGAGCGCGTCGCCCAGCCTTACATGGAAGGAGGCACCGCGCTGCTCGAGGCTCGCCCCCACGTCGCCGGACAGAGCCTCCTGGCCAGCGCCTATCGCACCCTCGCCGCGACGCCGATCACGGCTTCGGACCCTGATGCGCGAGCGACCCTGGCGCTCTGGGACCCCGACGCCGTGCACACCCTGGTGCGCGTCGCGGTCCTGACGCACCTCGTGTTACTCGTCGCAGCGTTGGTCCGAGGCCGGCGCCGCCAGCGGCCGCGCGACGTCGCGCTCGCGGGCGCGCTGGCGCTCTGCACGGCCCTCATCACAGGTCCGCTCGTCCACAAGGCGCACATGGCGTGGAGCGCGCTCGGCTTCGCCGTATTGATCGAGCGAGCCGTCGCGGCCAGTCGTCCACCGCGCCTCTGCATCGCGGTGCCGTTGTCGCTCGCGGTCCTTCTGGTGTGCTTCAGCGCTCCGCTGCTGCTCGGGAACGAGCTCGCCCGAGATGTGCTGGCGCGCAGCGGCCTCTTCCTCGGGATCGAGTGCCTCTGGCTCGGGCTGCTCATCGAGCAGTGGCGCGGGGGCGCCTCCGAAGCAGCGAGAGTTCCACAGTGAGGAGCTCCTCCAGCGTGATCGAAGTAGAGTTCATGCCGAGAGTTGGGATACGACGGGCTCAACCGGGTGAGCATCGTCCGAACTCGACTCGGTCCCACTTTTTGGCACACCCTCGAGCTCGCGTGACTCTCCCATGCGCCGGCGGAGCCCGCTTCCAGCGCGGCAGGGGGCGTTCCATTCGCCGTGAGAGCCCCACACTCGTGGCATCTACACGCGATCCTCGTGCACTCTTGAAGGAGTTTGGCGTCCTGGAGAAGGTGTCCGACCGGCTCACGTCGGCTTCTTTGCCCTCATCTCTACCAACTCCTCGCAACATGATCCAAACCCGGTACTTCCGTGCGCTCACCGCCCTGGGAGCGCTCACCTTGCCCACGCTGTTCGCACAGGCGAATGACACCTGCGTCGAGACCTTCTACATCGGCACGAACAGCGGGTCGCTCGGCGGTGCGGTCTACTTCGATGTGACGGCGACGGAGCCAGTCACCGTGTCGGCGCTCCGTACCAACTGCACCGCGGCTGCGGGAATGCCCGTGGGGATCGACGTCTACACGATCGTGGGTACCGCCGCCGGCAATGAGACGAACATGGCGGCTTGGACGCTCGCGGCGTCCGGCAATAGCGCGACTACGGGACTTGACTCGCCGACCCAATTCTTCCTCTCGAGCTCCGTCACCTTCCCTGTGGGCACCACGGGTGTCGCGCTCGTGCTGACCGGTTCTGCGCACCGCTACACGAACGGCAACGGCGGGAACGAGATCCACTCCAGCGCCGATGGTGTGCTGACGGTCACAGGCATCAGTGCGTCGAACGTGCCCTTCATGGGGACGCCATTCACGACGCGCGTCTGGAACGGCGACTTCTGCTACGACGCCGGCTCGGCGAACTGCGCGCGCACGCTCTTCGGGTCGAACAACACCGGTAACGCCGGTGGCGCGGTGTACTTCGACCTCACCGCGACGAAGCCCGTGACGTTCGCCGGCCTCCAGACGAACTACGGGGCCGCAGCGGGCACTCCGGTGGGCATCGAGGTCTACGTCACGAACGGGGGCGCCCTCGCGAACGCTGGCAACGCCGCGGTCTGGAACCAGGTCGCCGTCGACGACGGCGCGGCGCTCGCTGCTGGGGTCGACGTGCCGACGAACGTCACGTTTGCTCAACCCTTCTCGCTGCCCGCGGGCACCTTCGGTATCGCCCTCGTCGCAGTAGGGACGCAACACAGCTACACGAACGGGACGGGGACGAATCAGATACACACGAGTGTTGACGGGGGCATCTCCATCTCCGCCGGTGGGGCGTCCAACGTGCCGTTCGCCGCGCCATTGTTCCAGCCGAGGGTCTGGAACGGCACGCTCTGCCAAGCGCCCGAGGACAACTGCGTCGAGACGCTCTTCGCAGCGAACAATGGTGGCGCGGTGGATGGCGCCGTGTACTTCGACATCGTCGCGGCGCAAGCCGTCACGCTCAGCGGCCTCACGACGAACGTGGCCGATACCGGTGGTCTCTTCGGCATGGAGATCTGGACACGGGCCGGAACGTTCGCCGGATTCGAGGCGAATCCAGGCGCGTGGAACCTGGCGGCGATCGCTGACGGCAACGCAGTGGGCGGCTTCGAGGATGAGCAGTCGCTCGTCACGTTCTTGGCGCCGCTCAACCTGCCCGCAGGTCGAACTGGCGTCGCCCTCCTGCTGCTCGGGGCCGGCCACGAATACACCAACGGCTCGAACAGCTACACGAGCGCGGACGGTGTACTGCGGATCGCGGCGGGCTCGGCATCGAACACGCCGTTCGGCGGGACCTTCGTCAACCGGACTTGGAACGGCCGCCTTTGCTACGACGGCAACTTCATCGGAGTCGACTTCTGCGAGCCTGCCGTGCCGAACTCGACCGGCAGGAGCGGAGAGATCGGTGTCGTCGGCAGCACGTCGGTCGCGGCCAACAACGTCCGCCTGATCGCGCGCAACTTGCCGAACGGCTCCTCGGGCTTCTTCCTGACGAGCCAGTCGAGCGGGGTCGTCCCGATGGCCGGCGGCTCGCAGGGCACCTTGTGCATCGCAGGGCCGTCAATCGGTCGCTACGTCGGACCGGGTCAGGTGAAGAACTCGGGCCTGCTCGGCTCGTTCTTCCTCGACATCAATCTGAACCAGCACCCGACGCCGACCGGCCTCGTCGTGGTCCTTCCGCGCCAGAGTTGGAACTTCCAGTGCTGGTACCGGGATGCAAACCCGGGCCCGACGTCGAACTTCACGAACGCACATCGCGTGAGATTCAACTGATCTCCGGTCGCTGCCGCCGGGCGCCGCCCGAAGGCGACACGGCGGAACGTATCGAACGAGTGCTGCCCGCGCGGGATGAGCCTGGCGCGGGCAGCTTTCTATTGGCCGAGCAGGCATGCAGGCTCGACACAACCGCTCGCCGGAGCGCCGGCACGACCGGAATTCCCAGGGGACCCCAGCGGTCCGATCGACAGTATGATGCGAGCCATGATGCGAGCAATCTTGACGTCCACGTTAGCGCTCGGGCTTTCGTCCCTGCTCATGGCCCAATGGACGGTGACCATCCTGACCCCCGCCGGGACACAGTTCGTCGCTGACGCACAGGCGGTCAACGGAGGCGAGCAGGGTGGCTCGGCTTACGATGGGACTCACACTCTGCCAGGCATCTGGACCGGCACGGCGAGCTCATGGACGGACCTCACTCCGCAGGGTTTCACCGACGGCGGTGTCGCGGACATCAGCGGCGGCGTGCAGGTCGGCGCGGTCAGCATCTTCATGGGCGCCTACAGTGGCCAGGCCAGCCTATGGACGGGAACGGCGGCCTCTTGGGTAGACCTCCATCCCGCGGCAATGGCGGGTTCGGCCTGCTACGGCGTGGGCGGCGGACGCCAGGTCGGCTACGTCGACGACTCGGTCGGAGTGCGTCGGGCAAGCATCTGGTCGGGTACGCCGGGAACGTGGCTGGATCTGCACCCGGCGACCGCTGGCGCTTCGATTGCGTTCGACGTCGACGCCAACGGTGCTCAGCAGGTCGGCTACGCGATGATCGGCACGGCCGACCACGCGTCCCTGTGGACGGGCACCACGGCCTCGTGGGTCGACCTCCACCCCGCAGGAGCTGACTACTCGTACGCCAACGATGTGTTCGGCGGCCGGCAAGGCGGGTACGCCTACATTGGTGGGATGTCGCACGCGGGCCTCTGGAGCGGCGTCGTGGACCGAAGCTACCCCCGCGGGGGTAGCTTCGGATTCGCAGGTCCTGGCGATGCACGATGGCTGGCAGGTCGGCACCGCCACGAGGACGGGGCAGTTCTCGGTTCGCGCCGCGCTCTGGAAGGGTACGGCCGGCACGTACGAGGACATTCACGACGCGCTCCCGAACCCGAGTCAATGGTCCGACACGTATGCGAACTCGGTCTGGAGCGACCAGAACTTCATCTACGTCGTCGGCTCTGGCTTCAACTTCACGACTGGCTTGGTCGAGGCCATCCTCTGGCAGCGGCCGATCGGCCCTGGCACGAGCTACTGCCCCGCGAACGCGAACTCCACTGGCCAGACCGGCAACCTGGAGGCTGCGGGGACAGCGAATGTCATCGACAACAACCTCACGCTGATCGCGGAGCACCTTCCGAACAGCTCGTTCGGCTACTTCCTCACGAGCACGACCCAGTCCAACATCCCGAACCCGGGCGGTAGCCAGGGGATCCTGTGTCTCGGCGGCGGAATTGGGCGCTACGTCGGTCCCGGTCAGATCAAGAACACCGGCACTTCAGGCGCATTCACGTTGCTGCTGGACCTGAACCAGACACCTTCGACGACGGGCTTCGTGATGGTCATGGCGGGTGAGACCCGCAACTTCCAGGCGTGGCACCGCGACTCGCTCGGTGGCGTCGCGACGTCGAACTTCACGAACGGTCGTTCGGTGTTGTTTCGATGATTGACCCTGCTGCCCGAGGAGATTGGACTTGCCACCGAAGACACCGAGGGCGTCAACGACTCGGTCTCAGTTGGCGGAGCAAGGCAGCGCGGTAGATCTCGAGCTGCACGACCCTCGCGTTCGGGACCCGCGCCTCCTCGTCCCAGCGCCGCAGCGACAGCGCCGACGACGCGAAAGGTTGCGCTTCAAAGGCAGCGCGCTCGGAGGGCGGCATCCGGCCGCCTTGCTCGATCAATGCCGCACGCGAGGCGAGCGACAGCGTCGCCTCGTAGCCCGGTTCCGTCGCGACGAGCCACCGCTTCGCCTCGACGTGCAGGCGGACAGGCTCCGTCACTTGTTCGGGATAAAACCGCCCGAGCCAGCTCGCCGCAAGGCGCTCGTCCGAAAGGGGCGTTTCGAAGTCCGTGGCGACGACGTCGGCCAGAGGCTGTCCTACATCGTGCAAGAGCGCCGCGACGACGAGCGACTCGCGCGCGCCATGCAGCTTTGCCAGCGCCGCCGTCTGCAGCGCGTGCTCCAGCAGCGTCACGTGCGCGTCGTAGCTGCGGCGCCCGACGGAGAGCAACCAACCGACGAGCTCGTCGACGAAGCGCGGGCCGTCACCCGTCCAGCGCGGGGCCCAGGCGATCGGTCTGGCAGTCGGCCGAGTGACCCCGGTCGGCTGTTGGACCCCCGGACGGACTTCTTGTTCGATCGTGCTCACGACCGCTCTATCGGCTGTTCCCGGCCAGGACCGTCGCGATTCGGGCCGGGGCGCTGCGAAATTCCCTCGCGCGCCTCACTTCTGGCGGTTGGCGAGGCGTTCCCTGGCGGCCTTGTGGCGGATGATCTCACCCTCGACGATGTAAACGACGTCCTCGGCGATGTTCGTCGCGTGGTCGCCAATGCGCTCGAGGTTCTTTGCCGCGTTCATGTAGAGAATCGCCGCCTCGACGTCGACGGTGTGCGCTTTGAGCTGCTGAACCGTCCCTGCGACGATCGATTTGTAGGCCTCGTTGACCTTCTGGTCGTGCGCGAGCACCTTCCGGGCGAGCCGCACGTCACCTTGCACGAATGCGTCGAGCGCCTCGCGCAGCATCAGAACCACGTTCTCCAGGAGGCCCTCCAGCTCTGGCGGCGGCGGGGCCGACGGCTGCTGCGGCAGTTCCAAGGAGCGTCGCGCGACGTTCGCCGCCAGGTCGCCGATGCGCTCGAGGTCGCTGTTGATCTTCAGGATCGCTGCCACGAAGCGCAGGTCGTTCGCGACTGGATGGTGCAGCGCGAGCACCTTGAGGCAATGGTCCTCGAGCTCGACCTCGTCGTTGTCCACCTCCGCGTCGCCGCGGATGACCTCCTCGGCGAGGTCCCGGCGCCCTTTGCGCAGCGCGAGCACGGACTTGCGGACCGAGTCCTCGACGCGCGCGCCGAGAAGCAGGAGTCGTTTCTCGAGGTTCTCGAGGTCGAGTCGGAGGTGTTTGGTCATACCCAGCAAGTCTCGGTGACGCATCGAATCACATTTCCGCCAACGGTATCAGGAACTTCACCACCGGACTTGTCGAATGTCGAGCCGGTCCGTCAACCGAAGCGCCCGGTCACGTAATCCTCGGTCTCCTTGAGACGAGGTGAGAGGAAGATGGCTTCGGTCGGCCCGAACTCGACCAGCCGCCCGAGGTACATGAAGGCTGTCACGTCCGAGACGCGCGACGCTTGCTGCATGTTGTGCGTGACCATCAGGACCGAGTATTGGCCCTTCAGGTCTTGGATCAAGTCCTCGATGCGCCCGGTGGCGATCGGGTCCAGCGCCGAGCACGGCTCGTCCAAGAGCAGCACCTCGGGCTCGGCTGCGATCGCGCGGGCGATACAGAGCCGCTGCTGCTGGCCGCCAGAGAGCGCCAGTGCGCTGTCCTTGAGGCGGTCCTTGACCTCTTTCCAGAGGCCGGCGCTTTCGAGGCTGGCGCGGCAGATCTCCTCGAGCATCGCCTTGTCGCGGACACCGTCGATGCGCAGCGAGTAGACCACGTTCTCGAAGATCGACATCGGGAACGGGTTCGGCTTCTGGAACACCATGCCGATGCGCTTGCGGAGGTCGATCACGTCGACGCCGGCGCCGTAGATCGGGTCCCCGTTGAGCAGCATCTCGCCCGTCACGCGGACCGAGTCGATCAGGTCGTTCATCCGGTTCACCGAGCGCAACAGCGTCGACTTCCCGCACCCGGAGGGCCCGATGAGCGCCGTGACCTGCCCCTTCGGTACACGGAAGCTCACATCGTGCAGCGCCTTCGTCGTGCCGTAGTGCAGCTCGAAGTGATTGACCTCGACGATGGGGTCGCAACTCGCGACCTCGGGGTGGATCACGGATTCCCAGAGACGCCCCTGCGATATGGCCTCGAAGAGACCACCGATGGTCGCGCCACCCTCGGGGCGGGCCACGGCCTCCTGCGTCGACTCGCCCGAGCCCACTGCCCGCATGAAACCCGGTGTGGGCAGCCCTTTCGCGGGGCTGCCCTTCGGCACCAACACGTCCTTGCTCTCGTGGGTCTGTTCCATGGTTCTCGAGTCAGTGATTCGTGCGAAGTAGTGTCGATCAGCGGGCGGCCCGGAACTTCTTGCGAAGGCGCGCGCGGACGCTGATCGCTACGAGGTTCAGAAGCATGACGATCGCGATGAGCAACAGCGTCGTCGTGTACACCATCGGCTTCGCGGCCTCGGAGTTCTGGCTCTGGAATCCAACGTCGTAGATGTGGAAGCCGAGGTGCATGAAGCTGCGCTCGGGGTGGATGAACGGGAACGTGCCGTCGAACGGCAGGTCCGGGGCCAACTTCACCGCGCCGACCAGCATCAGGGGCGCGACCTCGCCCGCGCCCCGCGCGACGGCGAGGATCATGCCCGTCATGATGCCGGGCATAGCGCGCGGCAGGATGATGCGACGGATCGTCTGCCACTTCGTCGCGCCGCAGGCGTAAGAGCCCTCGCGCATCGAGTTCGGCACCGCGGAGAGCGCCTCCTCGGTTGCGACGATGACAACAGGCAGCGTCAACAGCGCCAGCGTCAGCGAGGACCACAGGATCCCGCCTTTGCCGTAGGTCGGGTTCGGCAGCGACGAGGCGAAGAAGAGCTCGTCGATCCCCGCGCCGATCGTGTAGCAGAAGAAACCGAGGCCGAAGACGCCGAAGACGATGCTGGGCACACCCGCGAGGTTGTTCACGGCGATGCGCACGACGCTGACGAGCGCGCCTTGTTTTGCGTACTCGCGCAGGTACAGCGCCGCGAGAACGCCGAACGGCACGACCATCACCGACATGATCAGCGTCATGACGACCGTGCCGAAGAGCGCCGGCCAGATGCCACCCTCGCTGTTGGCCTCGCGCGGGTCCGCGCTCAGGAATTCGCCCCACCTGTCGAGGTAGACCGAGACGCGCTCACCCAGGCCAAGCTGGTTCGCCGGCACCGCGCGCACGATCTGCGCCAGCGGCACGACATGCTCCTCGCCGTCCGCGACTCGCATGACGAGCTCGTAGTCGTCGTTGACCGAGCGCAGCTCGCGGATCTCGTCGTTGATGCGCTCCGACTCGACTTGCAGATCCTGTTCGAGCGCCTGTGCGCTCGCCTTGGCCGCGACGATCTCCGGATGGTCGAGCCCATGCTCGAGCTCGGCCTCGCGCACGGCGAGCCGTGCGGAATTCAGCCGAGCGTTGATGCCACCCAGCTCCGATCGTTCGAGCACGCGAATGCGCTCGATCCGTCCGTGGACGATTGGCAAGTGCTCCTGGAGCTTCTGCCACGCGGCGTCCGCGCCCTCGAAGCGCTGCTCGCCGTCGCCGATCACGACCGCCACGGGTTCGCCGTAGAAGCGCCCCCACGAGCGCCGTTCCAGGAGCAGCGCCCACTCCGGCTGCGCGCGGCGAGTCACGTCACCTTCGGAGACCCATTCGAAATGATTGCCCGAGACGTCGAAATTCCCGGTGCGCACGAGCCAACGCCGCTCAGGCTCGGCGGCGCCTTCGCGCGTGTAGTCCTCGATCGTGGAGACCTCGCCGAGGAACACTCCGCTCTTCGTCTCGAAGAGCTCCAGGCGTCCGGGCCAGAACGTGCGGCCACCCTCGTAGATGACGTGCCCGAGCAAGCCCAGCACCATGAAGAGCGCCAGCGCCAGCGCCCCACCCATCAGCCAAATCATTGGCTCCCCCATCGCCAGCAGCGATGAGGTCCGATGCCGCGGCCCAGAGCGCGGCGCGCGCGGTCGCGCTACGCTCGGTCCCGCGGCAGGAACCACGGGGGCTGTGGGATCCACGACGGTCATAGCGCTTGCATCCTGCGGCGGAAGTGGCGGCGGACGAGCTCGGCGGCCGTGTTCAACACAAAAGTCAGCGCAAACAGCACGAGCGCCGCGAGGAAGAGCGTCAGGTAGTGGGTGCTGCCCTTTGGCGCCTCGGGCATCTCGACGGCGATGTTCGCGGTGAGCGTGCGGAAGCCAGAGAAGATGTTCCACTCCATGATCGGAGTGTTGCCGGCGGCCATCAGCACGATCATGGTCTCGCCCACCGCGCGGCCGAGGCCGATCATCAGCGCCGAGAACATGCCGCTCATCGCGAACGGGATCACGATGCGGGTCGCGGTCTGCCACGGCGTCGCGCCGGCGCCGAGGCTGCCCTCGCGCAGGTGCCCGGGGACCTCGGAGAGCGCGTCCTCGGCCAGTGTGTAGATGATCGGGATGATCGCGAAGCCCATCGCGAACCCAACGATCATCGCGTTGCGCTGGACGTACGTCCCGACGAGATTGCCACGCGGATCGAAGCCGAGCGCGCCCAGGAGCGCGGCGAGGCCGAACGCGATGGCGAGCGTCAAGAGGAGCCAGCCGCCGAAGCGCAGTAGTTCCAGACGCGCGAGCTTGTTCCGGGTGTCGTTCTGCGCACGGCGCTGGACGAATCCGCCGAGGACACGCGCGTTCAGGAACGCCGCGAGCAAGCCCGCGAGCGGCAGGAACAGGATCGCCCAGCCGCCGATCGGCCCGCCGCGTTGCCCGTCCAGCCAGGAAGCGAAGTCACCGGCGAACATGACGTGCTCGACCGGACCACCCAGCGCGACGCCGCCCAAAATCCCCAGCGGGATCATCAGCGCGATCATCGCGAAGCGCTGCCAGCCCTGCCAGCGGATCGCTCGACTCTGGGGCATCAGCTGCCAGAGGTAGGCGCCCAGCAGCACCGCGACCGGGACCATCAGGAACGCCCCGATCGTCGCCGGCAGCACCGTCTGCACGAAGGGCGCGATCACGAGCGCGGCGAGGAAACCCAGCACGACGCTGGGCAGGCTGGCCATGAGCTCGACCGTCGATTTGATCGGAGCGCGCAGGCGCGGCGACAAGAACTCGGATGTGTACAACGCGGCCAGCAGCGCGAGCGGCGCGCCGAATAGCATCGAATAAAGCGTCGCCTTGAGCGTGCCGAACACGAGCGGCGCGATGCCGTACTTGGGCTCGAAGTCGCTCGTGCCGCCAGTCGACTGCCAGGTGTGCTGCGGGCCCGGGTAACCCTCGTACCACACGGGCTGGAACATCGATGCGAGGGTCGCGTCCTGGTGCTCCATGCGCACTCGCCAGAGCTTCAGGCCGCTCTTCGTGCGCGCGAGGATCGCGTCTTGCTTCGGCGCTACGGCCAGGGCATCGAGGTGCTCGTCGGCGACCGAATCGAACGTGCGGTCGCTGGTCGTGCCGTGGTAACCAGCGAGGTGCAGGTCGACGAACGACGCGACGAAGATCCGCGAACGGCTGGCGACTGCTACGTGCTCGACGGCGGCGGCGCCGCGCGGGAAGTCGAAGATGCGCTGGAAGAGTTGGTCGCCGCGCTCGGAGGTGTCGTCGCGGACCGTGAACCACTTGCTGAGGTGCCCTTCGGAGTCACCCACGACAAACGCGCTCTTGCCGCTGAGCGCTTCGAACGCCGTGAGGGTCGCGGTCGGCGAATCGACGACATCGACCTCCTGGACGAGGTACGGCGCGGCGGGGTCGCGCAGGTCGAAGTTCGCGACGCGGCCGTCGGACCACGCGAGCAAGAGATTCTGACCCGAGCCCGACATGATCATCGCGCGTGGCGTCTCGGTGACGTCCGGCAGCTTCGGGGTCAGATCGCTGGAGGTGAGCCGGCGCGTGACCGCACCGGTCAGCATGTTCTCGGTGACCCGAACACGCGACACCAGGAGGCGCACTTCGCCCGTCGCGGCGTCGCGTTGCCAGGTGGCGAGCGATTCGCCATTGGGCGTGAACGAGATGTCGACCAGCTCGAGCGGGTCGCCATCGGCGACCACGACGGGCGCTTCGAATGACGCGACGAAACGCGTTGCGCGGAGCTGCCCCGCGTTCGTGCGCTCGACGATCGCGCCCTCGTGCTTCTCGACGCTGCCGGGCTGTAGACCCGTCAGGTGCTCGGGGAGGTCCTCGCCCTCGAGGAACGTCGTGTCGAAGCCCAACCGACCGTTGCGGACCGTTCCGTCGGCGAAGCCGAGGAGGACTTGGTCCGAGAGCGCCTGGAAAGCCGCGGCGATGGGCGGCGCGCCCTCGAAGAGCTGACGCCGCTCGAGGCGCGCGCCAGTGCTGAGGTCGTACGAGGCGGTGACGCCGTCGCGGTCGAGGGTCCAGGCCAGGTTGAGCCCCTCGTCGACTGCGAGTCGCCAGGTCTCGGCTGGGCCGAGCGCTCCAATCGGGTAGGCCTTGCGGCCTTCGACGCGCGCGCTGGTGAACAGCGGACGCACAACCCAGAGCAGGAACAGCAGGATCCCGAAGACCGCGACGATCGTGCCGATCCCGCCGAAGGTGATGGCGACCCGCGCGGCGGATTCGACGAACGCTGCACCGCGGTTCGTGCCACGACGACGGCGCCGTTTGCGGCCTTGCTTGTCGGGCGGAATCATCGTCGGGCAGGGACGCGCTCGCGAGTGTCGGATCGTAGCAGAGAACAGGGTGTGGCGCGGGTGAGCTCAGGCACCAGCGCCTGCATGCAAACGGGTCGCAAGTAAGGCTCGCGACCCGTTTGATCCTCAGCGCGGGGCGCCCGCCTCGGTCGGCGTGGCCTTGATTCCGGCGTCCGCGAGGTTCTTCTGGGCCGTGCGGAGCGTGATCGGGAAGTAACCGTCCTTCACGACGTCCTTTTGGCCCTCTTGCGAGAAGATGTAGCGCACGAATTCGCGGCGCAGCGGGTCGAGCGCCTCGCCCGGCTTCTTGTTGATGTAGACGTAGAGGTAGCGCGAGAGCGGGTACTCGCCCGAGTAAGCGTTGGCCGGCACGGCCTCGATCGCTTCTTCGGCGGCGCCACTCGCCAGGGCGACGGCGCGTACGTCGACCGTCAGGTAGCCGATGCCGCTGTAGCCCATGGCGTACTTGTCCTGCGCGATGCCCTGGACGACCGCGGAGCTACCGGGCTGCTCCTTGACGCTGTCCTTGAAGTCGCCCTTGAAGAGCGCTTGCTCCTTGAAGAACCCGTACGTGCCCGAGGCCGAGTTGCGGCCGTAGAGGCTGATCGGCTTGTCCGCCCACTCGCCTGTCAGGCCGAGCTCGCCCCAGGTGCGGATATCCTTCGCGTCGCCACCCTTGCGGGTGCTGGAGAAGATCGCGTCGACCTGCTGCAGCGTCAACGACTTCAGCGGGTTGTCCTTGTGGACGTACACCGCGAGCATGTCGATCGACGTCTCGAGCGCGAGCGGCGCATAGCCGTACTTCTTCTTGAAGTCGTCGATCTCCTTCTCCTTCATCGCGCGGCTCATCGGGCCGAAGTTCGCGGTGCCTTCGATGAGCGCGGGAGGAGCGGTCGAAGAACCCTTACCCTGGATCTCGGGGACCACGGCCGGGTAGTGGATCTTGAAGCCCTCGACCCAGAGGGCCATCAGGTTGTTCATCGTGTCCGAGCCAACGCTCGAGACCGTGCCCGACACGCCGGTGGTCGGCTTGTACTTCGGCAGCTCCGGGTCGACTTTGACCTGGAAGGCGAACGCCGGGGCGGCGAGGAGCGCCGCGGCGGCGCAGAGGGAGTGCAGGTTCATGTTGGACCTTCGAACGGGAGGAGTGTTTGGCCTCGTGGCCGGGTGAAGGTGACCCCTACCCGTCAAACGCGCGTGTCAAGTTCATCAAGAGAACATCAAGACGCTGGACGCGCAGGCGCACGGTCTCGCTCGAAAGGGTGCGGCGCATCGGCCGCCTGGCGCCCTGTGCCCTTCAGCCGCGCAGCAGACCTTCGACCCGCTCGATCGTGTCCCCGTCATGGGTGCGACCGACGACCGCCTCGACCGCCCGCCGCAACGGCGCGAGCAGCGCCGGCCGCGCTGCGACGAGGCCGTGCGCTAACGCGGCCCGACGCCGCTGCCGACCCGCGTCCAGGTCGGACTGCTGTTCCAGCGCCAGCGCGAGGCTCGCCCGCTCGGCGGCCTCGGCCTCCGGGAAACTCCGCAGGAGCGCGCTCATGCGCTCGAGCAGCGCGAGGCGCTCCTCGGGGTCCTCGAGCGCCAGGAATTCGTTCGACAGCCCGTGCACGACCTGCGCCGCGATCGGCTCGACAGGGTAGGTGGCGGCGAGCGCCTCGAGCTCCTGGCGGAAGCTCCGACGGGTGGCGGCATCGCGCGCCTCGGCGGTGCCGTTGCGCAGGATCTGAGCGCCAGCGAGCGCCACATTGGCCGAGCCGAAGCGCTCGTTCAGCTCGCGCACCTCGTCGGCTGCGTAGCGGCACTCCGCGGCGCTGCCGTCGACACCGTGCGCTTGATAGAGCGCGTGGGCGAGAGCGAGCGCGATCGGCTCGGTGTTGTGCACCGCGAGGAGCTGGCGGAGCTGGCGCATCCCGCGCTGGCGGGTTGCGACGTCGGACTCGGCGTCGATCGCATTCGCGAGCACCTTCGCGTGGTCCTCGGCGAACGCGGCGCCGGGCCAACGCTCGCGCAGGCGGTCCGCGCGCGCCTCGATGTGCCACGCGTCCGCGGGCGCTTCGGCGAGCGACGACGCCTGCACCAGGACACCCGACTCGTGGCGCGCGATCACCTCGAACGGGAACGCAACGCCGAGCCGCCCGAGGCGCTCCGCGACCGCCAGCGCGAGGCGCAGGTCGGTCGACACCGCCGCGCCGTTGAAACAAGCGATCGACTCGGCGATCGCGAGCTGGTCGCTCTTGAAGCGCTGAGCGAGCGCGTCGATCCGGCGCGCCACGTCGAGACATGCTGCAGGGTCTTCGAGGCCGCTCGTGCCCGCAGCGAGGACACGCGCCTCCAGCACGGCCAGCGTCAGAGCGCCGTGTTGCTGGCGCAACACACCGATGCGCTCCGCGAGGGCGAAGCGCAGCTCGGGCGTGCCGTCCTCGGCGAGCGCGACGATGTGCAGACCCTCCGCGAAGAGTGCGGCGAGGTCGGGGTCGTCAGCCGGCGAAGCGAACTCCTCGATGCGCAGGACGAGGGTGAGGCGCAGCGCTGTGCGGCGCTCGATCCGGGCCTCCTCGACGAGCTCGCGCGCGCGCTCGAGCGTTTCGCCCTTATCCGGGATGCCCCGCTCGGGGTGTTCCGGGTCGTGCATGCGGGCGCCCCTAGCTGATCGTCGGCTTGCGCCGCTTGAGGTAGGCCTCCATGAACGGCGTGATATCGCCGTCGAGGACCTTGGTCACGTTGCCCTCTTCGTAGTCCGTCCGGTGATCCTTGATCATCTGATACGGGTTCAGGACGTAGCTGCGGATCTGGTTACCCCAGGCGATCTCGCCCTTCTCGCCGTAGATCTTGCCCAGCTCGGCGTCGCGCTTCGCCTCCTCGTAGGCCAGCAGCTTCGCCTTCAGGAGCGACCACGCACGGTCGCGATTCTTGTGCTGGCTGCGCTCGCTCTGGCAGCGCACGACGATGCCGGTCGGGATGTGAGTGAGGCGCACCGCGGACTCCGTCTTGTTGACGTGCTGCCCGCCCGCGCCACCCGCGCGCATCGTGTCGATGCGCACGTCGGATTCCGCGATGTCAATGGTGATGGTGTCGTCGACGAGCGGCGTGACATCGACGGAGGCGAACGCCGTCTGGCGCCGCGCTTGCGCGTCGAACGGCGAGATGCGCACGAGTCGGTGCACACCGGACTCGGCCTTCAGGAAGCCGAACGCGTACGGGCCCTCGACCTGGATCGTCGCACCGCGGATGCCGCCCAAGTCCTCGGCGGACATCTCGACCTCTTCGACCTTGAAGCCGCGGCGCTCGGCCCAGCGCACGTACATGCGGAGCAGCATCTGCGCCCAGTCGCACGCGTCGACGCCGCCGGCGCCGGCACTGATCTGCACGTAAGCCCCGAGCTCGTCGTTCGGGCCGCCGAGCATCACGCGGAACTCGAGGTCCTCCAGCAGCGCCTCGGCCGTAGTGAAGTTGGCGTCGATCTCGGCCTGGACCTCACTCGCGCCCAGCTCCTCGGCCATCTCGACCAGCACGTCCACGTCGTCGAGGGCCCGCATGACCTTCGACATCGGATCGACGACTGACTTCAGCGAGCGCAGCTCTTTGACGAGGCGCTGGCTGCGCTCGGGGTCGTTCCAGAAGTCGTTCTGGTTCTGGAGATCCTCGATCTCGGCGAGGCGCACGGCTTTACGGCCGTATTCAAAGACCCTCCGTCAGCAGGGCGAGCCTGCCGCGAAGCTCTTTCGTGCGGTCACGGACGTCGTCGAGGGCTGCCATGGGGCGAATATGATAGTCGCGCGGGCCCGCGGTTCCAACCTGGGGCACGCCAAACCCGCGGGGGGCAGGTCAAACCCGCGGGGACCACGTCCGTGAGCGTAGGGCCGCGGTGGGGTGGCGCGCGACCGAAGGAATCGTGGTGACAATCCGTCTGCAGTACCGGCCGCGCGCCGAGGGCTCGTTCGGCCGCTGGGTTGGCGAGAACGAAGTCGAGCGCGCGAAAGTCGCCACGGGTCGGCATTCTGTCTCGATGCGGATCGATGCACCCCTGCCCACCGGGCGTCTCTTGCGGCGCTACAAGCGCTTCCTGGCGGACGTCGAGCTCGAGGTCGGCGCGGAAGGTGTCGGCGCGCAGGGTGACGTGATCGTCGCGCATTGCCCCAACACGGGATCCCTCCTGGGTTGCCTGCCCGAACGCGCGCGGTGCGTGCTGCGTGACAGCCGCGACCCGGTGCGCAAGCTACGGACGACGCTGCAGACGATCGAGGTCGACGGGACCTGGGTCAACGTCGACACGGGCCTCCCGAACGCAGTCGTCGCCGAGGCCGTCGCGGCGGGAGTCGTGCCCGAGCTCGCGGGCTTCGCCTCGCTGCGGCGCGAGGTCAAGTACGGCGTGAACAGCCGCATCGACCTGCTCTTGGAGGGCCCGGGCCGCTGCTACGTCGAGGTGAAGAGCACGACCCTCGTCGTCGCCGGCGAGGCCCGTTTCCCCGACGCCGTCACCGAGCGCGGCCGAAAGCACCTCGTGGAGCTCGCAGCAATGGTCGCGGAGGGCCACCGCGCGGTGATCTTCTTCCACGTCTCGCGCGCGGACGCGCAACGCTTTGCGCCGGCCGACGACATCGACCCGGCGTACGGCGCCGCGCTGCGCGAGGCGCACGCGCGCGGCGTCGAGATCCAGGCGTGGACGACGCGTGTCACGCCGGACGAGGTCGTGCTGGCGCGTCCGCTACCGATCGTGCTCTAAACTTCGTCAGAGCGCGATTCGGGCCTCGTTCGACCATTCCGGGCCCACTTGTGCCACGCGCGGAATACGCAATCAGAGCGCCACGTGGTACTCGTCCTCGTCCTTGCCGATCGGGTACTGCGGCCCACCCGGGCCGCCGATCGAGAGCCACGGGTTGCCCTTCTTCTTGTGGGGCGGCACGAGATGCTGGCTCACACTGGCGGCAGCGAGATACGTCGCGCCGCGGCTCAGGTGGCGCCATAGTGCGGCCACCTGCGCCACGCCGAACAACGCAGCGACGTGACCGATGCGCGGCACGCCAGTGGCTCGCCCGTCGATGTGCTCGACCAGATAGCCGGCGGCGACGACGATGATGAGTACCTGCATCGCATACAGCAAGAGCAGCGGGCGGAGCGTCTGGATCGGGTGCCGAAGCATCACGAAGAACGTGGCGAGGCCCGCGCCCAACGCCGACCGAGCATCGCGCTGGGCGATCCGGGTCCGCGTGTAGACGCCCCAGACCAGCACGAGCCCAAAGGCGAGCGCTGCAGCACCGTCCTGGATCCAGCCGAGGCGCGCGACGTCGAGCTCCGACTCGAGCGTCTCGAGCTGGCCCCAGTCGCTCTCCGGGACGGCGAGGAGCTGGCCGAGCACGAACTCCTTCCACGGCGTCTCGTAACACACCCAACGCACGAGCGCGAGCATGAGCGCCACGAGCAAGAGCACACGCAGGAAGCGCCAGAAGTACACCGCGCCGCCGTAGCAGAAACGGCGGAACTGACGGCCCTCGACGCGCTCGTACGCGAGCTGCAACCAGCCCCCCGCGGCGAACACACCGAGCAGGATCGCGACCACCGCGAGCGCTGAGAGAACGTGCGCGTTGGCCGTGGTGAGCTGCCCGAGGCCCTCGCGTTGGTCCTGCCGGAACGTCTCGGACAACGTCCACGTATCGGCCCCGAGGCCGGCGCCAGTGTCGCGCAGGGTGCGCCAGTCGGCGCTGCCGTCGCCAAAGGCGTCGCGCATGAAGCCGAGCGTCGCCAGCGCCGGCGCGAGGCCCAGCAGGAAGAGCGCGGCCCAGGTCGCGATCCAGAGGATCGGTCGCGCGGCGGCACGGCGCAGCGCGACCAGGAACAAGAACGCGCCAGGTCTCGCCGGGGTCTCGCTGGACATGTCGTGGGTGGGGTTCATCGCTCAGCCTCCGATCGACATGAACCACTGGAGCGTGTGGACAGCGCCCGCGAGCGCCCGCTCGCCGTGGCGCAGGGGCGCGAGGCGGTCGCGCTTCGCGAACCACTGGTTGTTGCGCATGTCCGTGTCGAGGTACCAGCCGCGGTCGGGGTCGATGACGACCGCCGCGATCTCGGGGTCCCCGGGCGACAGGGGGAGGCGCCACCAGTTGCGCAACTCTTGCTCCTCGCGGGTCCAGAGGAAGTCACGGTACGGCTCGCCATTGAGCTTGCGATCGAAGATGACGCGGATGGTGATGGGCAAGCGGAGCTCGCCGTCGCGCCGCACGAGCACGTCGTAGAGGTACGGCGGCTTGGGCTCGTCCTCCTGCGCCGACTGCTGGCCTGGCTCGGTGGCCGCCACAGGCGCGGGCGCAGCGAGTCCATAGAGCTCGGCGAGCGACGGCGCGCAGTCCGTCTGCCATTTGCCATCGACGCAGCGGAACCAGCCCGCGGGCTCCAAGCCGCGATTCTGGCGCACCTCGACGCTCCAGTCGATCGTACCGGTGCCGCGGAAGACCTCTTCGAAGTACCACTGCACCTCTGCGTCCGCGCCGACCTGGAACGACTCGTAGAAGTCGGCGGGATACGGGTGGCGGAAACGCCATTGCTCGGCGAAATGCCGCATACCCTTCAGGAACGCCTCGCGCCCGACGAGCGCGCTCAGCGAGCGCAGCGCAACCGCCGTCCGCGCGTAGCTGTTCGTCGTGTAGCTGGTTGTGTCTGCGTAGTCCCACACGGCGCGATCGATCGGGTCGGTGTTCGGGTCCTTCAGGTACCCGACGCGGTCTTCCCAGCGTGTGTCGGTCCACTCCTCGACGAATGTCAGCGCGGGCTGATCGCGCCACCAGGCCACGAACGGCGAGGGTTGCAACGACTCGAACTGCCACGTCTCGCGGCCGACCCAGCCAAGCCACTCCGGCAACTCGGGGAGCTCCTTCTCGAAGCGCTCATAGACATACTGGATCGGGTTGCGTACCTCGAGCGAGCGCAACGTCAGCGCATCGACCAAGCGGCCGCCTTTGGCCTCAGGGAGCGGCGCGCGCCCGTACACCGGCAGGCGTGAGTACTTGCTCGTCGTCCGACGCTTGCCGTACTCGCGGAAGAGCGTCTCGGAGTCCGTGTAGGAGTTGAGTCCTTCGTCGAGCCAAGCGGCTTCGGGCTCATTGTTCGCGACAACGCCATACCAGAACTGGTGGCCGGCCTCGTGCACGGTGACGCTCTCGGGGCGGTGCATCTCGGGCGTCGTGAAGAGCTCGGTCCCGCACGTGAAGAGCGTCGGATACTCCATCCCGCCTGCCGCTGACCCGCCCCAGGCCGGGTCGACGACGGTCACCTGCTCGTACGGGTATTCGCCGTACCAGAGCCCGTAGAAAAAGAGCGCTGCGCACGTCGCGCGGATATGGCGCTCGGCCTGACCCGCGCGCTCGGGCTGGATCATGAGCGTCACGTCGACCGTGCGTGTGCGCAGCTCGTCGCGTGTCCGGCCGAAGCTGCGCATCGCCTCGGAGACCTCGAGCTCGTGCAGCTTCGCCCAGTCGTCCCAGCGGAAGATGTCCTGGACCACGACATAGTCCGGGTCCGCCGTCCACGCGAAGTCGTGCACCTGCACGGGGCGCTGCGACCCGCGCGCGGCTACGGGGTCGGCTCGTTCGCGGTCCTCGGCACTCGGCGCGAGGAACCGCGTGCGCACGCGGGCGCCCTCGACCACGGGCTCGCCGACTTGCACACCCGAGCCCGCGACCTTGCCCGCGTAGGACTGGGGTAGGTCGAGCGTGACGTCGTACGTCCCGAAGTTGGAGTAGAACTCGGTGTTCAGGTTGAACGAGTGTGTGCGCCAGCCGCGCCCACCCTCGTACACACCGACCTTCGGAAACCAGTGCGCGAGGAAGATGAAGTCGCCCTTCGTGCCCCAGCGCCGGCGCAACCTCGGCAGCCGCGATTCCCAATCCACCTGCACAGTGACTTCGCCCCCGTCGGGCACGGGCTCGGGCAGCACGACGCTGAAGACGGTGCGGTCGAGCGGCGCGCCCTCTTGCGGCATGCGCCATTGGAGTGACTCCATGAGCTCCACTTCGCCGACGCGCACCGAGCGTACGTCCTGCCAACCGAACCCTCGCTCCATCTTGCTGCCACGCGTCGAGCCGCGCCCCTGGGTCAGGTGCAGGCTCTGGTTGTTCGCGAAGGCGTTCAGATAGAGGTGGAACCAGAGGTCCGATACGGCCTCGCCGGTGCGGTTGCGCCAGGTGAGCGCCAACGTCCCGGAGAGGGTCTTCTGGAGCCCGTCGTCGGCCGCTTCGTTCGGCGCGGCGTCGTCGACCCGCGCCTGGATGACGTAGTGGGCTTCGGAGGTACGCGCGTCGGAGGGCAGAGCTTGGCCGAAGCTGGTCCCGATGAGGGACCACCCGAGCAGCGCCACGGCCCACCGCGCGAGGCCGGAACGGAGCGAGTTCATGCGCGCATGGTACGCGAAGGACCTTTGGGGCGGTGCGGTGGGCCGAGGTCGCCAATGTGTGCCGAGGGAGAGCGCCAGCACGGTCGCGCTCGCACAGAGACTCTGCTCGAGTTTTCTCCGATACCTGCTCAGGTTGCGCGCCCATCCGTCCGATGACTTGGGAGGGATTGCAGCCATGGAACTTCGTAACGATCAATCGCGCCGCTACCAGGCGCGCTCGGCCCAGCCCGGGCCCGAGCGCATCCGGGCAGAGATGGCGACCGCCAAGGAGGCCTCCGAGGCCCACCTGCGCGCCACTGTGGAGCGTGTCGGCGAGTCGACTCGCCAGGAGGCGGCGCGCCTGCGCAGCTCCAATGCCGGCGAGGGCGACACCATTCAGTTCTCGCGCCTAGCCCAGCAGGTCGCGGAGAACGACGCGCTGGAGAGCGAGCGCAGGAACAAGATCAGCGACCTCCGGCAGGCCTATCAAGAGGGCCGGGTCAACACCCGCGAGCGCGTCGAGCGCTCCGCAGAGCGTTTGCTCGGCAACTGAGACGGTCCGAGGCCCGACATCGGTGGTCAGTCGCGAGTGCCCAGTCGCGGTGCCCACTCCTGGGTGCCGAAGTGCTGGCAGCCCCGACGCTCTCCGCGCGCAGCGCCCAGGCGCACCGCAGGAGAGCAGCTAGGGGCGGTCGTGTTCGACGCTCGCGCCGCTATCTTCCGGTCAGAGCAGCTGCATCACTTGCCACGCGGCGAAGCGGGCGAACCGCCGCGGCGACAGGAGCACGAGCTCCGCGCCATCGATCGACTCCGTGTGCTGCTCTGACCAGATCTCGAGCGCCTCGCGTGTCTCGGCGTCCGCGGCGTTGAGTAGGACACGCGAAGACCACAACGTCGCGCCGGTCTCGCAGGAGATGAGATCGAACTGGACACCGAGGCGCTGCGGCGGGACGACCCGTCGGTTCGAGACCACGCCGACCGCGACGGCGTCGAGCAGGAAGCGCCGACGCAACTCGAGCAGCGTTGCGGCCGAGTACGACCCGCGCCGCAGCGGTTGCAGCGCGTCGAACTCCAGGAGGTCGTGCTGCGAGAGCGCAATTACTTCGTACCCCGTCGAGGCGACGAGCTCGGCGTGAAACGCTTGCTCGAGCGCCTCGTCACCCGCGATTTCGTCACCGTCGACCTGGATCGGTAGGAGGCCGACGCGACGGATCGAATATGACGCGAAGTCGCTGGTGATCTTGCCGGTCGCCAGCAGCGGCACTGACTGAGTCCGCGGCGAGCTGCAACTGGCGAACAAGAGCGGCAATACGCACGCCGAGGCAAAGAGTAACCTCACCGACGTTGCTCCTCTGTAGTCGTCGCGCGTGTGTTCGCCGCGTTCATCCGGCGCCACTCGAGTGAGGCCTCCAGGAGCGCGCGCTCGGCTTCGAGTCGGCCGATCTGCGCCTGCGCCAAGCGGCCCGCGAGCTCCAGCTCGGACGCCTCGAGCTCGCTGTTACGCTGCGTCAGCGTCGCCACTTGGCGCTCGAGCTCGGCGACGCGCGCCGCCTGCCGGAGCATGGTCTTGTTCGCGGCATCGTTCTCCTCGACCACGTCATCGAACTCGGCGAGGAGCTCCTCGTGGTCATCTTTCAGCGCCCCATAGAGGTCCAGGATGACGCCGCGGCTGCCGCCAGTCTGTTGGACACCCGGGTTGAGCGGCGCGGGCGACTCCACGACCTCACCCGACGGGCTCGTGCCAACGGGTGAACCGTCACGCCCGTAGAGCACGGGCGTCCCTTCGGCGGGTCGCCTCGTCTCCCAACCAGCGGCCTGATCGTTGACGGCGCTCTGCTCGACCGGACCCGTCCGGACGCGCGGCTCGTTCGAACTCGAACGCCCGTACGGCTGCACGTCGGAGTTGGTCGGAGCGATGCCACAGCTCGCGAGGAGCGCCGAGACGACGAGGATGAATGCGCGCATGTCAGACGATCCCACCACTGGGGTGGACGATGGAGTCCTGCGGACGGCGGGGAAGACTCAGCGGACGATGATGACGTCGCTCGGGCGTGGGACAGGGAGGTCGGCGCGATCGAAGGAGGCAGGCATTGGTACGACGCCGTCTTCGGCCTGCGGGCCGTGCTCCGCGCGCGCGAGCTTCGCGAGCTCATCGAAGCGACCGGCGACCACTTCGTAGGAGTCACGCCACAATTTCGCCTCGGCGACGAGCGCGGTGCGAGCAGCGCGCATCTCCTTCAGCTCGACGTGCAGCGCCTGAACATGACACTGTAGGTCTGCGCGCGCATCCACGGACTTGGCGAGGATGACCGATAAGTTCGCGTTGCGCTCGGCGAGCTCTGCGAGCTCGGTCGTTGCGACGACCGGGGTCTCCTCGGGCGCGTCGACGATTTGACCGCCACGGATCGTCATGAAGACGACGAGTACTAGGGACACGACCGGGAAGACCCAAAGGGCTGCGTAGCGTTGCATGGCTCGGGGATCGCTTTCGCCGCGCGGGCGGCTGTTCGTCGAGGGTGGGGCTCGGGG